>OFMJ01000261.1_pt1 | contig 61139 bp, 61 predicted proteins | sample 1541801 | NCBI WGS metagenome assembly OFMJ01 (sample SAMN04209234, study PRJEB22552) | human gut metagenome | biome: gut; material: feces | host: Homo sapiens | place: USA: Oklahoma
ATGATTTCTTCCCGGTCACTTAGGATTGCAATCATTTCATCTATCACATCTTCCAGTCTATCAATGCTGCTTTTGGTGTGGCTATTAGCGAACGCCTATTCCCAAAGCTTGATGAAAACGGACAGGAAAAAGCAAAAGATTATATGGAACTTTTATTGCAGAGTGGATTATACTCACAGAAAAATTCGATTATTTATCAGTTTCCCCGTCGTACACTTAAATTGTATGATCTGCCTGTTTCTGCTGGTACAGGACAGTTTTTGGATTCCGACAGCTTTTCAGAAATGGAAGTTGGTAATGAAGTATCTGCTCAGGCAGACTTTGGTGTTCGTGTTTCTGGTGATAGTATGGAGCCTTTATATTTAAATGGACAGATTATCTGGATACATCGGCAAGACACTCTGGAAAACGGTGATATTGGAATTTTCTTTTTAGATGGTGACGCTTATGTAAAAAAATATAGCCAGTCATCTTCTGGCATCAGACTGATTTCGTTAAATAAAAAATATGCTCCTATCATTATTACTCCTGATTCCACTTTAAAGACATTTGGTAAAGTAGCGGGATAAAAATATAGCCCCTTCATAATACAAGGCTACTACACAGCTTTATCCACTTTTTGAGTTGAGTTCCAGAACGAATCTGATACTTTTTTAATATTTCTGGAAATGTAAACTCATGAGACAAGTAATCTCTAACAGCTGCCTCTTTAGTTTCTTTTGAATAACGAGTAGTTTTAGAACCGGTTTTCAAACCGCTCCATCCAAAGGTTTCATAAAGCCGTTTCCAATCTTTTAAAGAACCTTGATTAATATCATAACGTTTACATATTTCTCTGAACCCATATGTTCCATCAATGTATTCAGAAACTATTTTGACTTTTTCTTCATAAGTAAATTTATGTTTGAATGCCATAAAGAAAGCTCCCTTCTAAATAAACAAGATTTTATTATTTCTCTTGTCTACTTAGAAGGGAGCATATCAGAATATAAAATAGTTCTCCATGAGCAGGCTCTTCTTATTTTTGAACTCCTCACGTTGTACATATGAATGAACACACAAACATTCCAGATTATTTTTATGTATTCTGTTTCTTACTCGACATTTGCCCTGATTTCATTTCTTCGCTATTTTCCAACAGTTTTTTTAAATATCCGTTTTTCTTCATTAATTCTTTAAATGTTCCCATCTCAACCACTTTTCCATGATCCAGACAGATAATCCGATCCGCGGATTTAATTGTAGATAATCTGTGCGCTATCATCACTACCGTACAGTTTTTGGCACTTCGCTCTATCGACTCCTGGATCTTTCTTTCATTTTCAGTATCAAGATTGGATACAGCTTCATCGAAGACCAAAATCGGAGAATCTTTTAGCAGTGCTCTTGCTATCGCTATACGCTGTCTCTGACCACCGGATAGTTTTACCCCGCCTTCTCCTGCAATCGTCTGATAACCTTCCGGAAGCTCTGTAATAAATTCATGGGCGAATGCTTTCCTTGCTGCCTCCATTACTTCTTCATCCGTTGCACTGCTTCTTCCAAGACGAATATTCTCCAAAATCGGTATCTGAAATAAATACACATCCTGTAATACCGTGGCATACATTTCATTCAGGCTCCTTAAAGATATGTCTCGTATATCTTTTCCTCCAATACGGATACATCCTTTTTCAGGATCCCAGTTTCGAAGCAGCAGTTGGATACAAGTTGTTTTTCCTGCACCGGATGCCCCTGCAATGGCTATATGTTCCCCCGGTTGAATCCGAAATGAAATATTTTCCACAGCAGCCTCCAGATCCTCTCTGTATCGGAAACTTACATTCTCAAAACATATTTCCGGTGTCAGATCCTTTGTATTGATATCATTTCCGGAATCCTGCACCAGCGGTTTTGCTTCCAGCACCCGGTAAATCCGGTCTGCTGCTGCAAAAATCAACCCAAAATTTCTTGCTGTATTGCAGACCTCAATGACAGGTCCCAGAATCATTGCAGACAGTACCACAATAACTGTATACATGGAAACTGCCATTCCGTCCTTTCCTACATACCATGCCGCTATCAGTGCCGCCACTAGGCCGGATACTCCAAGTACCATCTGAAGCAGCATTCCTTCTGTACCTAGCCGTTTACTGTATGAAAACTGCTTTTTATACATATGTTCCAGATATGCTCTGTTCTTTTCCTCGTATCCTGTTCTATAATTCAGAGTCAGTATTTCTTTTAACCCCTGCACTCCTTCTAACGTTACCGCATTGGCATCTGCCAGAGCTTCCCTGACTTCTCTTCCCTGTGCATCTGCTTTCTTTTTCATCCATATCGGTATGATGACCGCTGTTACTGCAAAAAGAAGCATTACCAGATCCAGAATCGGAAGTATCTGCCATAAAATAATCATCAAAATAACAGGTGTAATAATTGCAACCAGAACACTTCCAAAGGTATGGGCAAAAAACCATTCCATGATTTCCACATCTCCCATTAATGTGGATGCAAGCTGTCCTGAACGCATATTCAGCAAAATTGCCGGCGACACTCTTTCTATAGAATCAAACAACTGTATTCGGAAATCAGCAAGTACCTTAAATGCCACATCGTGGCAAATCCACATTTCCAACACGTAAAACACAATCCGGATGATAATTACTGCTATCGTAGCCGCGATCACATAATTCAGTTTCTGCATCAGTTTTCCATCAATTGCCAGACCTACTGTCCATGCCCCAAGCACAGATGCAGCCACCATCGATAACTGATTTCCCACTCCTGCCGCAATTGCAGCCACCATACGCAGACGATATTTTTTCAGCCTCTTCGAGAGCCGTATGACATTTTTCAGTCTTGTAAATTTCTGTTCTTCTTTATTCATAACTTTGTGCCCTCACCAGATTCTGATAAATTTGATCTTTCTGCAGTAATTCCTCATGCGTTCCACATCCTTCTACACATCCATTCTGCATGACATAAATCCGGTCCGCATCTTCAATTGTCGTCATACGATGTGCGATCACCAGAGTTGTGCGATCCTTCATAGCCTCTTTCAGTGCATTTTGTATTTCCTGCTCATTTTTGCAGTCCACACTGGAAGTTGCTTCATCCAGAATCAGAATTGGCGCATTCTTTAAGATTGCTCTGGCAATGGCAATTCTTTGTCTTTCTCCTCCGGAAAGCGTAGCTCCACGTTCTCCCACCAATGTGTCATATCCATTTGGAAGGTTTACAATAAATTCATGGGCATTCGCCGACATAGCCGCCTGCATGATCTCCGCATCCGATGCTTCTGGTCTGGCCATCCGGATATTATCCTTTACCGTACCATAAAACAGAAAACTATCCTGAAACACTACCGAAATCCGACTTCTCAGATAATCTGGTTCGAAGCTTCCCAATGCCTTCCCATCGATTTGAATTCTGTTTTTTTCAGTTTCATAAAATCCAAGAAGCAGATTTACAATTGTGGATTTCCCGGATCCTGACTTTCCTGCAATTGCAGTAACCTTGCCGGACTCAAACACCATATCCACATTTTTTAATACATCGATGCCATCTTTTTCATATTGAAATGACAGATTTTGTAATACGATTTCCGGCTTTTCCCCAATTCCTGTATTCTGCAGATCTTCTTTTATTTTTTCCGAAACCGGATAATCCAGAACATACAATAATTCCTCGGCAACTGATAATCCCGTATAACTGTTATGCCAGTAAATACTTAAATCATTCATCGGTTTCAGACATTCACCCGCCAGAAACAGAACCTGTATCAGTACTGCATAGGGAATCTTTCCTTGTGCCACATGAATGGCAGATAACAGGATGCTGATACTGGTTCCTGCTGTAATGCAGATCGTAATTAATGTAGAATCTGAAAGTGATATTCCCAGATTCCTCATAGATTCTGCTGCAAATCCAATGGCCTGGGTTTTCAGCCTTCTTCCTTCTTTTCTACTGACTCCCAAGGATTTCAAGGTACTCATCCCCTGCATATCATCTATATACTGTGCATTTAACTGTGCATATTCTTTCCAGTACAGTACCATTACATCCGATACTGCCGGCATAAATATATGCGGTACAATTACCGTCACCGCCGACATAAAAAGAAGCAGAAGACCTACCGTCCGATCCAGGCGGCACATAAAAGATGTAATAAATATTGTGGTAAAAACAACCACCGCAATCTGTGGTATATACTGAGTCAAAAAGGCTTCCAGCGATTCCACGCCATCTGTAATCAGTGACTGGAGATTTCCGGTTCTCTGGTCATTCTTAAAAGATGGGCCAAGAACCATTATCTTATCCAGAATCTGACTGCGGATCTCATTCTTCACTTTTGCCGCATATTTTTTCAGAAAATATTCCTGATACTTTATTAAACTCGCTCTGATAAAAAGAGAAAGAAATTCTGCCAGAAAACACAGTAGAATTTCTTTCATATCTCTCTTCTCGCATACTGCTATAACCATTTTTGCAAGAAACCATGTCTGGGAAAACTGGGCACCCACTATGCCCAGTCCCAGTAAAATTCGGATTGCAGTTTCCTTCTTTGCATATTTCAGAAAATATACTAATCGAAAAAACTGGTTCATCTTACTTTTCTCCACCTACCAAAAACTGAGGTGTCAGTTTATTCAGTTCTCGTTCCATAGATGTTCTGGAAATCTCACTGATATCTGGCAATGCAAACACTTTGGAAAATCCAATTTCCATCATGTAATCCAGATCCCATGCAGGACGCTTTTTGTCACTCATAAACAGCTTAGTGCTAAGTTCTTTCCCTGTTTCCACATCTTCATGAGCATGGATACCTCTTCCATATTTTTCCCACATAGCAGCATCATGTGCTTCATAAATCTTTTTCTTTTCTTCATCATAAAGATGCAGATACCAGCAAGCATCCGACACCAAAAGGCGTCCACCTTTTTTCAGTACACGCAGCCACTCCCTGTAAGCCTTCTGTGGATTGTCCAGCGTCCATGTGATATTTCTGCAGATAACCATATCAAATGTCTCATCCGGAAAATTCAGATTGTGACAGTCCATTGTCATCAGATCCGCAGATAAACCTGCCGCCTTTACATTTTCCTTTGCCTCATGGATCATATTTTCAGTAATGTCAATCCCCGTCACATGATGTCCTTCTTTTCCCAGTGTTATTTCAAAAAATCCTGGTCCGCATCCTACATCCAATACTTCCAGATGCTCTTTTTCCGGTGCATACTCCAGAATCAGATTCTTCCAGTTTTCTGCTGTTTCACTCTGCAATTCTGCTTTGATTCCCTCACTGTAAATACCGGCTTCCCCTTCCCAGTACTCTTTAATCTTATCGTTTTGCATGTCACTTCTCCTTCTTTGTGGCTATTACAATAAATTTTTTTCCCTGATATCCGTATTTCCAAAAATCCATCCTCCATGGACTGTTCAGCCATCGGTTCTCTCTGATCTGGATTCTTGCAAAACGTACTTTTTTCAATATCTGAAAATCCACTTCCGGACGCTTCTGTGACGTAAATGGCAATTTTTCGTAGATTCCGCTGTTTTCCTTTACGTCAGTTTCATATGTTTTTTTCTCTGTAACATAAATAAGAAAATCAGCAATTTTCATATGGATTTTATTTTTTAATGTAGGTTCTATGGTACGATAGTCTCCATCAAAATAAATGATTCTTCCGCCTGGTTTTAATATATCCTTCCAGCGCCTGAAGGCTTTTTCCGGATCATACAGCGTCCATACTGCATCTCTGGAAATTATCACATCATAACTTTCTTCCTGTTCCAATGGCAGAGTAACACCATCTTCCTGACAGATTTCCACAGTCTGACGATAATGCTGCATATTTCTTCTGGCTTTTTCTACCATTCCTGATGATCCATCGACTGCCCTTACCTCATGTCCCAGACGCGCTGCTATGATACTCATAAACCCCGGGCCGCAGCCCACTTCTAGAATACGAAGGGGCTCAGGTCCAAGAAGTCTTTTCAGCTCTTTTGTCCAGTAAGATACCGTTCTTTTGTTACTCAATTGTTTTTGGATCATGTCATCATAATCACCGGAATCTTCTGTCCACTTATTTTCGATTTCCTCAAACATATTTTACTCCACTATATCCAGCGTTCCCCAGTTAATGCCTTCATAGGCTGTCGGTGCAAGTTCCACATTGGTCAGTCTGGTATTGTTATAGATATAATCACGGTTTGGATAATATAACGGTATTGTAACTGCCTGATCATTGATACGTGTCAGAATCTTGTCGTATAATGCAGTACGTTCTTCTTCATCCTGTGTCTTTAATACTTCTCCGAGATCATTGTTCAGTTCTTCATCATACCAGTTTACTGCCTTTGCTCCATCTGGTGCATAGAACATGGATTTCAGGAAACCATGAGGCATCCAGGAATCTTCATAGCTGCGGTAGATACACAGGTCATAGTCTCTTGTGGACCAGATGGCATCATAGTAAGCTGCAGATTCTTCTTCTACCAGTTCAATACCTACACCAATCTTTTCGTATTCTGATTTCAGGAACTCGCACAGAGACTTCCAGGAAGCGTATTCTTCTGTCTGAAATACCAGTCTGAGATTCAGCGGTTCTCCGTCTTTTTCTACAATACCGTCTCCGTCTGTATCCTCATATCCTGCTTCTTTTAACAGTTCTTTTGCCTTGTCTGGGTCATATGGATAGCCTTTGCTGTTTTCTTCTGTTACATAAGGAACTGTCGGAGACATAAGTCCGGTTGCCGGATTACCATAACCATCTAACAGGTCATTTACAATGCTTTCATTATTTGTTGCATAATTCAGTGCCTGACGTACGTTTATATCCTGAAGTGCCGGTGTATCATAATTCTCAATCAGATAGAAGGAAAGTGTGGAAACCTGCTGTTCTGTTGATAACTCTTCATCTGCCTGAATAATGCTGTAGCTTTCGGAAGGAATATCCTGGAGATTCAGATCTGCCTCTCCACTCTGCAGTGCCATCACTCTGGCATCTCCGTCTACCACCTGTTTCAAAACAACTTTATCAATCTTTGGTTTCTCTCCATAATAATTCGGATTTGGTACCAGAACTACTTCCTGACCACTCTCATAACTGTCGATCATCCACATTCCGGTACCCACTTCCTGATAAAATTCTCCATCTTCATCCAGTGCACTTTCACAGGTGAAACGGAATGGTCTTGGATAAGTAAATTCAATCAGCAGTGTATAACATGGTTCTGCAAACTTAAATTCTACAGTATAATCATCTACTTTTGTTACATCTTCCAGTTTGGCTGAAAAGTTGCCGGTTACATCCTGTTCCACCCATCTGTTATAATTCCAGAGCACATTATCTGCATTAAACTCTGTACCGTCTGAGAATTTCACATCTTTTCTTAAATGAAACGTATAGGTTGTGCCATCTTCGCTGATATCCCAGGATTCTGCCAGTGCGGGTTCAATTTCTCCATTTTCTCCATAACGTACCAGCGGATCATAGATCATTTCATAAAGACGAAAGTCCGGACCACTTTTTACAGGATCACAAAGTTCAGGAGTCAGATCAAGGGATGTTATTGCTGTAACCACTTTTTCTCCTTCTGCCTGTACATTGATGCCTGTCATCAAAGTTGCTGCCATCATTCCCAATGCTGCCAGTTTTACTACGTTTCGTTTCTTCATTTCTTCCTCTCCTTTATATTTGTTATATATTTTACAGCATATGACATGCCGCAAAATGTCCTGTCGCAATTTCTGTCAGTTCCGGTATGTGCACTCTGCATATATTTGTACATTTGCTGCACCTGTTCTGATATGGGCAGCCCTGTTCCGGAATCGTATCTGAAAACATTTTCTTTTCCTGTAATCCGATTTTTCGCATTCTCGGTTCTTTCACCGGAATGGAATCAAACAGATCTATTGTATAAGGATGTATGGCTGTCTCTTTTAATCTGTCGGTATGCTTGATAAACTCTACCACACGTCCCTGATACATAATTGCCACCTCTTTGCAGAGATACGGAACATTGGACAAATCGTGAGTGATCAGTAAATAGGTCATCTCATATTTTTCCTGCAGTTCATTTAACAGATGCAGGATCTGCTTTCGTATGGAATAATCCAGACTGGATACCGGTTCATCACAGATTACAAGTTCTGGTCTTAATACCAGCGCTCTCGCAATATTGGCTCTCTGACACTGGCCTCCTGAAATCTGTCCAACATAACGGTTACGAATATCCGGATCCAGACCCGTCTGGATCAAAGCTTCCTTTACTCGCTCTTCATACTCCCCCTCTTGCAGTTTTTCATGTAATTTCAGAATTTCCAGGATATTTTCTCCAATTGTGTACCCGGGATCAAATACTCCGCTGCTGCTTTGAAAGATCATCTGAAGGTTCCTGCGATATGGACGGAACTGTTTTTCAGAAAAATTCTGCATTTCCTGTCCCTGAAACCAAAATTTCCCATCTGTAGACTTCTCCAGACCTGCAATCAGCTTTCCAAATGTAGTTTTCCCACTTCCACTTTCACCGATCAGAGCCATGGATGATCCGGCATGGATTTCCAAACTTACATCATCCACTGCTTTCACTATTTTTTTCTTGCCATAATATTTTTTTAAATGTTCTGTCTTTAGTAACGTACTCATACTTTTCCCCTATAAAACAGCATCCAACAGTTTTTTTGTATATGAATGCTGTGGATGATAAAAGATATCTTCGACTGTTCCGTTTTCTACTATTTCGCCGTCCTTCATAATTGAAACATCATCTGCAATTTCTGCCACCACACCCAGATCATGCGTGATAAATAACACTCCCAGATTTTCTTTCCTGGATAACTGATAGATTTCTTCCAGAATCTGTTTCTGCACTGTTACATCCAATGCCGTCGTCGGTTCATCTGCGATCAGATAATCTGGTTTCATGGACATGGCAATGGCGATCATAACCCGTTGACACATACCACCTGACAATTCGTAAGGCTTTTTCTTCATCAGTTCTTCCGGATCACGCAGATTCATCATCCTCAGACTTTCCAGTGCAACTTCTCTTGCCTGTTTTTTGCTCATTCTATGATGTTTTCTCAGCCCTTCCAGAAGCAGTTGCTCAACTGTAAAAAGCGGATCGAGAGCGGCTGTCGGATCCTGAAAAATCATTCCAATCCTGTCTCCATATAACTGTCGCTTTTCTTTTCCTGATAACTTCAGAATACTCTTTTCGTTCAGTGTCACATCTCCAGATATCACCTTTCCATTTCCTGCAAGCAGATTCATAATCGTCAGAGAAGTAACTGACTTGCCGCTTCCGCTTTCTCCCACCAATGCATGAATCCTTCCTCTTTTTACTTCCAGACTGACATCTTTTACGGCATGCACCATTCCGTGAGAGGTCTGAAACTCCACATGTAATCTTTTCACCTTTAGAACATCATTTTTGGGCTGTTCCATTCTGTATTCCCTCCCCCAGATAATTAAATGCCAGAACAATGATCATAATCAGTATGCCCGGATAAAACATCAGACTTGGATAAGTCTGGATATAACTTTTACTGTCACTGAGCATAATTCCCCATTCCGGTGTCGGTGCCTGCACACCCAGACCAATAAATGAAAAACCAGCGATAGACAAAATAATCGAACCGATTTCCATGGTTGCCAGTGCGATCACAGACGGCAGGATATTTCTTAATATATGTCTGAATATAATTCTGGCATGACCACAGCCGCCGGCTTTTAATGCAGTCATATAATTTTTATTTTTTTCCTGAAGTGTCAGTGCACGGGCAAGTCTTGCATATTCTGCCCAGGATACAACCGATAAGGACAGGATCAGATGAGCACCGCTGGCTCCCATAGTTCCCGCAATAGCAAGTGCCACAATAAAGACCGGCATTGCCATAAATACATCTATGATTCTCATAATCACAGAATCAATTTTTCCACCTACATATCCGGCAAACAGTCCAATCGGCACACCAACACATACGGTAATCATAAGTACCGTAAAGCTGTAACTCAATGAATATCGGCTACCCCAGAGAAGTCTTGATAAAATACATCGTCCCAGCTGATCAGTGCCTAAAGGATACGCCGCTGACGGACTTTTTAATTTTATTGTAACGTCCACCAGCAGCGGATCATGCGGTGCCAGCACAGGTGCAAAAACAGCTGCCACTGCAAAAATCATTACTACGATTAATCCTATTTTTGTTTTTGGTGACTGGAATATCCGTTTCCAGTACAGATTTTGAATCATGCTTTTGTCTGTTTTTTGTGCTCTTCTGCTTCCCATTCTACGCCTTCTCCTTTACTTTAACTGGATTCGCCGGTCAATCGCAGAATAGGCGATATCCACAAGAAAATTCAACACTACAATGCCCACTGCCAGAATAAAGATAAAACATTGCAGCACCGGAGCATCTTTTGTAACCACTGATTTCAGTGCGAGATTTCCGATTCCCTGAATGGAAAAAATGCTCTCTATCACGGCTGAGCCACAGAAAAAGCTGATTACCATTGATACCAGGCGTGTCATCACAGGAATCAGTATATTTTTTAATCCATGACGCAGAATCACATTTACAGAGGACAATCCCTTGGCTCTGCTGGCACGTATGTAATCTTGCTTCAGCACCTGTATCATATTTGTACGGATCAGTCTTGTCACGATTCCAAAAAAACTGATATCCATGGCAAATGCTGCAAGAATCGGGATACCACCGGCATTTCCTCCGATTACAGAGATTACTTTCAACTTCACTCCAAATATATAGAGCAACATCAGACCAATCCAGAAAGATGGCATAGATACACTGAGCGATGATAAGACACGAACGGCTTTATCCAGAAACCTGTTTTCATAAATCGCTGACAAAATCCCAAGAGGAACCGATACGATCAGCAACAGGAAAAGCGAAGTAACTGCCAGTTTAAACGTCTGTGGAAAATATCTTTTTAATTCCTCAAAAGCTGGTTTTCTTGTGGAATATGATTTTCCAAAATCACCATGCAACGCCTGATTCAGCCATTTTCCATACTGCACCAACACAGGCTGATCCAATCCTGCCTCATGCCGTACTTCTTCTACCTGCTCCGGTGATGGATGTTCGTATTTTTGCTCTGCCAGTACTCTGGCCGCATCACCTGCCGATATAAAACTCAGCATAAAAATAATAAATGTAACTGCCAGAACTACCGGTATCATAAATATAAAACGCTTTGCAATTACCTTTCCCATCTTCATTTCTCCTCATTTTTCATCTGTTTATTGTGTTTGAAACAAAAAAAAACTGATATGATTCAGCATCATATCAGCACAAAAATAAATCTCTACCCCAGGCAGAGCTTATTTCTTCTGTATCCCATCCGAATCAGAATTTTTTCTATCAAAAAGGCAAGTCTCCTGACTCCAGTTCATCCTACTTACCATCTTCCCGGATTTCTCCAGTGATTTTTTGGTTTTCGTCCCTGTCACAGTAGCGGTGGCTGTTCTGGCATTTCACCAGATTCCTTATTAAGTACTTTGTACACCTTTCTGACTATTTAATTTTCTTGGTTTATGGTCTGTATCTTCCCTGCTGCATCTGTTATAATGACTGTCAGTACATTATATGGAGGCTTGCTATGAAACAGACATTGCAATCTATCTTAACTGCATCTGATGCTGTGCTTTTTCCTGCTATTTCCAGAAACCACAGCCTGAATTCTGTTTTCTGTATAACTGAATCTGATGTTTTTCGCTGCAATGAAGAAATCTCAGTATTTTTGCAGGATCCTGATTTTCAAAATCGTCTGTGCAAGCAGGATTTTGTGGACGTTTTGTTTATCCTTAAAGGAAACTGCACCTGCAGATTTTATAAAACAAATCTGGCAGCACCACCAGAATCCGTCTTTTTATCCAAACATTCCTTTTGTATTATCCCACATCAGGTTATTCATTCTTTTTCTCCTGATCCCGACTGCCAGATCCTGCATATTTTTTTCAAGCTGGATTCTCTGAAAAGTCATTACTCCGACCTGATCTCAGCCAATAATATGCTTCTTCTTTTTTGTTCCAATATGCTGTATCGGACACATTACTGGAATTATCTTTATTTTTCAGTCTCCTACACAGATAAACTAGATACTCTTCTGGCTGAAATGTATGAAGAATTCCATCATAAACAGATTTTCCATCAAAATATGCTTTATTATTCTGCCGGCATGCTTTTTACCCTTATGGAACGACAGTCACTCAGCCATATCTGCGTCTCTCCATCCAATCCGCTTCGGCTGGTACGTTATGATCAGATTTATTCTTATATCTGTGATAATTATCCAATGACCTCTGCCAGAACAATTGCAGAATATTTTCATATCAGTCAGTCTTATCTCTGCAAACTGTTTCACGAAAACGGTACTACTGTTACTACGGTCATTCAGGAAATCCGACTTCAGCAGGCCCGAAACCTTCTGGAACAAAGTGACCTCTCCGTTCAGAATATTGCAGAACTGGTCGGCTATCATGATCTGACTTATTTTATCAAACTGTTCAAGCGGTACTTTTCGGTTACGCCTTACCAGTATCGTAAAAAATATCAATCTACGAAAAAGCTTTCGCAGCCAACAGTAACATAATACCACACTTTCATCCCTATAAAAATGGCTTATTTTTTATAAAAATCGTGTTTTTTTACACTGAATTCTCCGAAAATATATGTCAGATTATCCTGTACAATACAAAATGGCTTTTAAGCAAACGAAAAAAAGGAATTTTCTCTCACGCCAATGCGCCGTGTCCGCTTCCATTCGTATCTACTACTTCTGAATGTGCTACTTTTCCTTCCTCTACATCGTAAATCTTAAATGTCTCTGTGTGTCCGAAATGCTGGAAAATCTGCCTCATGCTCATAGAATCTCTTTATTACCTCCTGCACCGGTTTCTCACATATTTCATAGCTGTCGTCCTTCCATGCCTCAGACGCAGAGGGCAGCTTTGGTGCCCACTCCCATAAAGCAAAGCCACGAATCCATGGTCTCTTCTTACAGGCTTCAAACATTGCACGATACCATTCACACTGTTCTTCCAGGCAAAGTTCTCCCTGCAATTTCCAGTTATTCGGAACCATCCCGGAGCCTTTTCGCGACATACATCCCGCTTCGGCAAAAAAAATGGTTTCTGATATTTTAAGACCGTTTTTTCGATACGATCCAGTTCCTGCTCCCATTGATCAATCGGATAATACCCGCTGGAAGAGATCATGTCGACACAATCCCACCAGGATACCTGATCTTCCTGATATTTGTCCGTGTTATAAGACACCAGTCCATGATATTCCCTACATATGGAAGCAATCACTTCTCTCCACTGCTTCTCTCTGTGTTCCGTCATTACCATCTCACATCCGGCAATAAAAATATCACATTGTTCTTCTTCCGCTATCCTTGCATAATGTGTCTGAAACTCCACATAGGACGCAAACCAGTTCTCCCATTTTGGTTCGCATGGAACATCATGCTCAAAGAAACTGATATAGGCACGCCATGTTCCATCCTTACAGTTCACTGTTGGCTTGAGTCCAACTCGAATTCCTTTTTCTTGCTGTCTCTGTTGAAAGAGAACCTCTTTTGTGAAACGGTGCAAACGTGATTCCCTTCATGAAATCTATTGTATTCATTGCATTTTCTCCTGCTGATATTCCATTATTTTTCATCTTCTCTGCTCATCCAGCGCGCCCACGCTGCAAGGCCTGCACCATGCTTCACTTCCCCTGTTGCCACAAGCATCTGGAATTCTTTTACTGAAACCTCATGAAGTTTCAATACTTCTGCCGGATCCAATGATTCTTCTCCAGGTTTTCCACATCAGATCGCAAAAAGATGAATCTTCTCATCCGTAGAACCAAACAATGGATAAAAATATCCCAGAGAAATCACTTCATCTGCTTCATATCCGGTTTCTTCTTTTAATTCACGGACTGCTGCCTGCTCTGAAGTCTCTCCCGGATCGATCAGTCCGCCCGGAAGTTCCGTCTGCCAGGAACGGATCGGATAACGATACTCTCTCAGGGTAATAATATTTTCCCCATGGAACGGAAGTATACTGACTCCCTCAAGCATCTCAAGGTAATCATACGGTCTTACATTCCCATTAACGCGTACCTCATTCTGTACGATTCCTTGTGTAATAGCCTTTTCTCTTATCTTGGTCTAATGCTCCCTCCACTATAAGGATGAACTGCATTCCATTGTACTGTTTTTGGAATAGTAATTTGCACTCTGGTTCCTCCGTACTTATCTCGATGATGCCTGGACTGTCTCAGCAAACTCTCTATTTCTCTCTCTGCATTTTTCTTTTTGCTCAATTCCCTACGGCGTACTTCTTTCCATCTTTTTCTTCTGTCATTCAGTTTTCGGATAAATCCATATGAATTATACAAGAAATGATCTGTAAGCTCTACCGCATTATTTGAAAGTGTTATAAATTCTGAAAATCTGACCCAATAACATTTTCTATCGAAAGTCATTTTCATTGAATTTTTTACTTCTTTTTCAAATATTTCAGCATACACCGTATACTCATCATTATTTTCTCTAATCGACAACAACAGGATACTATTTCCATTTTTACATCTTTTATACTGCTTTTCGTCTCTTCCTTTTTGTAATATCGCATTATTCTTCAGCCTATAAATTTTTCCTCTTTGCATAAAATTTTTACCTGCCTTTCCAATAAATTATGCTTCTTTATTTCTATAATCAAAAAATCAAAAGAGAGATAATACCGATTTACTATTTTCGCTACCTTTGTATTTAATACCTGAGAGCTAAGAATAGCAGGGACAGGCAGTGTATATACACTGCCGGGCATTCGCCTCAAAAGCGGGACCCTCCCCACTTTTGGAATCTTCGCTTCGCTCGATTTTATGAAAACATAAAGGAGATTTTTATATGGCAAACAGAAAAAGAGATGTACAGATACTGCTCTGGGTTACTCCAGAGGAAAAGAAGATGATCCGCAAGAGGATGATTCTATCCAAGACCTCTAATATGAGTGTCTATCTGCGTAAGATGGCGATTGATGGCATGATTGTCAATACAGATACCACTTATTTGAAAGCAATGTATCAGGAAATGCACAAGATTGGTGTGAACATCAACCAGCTTGCCAAAGTTGCAAACACCGTAGGTACTGCCACACCGCAAGATATAGAAGAGCTGAAAGAAATGGTGAAAAAGATATGGCTTACATTAAGATCTTTCCAATCAAATCTACAGTGAAAAAGACTGTGGCCTATATCACGAATCCAGATAAGACGGATGAACAAAACCTTGTTTCTTCGTTTGGCTGTTCTCCGGAAACTGCGGATCTGGAATTTGCCATGACAGCAGAAATGGGAAAAAATAATGTCATGGAAAAGGGGGATAACCTTGCCTGGCACATGATCATCTCCTATCATCCCAATGACCTCACCGATCCCAAACTTGCCCATGAGGTCAGCACCAAAATCGCAGATTCTGTTCTGAAGGGAAAATATGAATATGTGCTTACCACGCATACAGATAAAAAACATATTCACAGCGTACGCCCGGATAGGGCAATGAGAAAAGCAGTATGAGGTACTGCCCCGTAAGATAACGCGGGAAACAACCAGCCTAACCGAAAGGCGAAAGCTGACACGGGAACACAGTACGGCTGGAAAGCGGTAAGTCACCTAAAGGCAATCGGGTGCGACTGAACCGCAATGTTAATCGGATATAAGGTATAAGTTGGATTTACTGAACGTGAGCTTCCAGTTTCTGTTATGTGCCGATAGAGGAAAATTGCCTGAAACCTCTGGTACGGAAAAGGCAAGTTATGGTTGTGGGCTTGTCGGTTATCAATCATTCCGTACAACCTGTAGGGGAACCTATGGTAACGAAGCGAAAGCGATACCGAGAATCCGAATTTACCAAGTCTCATTGCTAACCGGGGATGCCCTAACCAGGAGTGCCGCACGAAAGGGGGAATGAAAAAGCGGCTATGGCTTTGGAGCCTGAAAATCCTGCATGGGTACGGAGTGCTCGTAGTAGTCCGAGAGGGGTAATGACCCTTACATGGCGAAGGGGCACAGTTATTGCGCACTAAAATTAGAAGTTGATTAGGGAGGAAAACCTCACATGAAGCCAACAACGGAAATTTTAGCAAGAATCAGTCAAAACTCACTTGCAAATAAAGAAGAAGTATTTACAAAACTGTATCGCTATCTGTTGCGTCCTGACATTTACTTTGTGGCATACAAAAACCTGTATGCCAACAACGGTGCGGCAACAAAAGGAGTAAACGAGGATACGGCGGACGGTTTCAGTGAAGCCAAAATAGATAGTATTATCAAAGCATTGGCGGACGAAACCTATCAGCCCATGCCGGTGAGGCGAACCTATATCCAGAAGAAGAATAACCGCAAAAAGCTGCGTCCCTTAGGTATACCATTCTTAAAACGATCATAAGTACCTCCTTCAGTTTGCGTACTGTGGCATGTCGTGATTTACCTCTGCTTTATAATAGCTTCCAATCGTTGATGGTGCATTAAATAAAGCAGCCAGCAAATATTGTTTTATGTTTCTGACTTTCGTAGTATTTTTATCCATGCACTCCAGCACATACTCAATATGCGAATAATTCAGTTTCAGTAATTTTCCCTTCACAAAGCCTGCCGGATAATATTCGCCGGCGATCCGTATCATATCCTTTTCAGTTTGAACGGTCTCCAGAATCAGCTGATATATTTCTTCTACCAGATCCTGCTCTCTGCTGTATGTATGCAGTAAAACATCAAAATCAATATTTTTCTTTACCAGTTCAGCATAAGCATTGATTGTCTGTTCTTTTTGATCACATCGAATCCTATCGCCATCTGATTTGATATGATTCGATTTTATATTACTCTGATTATTATAATTCATATAAGTCTTATTATATAGCGGTACCGTTTTGGGAACCTCTTGAAGTCCGCTATTTGGCACTTCTGAGGTATCTGTTTCGGCACCTCTGAGGTGCTATTCATCACCTCAGGAGTTCCCATTTCGATACTTCTATGTACCACATCTTTTTCCTGTGAAGTTCCCATTTCATTACTTCTTTGACTGCTCTGATGTGCCATAAAGCTCTTAACATATATAATATTCGGCAATCCAAAGCCTCTCTTTTTCTTTTCAATCAGTCCGATTTTTTCCAATTCTGTGAGATAATCCATTGCTTTTTTCTTAGAGAATCCCAAGTCACTTTGTATCTCCGTGATCTGATAGATAATGTACACCTTGTTTTCTTCGTCAAGCCATTTATTTTTCATTGACAGCCCCATTCTATCCAGAAGTACCGAGTAAAGAACTTTAGCTGATAAAGACAGTGCGGAAAATGCTTTATCTAATAATAATATTCTTGGAATCCGGATAAAACTGAACTGATCAGCCTGAGTGCCATAATAGTATTCAAAATTCATACTGTTATCTCACCTCTTTTCCATTGATCCAGAAGTTCCAGAATTACACTTTCCATATCTTCTGCCGTATATTTATCAGAGAAGAAATTTCTCAGTTTTTTCTCTGAAAATGTGATTTTCTGTTCCTGCTTCCTTCCAGGCTGACTATTTACCAGTATGGAAATCATTTTCGCCTGCGTCATCGGTCCTACTTCAAGTGCTGTGCGGAGTGCCGCTACCTGAACTGCTTTAACCGTACCATTTTCCTTGATGTATTCAAATAACCATGTTTGAATCTCTTTGTCAATATAGGAAATGTCAACCGCAACGGTAAACTGCAGACGTTTCTTATCTACATAATCAAGAAGGTCTGGAATGAGTTCCGTAAGTCGGATATACCGCTGAATACTTCTTGCACTGTCTCCTATCTGTTCTGCCATTGCAGCATCAGCTCTGAACTTCGTGCCATTTTGGCACGAAGTTAAATCTGTCCGTATCCCTTGCCTTTTCATAGCATCCATTTTCATCTTATATGCAAACGCCTTTTCACTTGGAAGCAATTCTTCTCGTTGGATATACTCCATAGCATCTATAAATTCCTTTTGTTCCTCTATCGTTAAATACGAAAGTTCCACAGCTGGGTTAAATGAAAGTTCACCGTTATCCAGCTTTTCCAGTAACTCAGGAATCAAATCCGTCAGTTTCAGATACCGCTGTACCTGTTTTGCGCTGTCACCAAATTCTTCACCAATGATTTCTACTGTCTTTTTTCCTTTCAACGGGTAGTCAGACTGGCTACTTTTTCTTCTTCCTCCGGTTCGCTTCATAGCTTCGTTCTTCATCTTATAAGCAAAAGCCTTTTCACTGAATGTTATCTGTTGCCTCTGTAAATTGGAATCCACCATATTAATTACTGCTTCATCATCTGACATGACTCTGATAATGACCGGCACCTTCCTGTAACCAAACTTTTCAGCAGCTGCCTTTCTTCTGTGTCCGGAGCTAATCTCATAAACACCATCTGGAATCGGTCGTACAATCAGTGGATTTATGATTCCGTATTTCTCAACACTCGCACTGAGCCGAATCATTTCCTGATCCATCCGAACCTTAAATGGATGGTTCTTAAAGGTCCGCAGACGTTCCAGCTGAATCTCTATGATTTTTTCGCCATCTTCTGGAACTGATGCCACTGTATCCATATTTTCCTCCATTTCTTATCTGCAACAGAAAAAGCCTGTCCAGATAGATTTCTTTTTAAAATCTGATCCAAACAGGCTTACTGTTGACCTTAGTTTTCACTAAGCAAAGATTCTATTGTATTCACGCCTAATAACTTACCGCCGGATATTTCCCTTCCTCTTTTTTCTTATCTGAGCTTGAATTTACATCCACTTTCTCAAATAAACAGCTGGCTTTTCTCTTTTATTAGAATTTCGATTTATTTCCAGCTATTATACCAGCAGTGCGTTTTATTAGACAGCGGCTAATAGGATTCTTCCCGTATTAGCTGATATTCCATTCCTTTTTCCCTCTGAAAAAACAAAAAAACGGAAATTATATTAGAAATTTTTCTAATACTTTCCGCTTTTGATAGGACGTCCCGTGCGGGAATCGAACCCACATCTAGTGCTTAGGAGGCACTTGTTCTATCCATTAAACTAACAGGACAAATGCCGGATTTTTGGCTTAAAATCAAGGTTTTCAGCCATTTCAACGGCATTGAATTTTATGATTTAAAACTGACTTACGTCAGCTGAATCAATCTTATATGATGAAATTTTTTGGTATGAAGCTTTCGCCTTTTCCAAAAACGCATGTCCCCTTAATTGTGACATCACATAACAGAATCGAACTCAAATTCATTTTTCTGTTATATGCCGAGGCGATAACTCTGGTCACCGCTTAGGAGGCGTGTGCTCTATCCAGCTGAGCTACATGGACATTTGTAAAATTATTCAGTTGTTTGCCTCATTTGGACTCGAACCATCTACCGCTTAGGAGGACCCTGTTATATCCATTTAACTAACGAGACAAAATGCCATTTTCCCTTGAAAACACGCGGTTTTCCGGCTTTTTGGTAATGGCAACCTTTATTTAATTATCAGCTTTTTTCAAGCTGTTAATTACTATTATTTTTCATGTTGGTGACATCAAAGCACTCCCCTTTTAGGGTAACACCTTTGTGTCAATTTTTACTCTTCTTAACTAGATTCAAACCCAAAAGTTTTTTCAGGAAGTGATAACCTTAGTTCCTCCTTAGGAGGACCCTGTTATATCCATTTAACTAACGAGACAAATGCCATTTTCCCTTGAAAACACGCGGTTTTCAGGACTTTTGCTATGGCAACCTTTATTATACTAAACTTCACAACACTCTTATTCTATCACAAAACAAGAATGTTGTGAAGTTCATTTAAAAATTAATTTTGCCTTGAAGCCATATGATTCCTCTAAACCGTCTTCCTATTGCCGGCTCTCCGAAAACATTGTGTTTCGGAACACAAATATCAAATTGCAATTCATTTACATATAAAGTCAGAATGTAGACCTCTTGCTCTGTCAGTTCATTGACTGTTTCCCGCATAGCTGTAATAATCCCCATAATTGAATAACAATCACATTCTACCCCATAAGGCATAAAATATGTATCCACAATACTGAGAATATCTTCTGTAGCAAGTCTTTTTGATACTTTTGAATAGAGTTCCATGTCCTCTAGTGTCAAAGTTTCCATCGCTTTCTGATCCCCGCTTCTCGCCGCACTCAAAAGCATCATTCTGTTCCTCGATTCCTCAAGTCCTGACTTTTCTTCTACCTCTGTCTTTTGAATTGGTAATAAAATAGTTCCTTCGTTGGATAATCCGGATAAAGTAAGTGTTGCAGAACTACTTCTTAACTCGCCTTCCTTCTGTCGCTTCTTATACTCCATCACATTCTGCAAATGAAATATAAGGCTAATCTCCACTTTCGGATCTTCACAAATTCCTACATACATTTCGTTTTCCATGCGTTTTTCCACGGTAACATCTGCATAAGATGTGATCCCTGTTCCGCGAAGATAAGGAACATAAAAGTTTTTTTCAAATTTACTATTTTCATCCAATTCACCAAATATGGAGATTCCTATAGTTTCCCCATATTCCTTTCTGCGTTCACACCAATCCATATCAAGAGCAAAAGGTACGATTTCCTCATGATCATAAGATTCTTCTACATCAGAAAGTAGCATTTTTAAGTGTTTTCTAAACTTTAATCCAGAAAAACCAATAGCTTCTAAATATTCGTGCACTCTTTTTCCGCCTTTTATTATCTAATTTCAGTTTTTCCACCCATATACGGTCTCAGAACCTCTGGAATTTTTACACTTCCATCTGCCTGGAGATTATTTTCAAGGAATGCGATCAGCATTCTAGGTGGTGCAACAACTGTGTTATTCAATGTATGAGCAAAGTATTTTCCATCTTTACCTTTGACACGAATGCCAAGTCTTCTTGCCTGTGCATCTCCAAGGTTAGAACAGCTTCCTACTTCAAAATACTTCTTCTGTCTTGGTGACCAAGCTTCTACATCCACTGATTTTACTTTCAAATCAGCCAGATCTCCTGAACAACACTCTAATGTACGAACCGGAATATCCAAAGATCGGAATAAATCTACTGTATTTTTCCACATTTTTTCATACCAATCCATACTTTCTTCCGGTTTACATACAACAATCATTTCCTGTTTTTCAAACTGGTGAATACGGTATACACCACGTTCTTCAATTCCATGAGAACCTTTCTCCTTACGGAAACATGGAGAGTAACTTGTAAGTGTATATGGAAGTTTCTCTTCGTCATTTAATGTATCGATAAATTTACCAATCATAGAATGCTCACTTGTACCAATCAGGTAAAGATCCTCTCCTTCAATCTTATACATCATGGAATCCATCTCAGCAAAACTCATAACACCTGTTACCACATTGCTACGAATCATATATGGTGGAATACAGTAAGTAAATCCTCTATCAATCATAAAATCACGAGCGTAAGAGATGACTGCTGAATGAAGTCTTGCAATATCACCCATTAAATAGTAGAATCCCTGTCCTGCTACTTTTCCCGCAGCATCCAAATCAATACCATTAAACTTAGCCATAATTTCTGTATGGTACGGAACTTCAAAATCAGGAACAACAGGATCTCCGTATTTTTCCAACTCCACATTCTCGCTGTCATCTTTTCCTATTGGCACAGAAGGATCAATAATATTCGGAATTGTCATCATAATTGTTTTGATTTTTTCCTCTACTTCTTTCTCTTCTACAGATAAAGCTTCCATTCTATCTGCTTCTTGTGCAACCTGTTTTTTATATTCTTCTGCTTCTTCTTTTTTGCCCTGTGCCATACATGCACCAATTTTTTTCGAAATCTGATTCTTGTTTGCTCTTAATGCTTCTACTTCCTGTTTGATTTCTCGATTTCGTAAATCAAGAGCAATCACCTCATCTACAAGTGGAAGTTTACTGTCCTGAAACTTGTTTTTAATATTCTGCTTTACAATCTCCGGATTATTTCTTAAAAATTTGATATCTAACATATTATTTCCCTCCAATAATTTTATTTGATTCCTTCAATATTAATTCCATTCGTTTCATGATAAATTGCTTTATCCAGTGATTCTATCTCTTCTTCTCCAAGTTCGATATAACTCTGTCCTTTTACAATTTCTTTTACATACGCATAGCATCCATCTGTGCTGTGCATGATATTTATAATATATCCACTATTGTTGCCATCTAACATAGTCAATGCAAAACTTAATTTGCCCCCCATTTCATTGAACGCATCATATTTCACAATACCAACTTTACAATAGCACTCTTCCATCTTTTTAAAGATTTTTTTAATATCCTGGCGATTTTGCTTTACCATATTGATTGTAGAATCAATCTCCTTAAATTTGTCGTTGAAACTTTTCTCCAACGTCTTTCCGTCTTTTCCTTTCATAAATGAGTTATAACTCATTTTTAAACGGTTATATTTCATATTGATACTAATTAAAAGCACAAACAAAAGTGCAATTAACAACAGCATAATCATTAAAATGTATGCCGGATCAATACCAAGACTGTTCAATATTCTGCTGTTCATTATTTATACTCCTCTAATCGTCATCAATAGGTCGAATATACGTTCGAACTCTTTTTCGGAATAATATTCTATTTCGATTCTTCCTTTTCCATTCGCCTTATTGTTTACACTGACTTTTGTCCCCATTTTTGATTTTAATTTTTCTTCACTATCCCTATAAATAAAATCATTTTCAATAACTGGTTTTATTTTTTCCTTTTTAGGCTTTTTTAAATCTTTGATTAATTTCTCTGTCTCTCTAACACTTAGCTTTTCATCAAAAATCTTATTTGCAAGAATATATTGCTGTTCTTTATCTTCAATGGCAAGAAGTGTACGTGCATGTCCTGTCGAAATCATGTCGTCTATGATCATCTGTTGCACTCTTTCGTCTAATTTTAGGAGACGCATAGAGTTTGTAACTGCAGTTCTGCTTTTTGAAACTCTTTCTGCCACTTCATCTTGCTTTAATGAAAATTCTTCCAATAGTCTCTTAAATGCCATTGCCTCTTCAATTGGATTTAAATTTTCTCTCTGAATATTTTCAATAAGAGCTATTTCGACTGCCTGCTGTTCTGTATATTCTCTTATGATTACCGGTACTTCTTTAATTCCTGCCAGTTTTGCCGCACGCCATCTTCTTTCACCTGCAATAATCTCATAATAATCTCCTTTATTCTGTACAAGAAGTGGCTGAAGAACTCCAAACTGTTTAATAGAATCTGCCAATTCAAGCAAAGAATCTTCTTCAAACATTCTTCTTGGCTGATCTCTATTTGGTTCAATCATCGATAATTTCAGCATTTGTTCACCATTTTTTACGGTTTCTTCTTTTTTCTTTTCGACTGTAGTCTCTTTGCTTACTTTTTTATCAGGAATAAGGCTATCTAGCCCCTTCCCCAATCCACCGCGTTTTACTGCCATTCTTCTTCTCCTTTATGAATCACTTCTTCTGCTAATAATCTATAATTCTCAGCTCCTGCTGATTTCGGATCATACAGATTAATCGGCATACCATGACTTGGTGCTTCTGCAAGACGTATATTTCTTGGTATAATTGTTTTGTAAATCGTCTTGTTCAAATTTTCTTTTACATTTTCCACAACTTGAAGAGACAGATTCGTTCGTGCATCATACATTGTAAATACAACCCCTTCCATCTCAAGTTTTGGATTCAGACGTTCTTTCACCAAATCAATTGTATGTATCAATTGACTTAATCCTTCTAAAGCATAGTATTCACACTGAATTGGCACAAGAACTGTATCTGCAGTTGTCATAGCATTGATTGTAAGCATACTCAATGAAGGCGGACAATCGATAATAATATAGTCATAATTTTCTTTTACTTTCTCGATTTCATCTCGAATAATGTATTCTTTATTATCAACTCCTATTAATTCTATCTCAGCCGCTGACAGATCTACATTTGCAGGTAATACATCAAGATTTTCCAATGCTTCTGTACATATGACTTTTTCAACATCCGCTTCTCCTATGATCAAATCATATATCGTATATTCTACATTGTTTTTATCTATTCCGAGACCGCTGGTCATATTACCTTGTGGATCCATATCAATTGCTAATACTTTTTTACCAAGTTCCGCCAGACAAGCGGATAAATTAATTGATGTTGTTGTTTTTCCAACTCCACCCTTTTGGTTAGCAATGGCAATTATTCTTTCCACTATACTATCTCCTTTCTGATTATGTGACGTCAAATCGATTAACGCTGTATCAAAGTCTTTGCTTTTCATAATCATTCGGCTCTAATACTAGTAGTAATTTAAAAATTCGCATGTCACTAACACATTATAACATTTTTTTAATTACAATTCCACAATGTTTCACGTGAAACATTAATTTTTTTAAGAAGAAATTTTTATACATACTGCTCTTTCATTATCATTTTGTTTTTCCAACATGTTTCACGTGAAACATTATATATAAAAGCCGAAAATGAAAGAACCACCATCATTTAAGACAGTGGCTCTTTTGCCGGTAATCCGGCTTTTCTTGGATATTTTTTACTTGTATTTTGCATTTTCCCAATCTTTACAAATGATCTTCCAATCTCAGTTCCCGGAAGTTGGAATTTTATTACATCTTGAAGCTTACCTCCAAGAATATGAATTGCTTTTTTTGATACAGTTACTTCTTCATCTATTTCTCCAGATTTATACGGGATAAATATTCCACCGACTTTTACATATGGTAAACAGTACTCGGATAACGTAGATAAGTTTGCTACTGCGCGTGACACACACAAATCAAATTGCTCTCTATACTCACTTTGTTTTGCATAGTCTTCTGCTCGTCCATGAATTGTTCTTATATTCTCAAGATTAAGTTTTTCTATTACCGTATCAAGAAATTTGATTCTCTTATTTAATGAATCTAGGAGAACAACCTTCAAATGTGGAAATGCAATTTTTAATGGAATCCCCGGGAAACCTGCTCCTGTTCCAACATCAATCACACTTTCCACTTTCTCTAAATCTATTGCTTTTGTAATGGATAAGCTGTCTACAAAATGCTTTTCATTCACTTCTTCATATTCCGTAATACCAGTCAAATTCATTACTTTATTCCACTCTACAAGGGTTTCATAAAAATCATAAAATTGCTGCTTCTGTTTTTCATCTAATGTAATTCCTATCGAGGAAAGTTTCTCTTCGAATATTTTACTCATTGTTTTTCCCCCATTGCTCCATATATACAAGAAGTACAGAGATATCTGCCGGAGAAACCCCTGAAATTCTGGATGCTTGTCCGATTGAAATCGGGCGATATTGTTTCAGTTTCTGAACAGCTTCTATTCTTAAACTTTTCACATCATCATAATCAATACTGTCCGGTATTCTCTTCTTCTCCAATTTTTTAAATTGCTCTACCTGTTTTAACTGACGGCTGATATATCCGTCATATTTAATGTTAATATTGACTTGCTCTGTAACTTCTTCGCTCACATTCGGTCTACTTTCATCAATTGGTGCAAGTGCATCGTAATCTAACTCGGGTCTTCTAATCAATTCTGCAAGAGTTATCCCCGAAGTAAGTGGTGTGCTTCCATGCTTTTCCAATAATTCCTGCACTTTTCCACATGTTCCAACATTTGCGTGCTGTAAACGTTCCATTTCCTTCTGAATTTCTTCTTCCTTTTTTAAAAGATTCGAATATCTGTTCTCGTCAATCAAGCCAACTTCATATCCTATTTTTGTAAGTCGTTGATCTGCATTATCCTGACGAAGCAGAAGTCTGTATTCTGCCCTGGAAGTCATCATTCGATAAGGTTCATGACTTTCCTTTGTCACAAGATCATCAATCAAAACCCCGATATATCCCTGGGAACGGTCAATCACTATCTGTTCTCTTCCTAATAATTTCAGAGAAGCATTAATTCCTGCAACAAGACCTTGCGCCGCCGCTTCTTCATAACCGGAACTTCCGTTAAACTGCCCGCCACTATACAAGCCTTCAATATTTTTAAATTCCAGAGTCGGATAAAGCTGTCTTGCATCTATACAGTCATATTCAATGGCATACGCATTTTTTACAATTTTTGCATGTTCTAATCCAGGCACACTTCGATACATTTCATATTGTACATCTTCCGGAAGTGAACTCGACATTCCTCCAATATACATCTCATTTGTATGAAGCCCTTCTGGTTCAACAAACACCTGATGTCTTTCTTTGTCGGAAAATTTAACAACTTTGTCTTCTATGGACGGACAATACCTTGGACCTGTTCCTTCTATCATTCCGGAAAAAAGAGGAGAACGATCTAAATTTTTGCGTATAATATCATGGGTTGTTTCATTTGTATAAGTCAGCCAACAGGACACCTGATCAATCTGTACATCTTCCGGATTGGTAGTGAATGAAAATGGCGTAACTCTTTCATCGCCAAACTGCTCTTCCATTTTACTAAAATCAATGGAACGTTTGTCTATTCTCGCCGGAGTTCCTGTCTTAAAACGGTACATTTGTATACCGAGAGATTTCAGCGATTCGGTCAAATAATTTGCCGCCTGCAGTCCGTCCGGACCTGTTTCGTTGCTGATATCACCGTAAATGCACCTTGCTTTCAAATAAGTTCCTGTACACAAAATAACGGCTTTACAATGATAAATTGCTCCGGAATACGTCTGTACCCCTGTCACTTTCCCGTTTTCTGTAAGAATATCGGTCACTTCTGCCTGTTTCAACTCTAAGTTTTCCTGATTTTCCAACACTTCCCGCATCACACGACTATAGTCTGCCTTATCTGCCTGTGCCCGAAGGGAATGTACAGCGGGACCTTTTGAACGGTTTAACATTTTAGACTGAATAAATGTCTGATCGATAACTTTTCCCATTTCACCTCCAAGAGCATCAATCTCCTTTACGAGATGACCTTTTGAAGTTCCTCCGATATTCGGATTACAAGGCATAAGTGCCACACTATTTATGCTGACTGTAAATACAATGGTTTTAAGGCCGAGTCTTGCAGATGCCAAAGCTGCCTCACAGCCTGCATGTCCTGCTCCAATTACGACCACATCATATTCGTCTCTATTTTCCCATACAGAATTTGCTGAATATTTCATTTACCAAATCTTCTCCTATCGTTTCTCCGGTAATGCTTCCAAGGGACTCATACGCATCCAACAGATCAATGGAATAAAAGTCCTCCGGCATACCGCTTTCAATGCTTACAATTACCTTTTTCAAACTCTCTTCTGCCTCTGCAAGCGCCGTTTTGTGACGGACATTTGTAATATATACCTCATCATTAAAGGAAATTTTTCCGTGGAAAAACATGCGTTTCAATGTTTCTTCTAACTCATGGATTCCTTCTTCTTCTTTTGCAGAAATTAAAATCATCGGTTTATCAATCTTCTCTTTTAACATTTCCTTTGTCACTACAGTTTCTAAATCTGATTTATTCAGCAAAACGATAGCCTGCTTATCTCGGATCATTTCTATAATTTCTTCATCATTTTCATCCAATTGTCTTGATGCATCTACCACATAAATAATCAGATCCGCTTCACTTGCATGATTTCTTGCTTTATCCACACCTATTTTTTCCACAACATCTTTCGTTTCCCGAATCCCGGCTGTATCCATAATGTTCAGACTAATACCTTGAAGCTGAATATGCTCTTCCAAAATATCCCTTGTTGTTCCTTCAATATCTGTTACAATAGCACGTTCTTCTCCAACGAGTACATTCAAAAGCGACGATTTCCCTGCATTCGGCTTTCCTACGATTACCGTCTGAATTCCTTCTTTTATCATTCTACCATTATCTGAAGTTATGAGCAACTGATGTATCTGTTCCAAAAGGTTATCCACAGTTACCTTCAATTTATCCCCATATCCATCTACGCTGATATGCTCCGGATCATCCAGCGCCGTTTCAATGAATGCTGTATGATAGAGTATTTCCTTCCTGATTTCCGCTATTTTTTTATGAACCGATCCTTTTAACTGACTTACAGAACTCTTCAGGGCATATTCATTTTGAGAATGAATAATATCAATAACTGCCTCCGCCTGAGACAGATCCATTCTTCCATTTAAGAACGCCCGCTTTGTGAATTCTCCCGGTTCTGCCGGTCTTGCACCGTATTTTATAACCGTCTCCAGAATCTTTTTTACCACATATACACCGCCATGGCAGTCAATTTCCACCGTATCCTCTCCGGTAAAACTATGAGGCCCTTTCATCAACATTACAAGCACTTCATCAATCATTTCTTCTCCGTCTACAATGTATCCGTAATGAATTGTATGACTTTTTTGTGCCCTCAAATTTTTATCTGTCTTCCCTCTGTATATTTTCTGAATAATATCAAAAGATTCTTCACCACTGATTCTTACAATTCCAATTCCGGAATTTGACATGGCCGTTGCTATTGCCGCAATGGTATCTTTTTTCATACAAATCTTCCTTTCAAAAAAAGGCGGTATCTTCTTTCTAAAAGATGCCGCCTTATTTTTTAATATCTTCTTGCTAATGTAACTACTACACGTCTGTATGGTTCTTCTCCCTCACTGTGCGTAGAGACATATTTATCTCCCTGTAAAGCAGAATGAATGACTCTTCTCTCATATGGATTCATAGGTTCAAGAGAAACTGGTTTCTTTGTTCTCTTTACTTTATACGCAATATTCTTTGCAAGATTCTCCAGTGTTTCTTTTCTTCTCTGACGATAGTTCTCTGTATCTAATTTTACACGAACATATTCATCCTGATTTTTATTTGCAATACGATTTGTCAGATACTGTAAGGAATCCAGTGTCTGTCCTCTTTTTCCAATGAGGATTCCCATATGATCGCCTTCCATATTAATGTTAAGCGCACCTTCACTGTCAATGGAAGAAATAATATTTACTTCCATTCCCATCGCTCTTAATACATCCTGTAAAAACACTTCACAAGCTTTGATCGTACTATCTTCTACTTTACCCAAAACTTGAGGCTCTTTTGTTGGAGTTTCTTCCTTTTTCGCGTCTTCCACTCTGTTTTTTTCTACATGATGTTTCTTTGCCGGAGCTTCTTTTTTCACATGCTCTCTTTTTTCGAATTCCTTTTTCTCATATTCTTTCTTTATGAATTCTTTTTTCGGCTTTTCTACAACCGGTTCTTCCACTTTCTTTCTCCAGGCTTTTACAACTGCCTGTTTGCTTCCGATTCCGAAAAATCCTGCACTTCCTTTTTCAATGACTTCATATTCAACCATATCGCTTGTTGCGCCTAACTGAATAAGCGCTTCGGTAATCGCATCATCCACTGTTTTAGCTGAAACTGTAACTTCGTTCATTTTTGAATCCCCCTTAACTATTTGTGATTCTCATTAAAGTTCTTTACCATATTTGCTTTTGCTGCAAGACTTCCCGGTTTTGCGTTTTTGTTTGCCTCCGCAGCTTTCTTAATCTTTTCATCCTTTTCCTTAGACGTCATTGTATTTGTCTTTGGCTCTTCTATATTTCTTACATTTCTCTGTGCCATCTTGTTGATATTGTTTGCAGAAACGCCTTTCTTTTCACGCTTCTTCTTAGCTTTTTCCATATTTTTCTCAATCAGTTCATTCACCGGGATCTTGGATAAATGTCTATTTACAACCAACTGCTGTACACATCTTACAACCGCACTTACAATCCAGTAAATACCAAGACCTGCCTGGAATGTGAAACACATAAATACAGACAACATCGGCATCATGATATTCATCATCTTCATCTGGTTTGCCATCTGGTTGTTGTCTTCACCCTGTGCTGCTGCCTGCGGTGTCAGTTTGATACTGATCCACTGTGTAAGACCTGATAATATCGGAATAAGCAAAGCTGCAATAATTAGCAAAACAGCTCCTGTCTTAAATCCGTTCATTAACATAGCCTGCGGTGTTTCTGCCATGTTCACACCGAGAAATGTGTTGAATCCATGTACACTATCCTGTGTCTGGGCGATCAGATTCGAAAGATCCGGGAACTTATCTGCCAATGTATCCCATGTATTATTTGTTGCTTTATATAATACGTCAATGATCGTATTTGTCTGTGTATAATCAAAGGCCTTCGGACTGATCATGATCGGAGATGCTGAACCGATATTTTCCATGATTTTCTGATATCCGTCTGTTGCCATAATCTGCTTTGCAAGTGGCTCATACTGTGCATAAATACCGCCTACATATGCCGGAATATTCTGAATTACTTTCCAAAGTCCCAATAAAATCGGGAACTGAATTAACATGGATCCACAACCGCCTACCGGTGATGTACCGTATTTTTCATAGACAAGCTGAGTTTCTTCCTGCATTTTAAGCATAGATGCCTGATCTTTCTTATTTCTGTATTTTTTCTGAATTGCCTGAAGTTCAGGATTCATTGCAGACATCATTTTTGAAAATTTCTGTTGTTTAATTGTAAGCGGCAATAAAAGTGTATAAATGATAATTGTAAATACAACAATACACAAACCAATGTTCTGAATTCCGAATAATCCGTTCAGTACATTGTAAATGCCATCCATCAATTTACCGAGTATCCAGGCAATCTGCCCGATGATCGGTGTTGTTGACTGTGTTAATAACACACCTTCCATATTCTTTCCTCCTAATAGTGTTACGGTACCGGGTCATAGCCCCCTTTTGAAAACGGATTGCAACGCACAATTCTCCACAGCGTTAAAAGACCACCCTTCAATGCCCCGTATTTTTCAATGGCTTCCAGGCCATACTGGGAACATGTAGGGTAATAAATACAATGAGTTCTTACTTTCATACCCGATAAATACTTTCTATAAAACTTTATCATGGCAATAAGTACATATTTCATCAATCCATCTCCATCTTACCTTAATGTGTTTCATATATATTATGAAGCTTTCCCAAGTGGATCAGGGCACTCTCAATGTCTCTGTAAGGTTTATCCTTAGAATTTGCCCTTGCAATGATTACGATATTATATCCACTTTTAAAATTCTCTTCTTGTAGTCTGTAGCTTTCTCTTATCAATCTTGTGATTCTGTGCCGTACTACACTATTTCCTACTTTCTTACTTACGGATATCCCGACTCGGTTTCTATCGTCCTTATTCTCCGTAATATACATAACCAGATATTTGTTTGCATAAGATTTTCCACGTCTGTATACTCTCTGGAAATCCTTATTCTTCTTTAAAGACTCGGAAAAATTCATGTTTCATCTCCTATGTTATGACCTCAACATCCTAATCCATGAGCACATGGATCCTTACATATTTGTATAGAAGAAAAGGCCACATACATGCGGCCTAAGCTGATAATACTTTTCTTCCTTTTGCTCTTCTGGCTGCTAAAACTTTTCTTCCACCAGCAGTACTCATTCTTGCTCTGAATCCATGAACTTTCGCTCTAGATCTTTTCTTTGGTTGGAATGTCATTTTCATTGATATCCACCTCCTTAAGTTTATATAAAATGTGCAAGTTTCTTTTAAAGACATCGCTTTTAATTATAGTGATAAAATGCCCATACGTCAAGCAAAACCTGCGATTTTATAAATAATTTTTGGCAAAAATAATAATCCCCAATTTTTAAACATGTTATCCACATTCAGGGGATAACTTCGGGGATAACTCGGGGATTTTATGTTAATTTCATGTTGATAGGATTTATTTTTCCACTTTAAACCCTTAATTTAAAGGCTTCTTAAGTGTTTAAACAAGTTATCCACACTATTTTCCATTGCTTAAATATTAAATCTGATGTAGAATATATTGTATATAATTGTGCATAGTGGGTGAACTATGCCTAAAAGTATGCTTAAAACAGGATGCAATGGTGCAGGAAAATAAGAATCAGGAATAGGAATCAGGAGTTATCACATGAATATCGTTGAACAAAAGTGGAATGAAATTATCGAAAAGCTGAAAGTGGAATATGGTCTTACCAACGTATCGTTTAATACATGGATCAAACCTTTAAAGGTACATGAAGTGAAAAATAATACTGTCTATATTTTATGCGATCTGAAAGCAAGTATAGACCATATTAAACATAAATATCTTCTTCCTTTGCATGTATGTATCGCAGAAGTTACCGATGAAGAGTACGAAATAGAATTCATTTGTGAAGACGATATTATAAGTGAAGAGAAAAAAGAAGAAAACAACAAAATTAAGACCATTATTGAACAAGCTAATTTAAATCATAAATATACATTTGATACATTCGTGGTAGGTAAAAATAACCAGTTTGCCCATGCCGCTTCCCTTGCTGTGGCCGAATCTCCGGGGGAAGTTTATAATCCGTTGTTCTTATACGGAGGTGTTGGACTTGGGAAAACCCATTTGATGCATTCCATCGCTCATTTTATATTGGAACAGGATCCGAATAAGAAAGTTCTCTATGTAACCAGTGAAACATTTACCAATGAATTGATCGAAGCCATCAAAAGCGGCCGAAGCGGTAATGAATCCACCATTACTTCTTTCCGTGACAAATACCGTAATATTGACGTCCTTTTAATCGATGACGTCCAGTTTATCATAGGAAAAGAAAGTACACAGGAGGAATTTTTCCATACATTTAACCATCTTCATGTATCCGGAAAGCAGATTATCCTTTCCAGTGATAAGCCGCCGAAAGACTTTGAAACATTAGAGGCAAGGCTGAAAACCCGTTTCGAATGGGGGTTGATTGCAGACATCACAGCTCCGGATTATGAGACAAGAATGGCCATTTTGCAGAAGAAAATCGAACTTGATAATCTTCAGATATATAATATCCCGAATGATGTTATCAATTATATTGCGACTACAGTAAAATCAAATATCCGTGAATTAGAGGGCTCTTTGAACAAATTGATCGCCCTCTATAAGTTGAACTATAATTCCTCAAAACCGATTGATATTCCTCTTGCGATGGAAGCTTTAAAGGATATTATCTCTCCGAATGAACAGCGTCCTTTGACTGCCGATTTCATTATAGAAGTAGTTGCAGAACATTTTAATCTTACAGTTGCCGACTTAAAGAGCAGCAAACGTAATTCGGAAATCACAGTTCCAAGGCAGATTGCTATGTATCTTTGCCGAACAATGATTGATATCCCTTTAAAATCTATCGGAATCATCCTTGGAGGGCGGGATCACTCTACCATTAACCATGGAGTAGATAAAATCAGACAAGAACTTACCGAAAATGATACATTAAACAATACCGTAGATATTATTAAGAAGAAATTGAACCCTATTTAGGGATAACTTTTTTTATCATCGAAAAGTTATCCCTAATAAGGGGGTTATTTTACCCACTTTATAACGTAGTTATGAACATACTTATCCAAAGCCAAAAAGCCTGTAAGTATGGGCTTTTTTGGACTTATCCACTTATCCACAGCCCCTACGGCTACTACGGCGGATAACTTTTATAATATTTATCTCAAACGCGCAAAACTTTAGCACTATGAACTGGTTCGAAAGGAGTTAAGACCACATGAAAATTATTTGCAAAAAATCAGATCTCGTAAAAGGGGTAAGCATTGTCTCAAAAGCAGTACCATCAAAAACAACAATGCCTATTCTGGAATGTATCTTGATTGATGCTACTACTGACATTATCAAATTTACAGCCAACGATATGGAACTAGGAATCGAAACGGTTGTTGAAGGTGAAATAACAGAAAAAGGGCTGATTGCCATTGACGCCAAAATATTTTCAGAAATTGTACGTAAACTTCCTGACAATGAAGTTGTGATTGAAACACAGCCAAATCTTCAGACATTGATTACGTGTGAAAAAGCTAAATTTAATATTTCAGGCAAATCCGGAGAAGAATTTTCTTACCTCCCGTATATCGAGAAGGAAAATCCGGTTGAACTTTCACAGTTCACACTGAAAGAAATAATTCGTCAGACGATTTTTACAATATCGGATCATGACAGCAATAAGCTTATGACCGGTGAATTGTTTGAAATTAGTGATAATATTCTGAAATTGATCGCCCTGGACGGACACCGGATTTCCATCCGTAAGGTGGAGCTGTCTTCTTCTTACGACAATACAAAAGTAATCGTTCCAGGTAAGACTCTCATTGAAGTGAGCAAAATCTTATCCGGCGAAGTAGAAAGCAAAGTAGATATTTACTTTACAAGCAATCATATTGTTTTTGAATTTGATCAGACCGTTGTAGTATCAAGACTGATTGAAGGAGAATATTTCAGAATTGAGCAGATGTTGTCCAGCGACTATGAGACGAAGGTAACTATTAACAAACGGGAAATGTTAAGTTGTATTGACAGGGCCACGCTTCTTGTGAAAGAAGGCGATAAGAAGCCGATTATCATCAATATCGGAGACGGTTCCATGGAACTTAAGATTCAATCGCAACTTGGATCCATGAACGAAGAAATTTTTATCACGAAAGAAGGGAAAGACCTTCTCATTGGATTCAATCCGAAATTTTTAATGGACGCTCTTCGTGTAATTGACGATGAAGAAGTTGATATTTATTTAACAAATGCGAAGGCTCCGTGCTTTATCAGAGACGAAAAGGAAAGTTATATTTACCTGATTTTACCGGTAAATTTTAACGCGGTGGTGTAGACATGGAAAAAATCAAATTAAGAGAAGAATTTATAAAATTAGGGCAGGCCTTAAAAGCAGCCGGATTGGTAGAATCCGGTGTAGAAGCAAAAGAAGTGATTCAGGACGGTCTTGTAAAAGTAAATGGGGAAGTGGATACAAGACGAGGAAGAAAACTATACAGCGGAGACGTTGTGGTATTTGATGGAGAAGAAATTAGAATCGAAGAATAGTTGGTGCATGTATGATAATTAAATCTTTAAAACTAAAGAATTTCAGGAATTATGATTTATTAAGTCTTGATTTTGATCATGCAACAAATATCTTTTATGGCGATAATGCCCAAGGAAAAACAAATATTCTGGAGGCAATTTACCTTTCCGGAACTACAAAATCACACAGAGGAACAAAAGACCGTGATATGATCCAATTTGGACATGACGAATCGCATATCGAGACGGTGATCGAAAAAAACAATGTGGAATTTAAGATTGATATGCATCTTAAGAAAAACAGCCCGAAAGGAATTGCAATCAATAAAATGCCAATCCGGAAGGCAAGAGAACTATTTGGTGTGATCCATCTGGTGTTTTTTTCGCCGGAGGATTTAAATATTATCAAAAACGGACCTTCAGAACGAAGAAGATTCATAGATCTTGAACTTGCACAACTTGATAAGTTATACTTGAATGATCTTGCAAATTATAACAGGATCATCAATCAGAGAAACCGGCTTTTGAAAGATATCTATAACCGGGATGATTTACTGTCCACTTTGGAAATATGGGATATGCAGCTTGCGGATTATGGGACAAAGGTGATTGAGAGACGAGAAAAATTTGTAGAAGAGATGAATGGAATCATTGAAGCCGTGCACAGTAAACTTACAGACGGGAAGGAACATCTGTCTTTGTCCTACGAAAAAAGCAACGGTGGAACAGAACTTTTTGAGGCCGTAAAGAAGAATCGGGAACGGGATATACGGATGAAAAGTACATCCGTAGGTCCCCATAGAGATGACATTTGTTTCCAGGTTGGAAACCTGGATATTCGTAAATTTGGTTCCCAGGGGCAGCAAAGAACAGCAGCGCTTTCGTTAAAACTCTCGGAAATAGAGCTTGTGAAGCTGCTCATAAAAGATACTCCGATTCTGCTTTTGGATGATGTACTTTCTGAACTGGATAAGAACCGGCAGCATGCCCTTCTTGACAGTATTGAGAATATACAGACGATTGTAACATGTACGGGAGTAGATGATTTTGTCAATCGCAGATTTGCAGTAAATAAAGTTTTTTATGTAAAAAATGGACACGTAAACAAGGAAAATTAGGAGGATTCATATGAGTACAGAAATGAATACAGAAGTCAACACGGAATATGGCGCCGACCAGATCCAGATACTGGAAGGATTGGAAGCAGTTAGAAAAAGACCGGGAATGTATATTGGAAGTACATCATCAAGAGGTCTCCATCACCTGGTTTATGAGATTGTTGACAATGCAGTAGATGAATCACTTGCAGGATATTGCGATACGATTTATGTGTCCATCCATGCAGATAATTCTGTTACAGTTATTGATAACGGACGTGGTATTCCTGTGGGAATTAACCATAAAACAGGGCTTCCTGCGGTGGAAGTTGTATTTACAGTTCTTCATGCAGGAGGAAAGTTCGGAGGCGGAGGCTATAAAGTGTCCGGCGGACTTCATGGTGTAGGAGCATCGGTTGTAAATGCCCTTTCTGAATGGCTTGAAGTTGAAATTTACAAAGAGGGCAAGGTATATAAGCAGCGTTACGAAAGAGGAAAAGTATGTTACAAACTGGATGTTGTAGATACATGTGAGCCGGAAAAATCCGGTACAAAAGTAACATTTTTCCCGGATGCAGAAATTTTTGAAGAGACTGTTTTTGACTATGAAGTATTAAAACAGCGCCTGAGAGAAATGGCATTTTTAACAAAAGGGCTGAAGATTATTCTGGTAGATGAGCGGCCAAAAGAGCGGATGGAGAAAACATTCCACTATGAAGGCGGAATCAAAGAATTTGTGCAGTATTTGAACAAGAGTAAGACGCCATTATACGAGCAGATCATTTATTGTGAAGGTGAGAAAGACGGGGTTATGGTCGAAGTTGCTATGCAGCATAACGATTCTTATAGCGACAATACTTACGGATTTGTAAATAATATTACTACTCCGGAAGGGGGAACCCATGTAGTTGGTTTCAGAAATGCCTTAACCAAGACGTTTAACGAATATGCAAAAAAGAATAAATTGATCAAAGATAATGAGCCGAATCTGTCAGGAGAAGATATTCGAGAAGGACTTACGGCAATCATTAGTGTGAAAATTGAAGATCCGCAGTTTGAAGGTCAGACAAAACAGAAACTTGGCAACAGTGAAGCAAGAGGTGCCGTAGACAATATTGTTAGCAGCCAGCTTGAGATCTTTTTGGAACAGAACCCTTCTGTTGCCAAGATTACGATTGAGAAATCCGTTATGGCGCAAAGAGCAAGGGAAGCAGCAAGAAAAGCGAGAGATTTAACGCGAAGAAAGTCTGCACTGGAGGGAATGTCTCTTCCGGGAAAACTTGCAGATTGTTCGGATAAGGACCCGGCAAACTGTGAAATCTATATTGTAGAGGGAGATTCTGCCGGCGGTTCTGCCAAGACAGCCAGAGATAGAATCACACAGGCTATTCTGCCTCTCCGTGGTAAGATTTTGAACGTGGAGAAAGCAAGACTGGATAAAATTTATGCAAACAATGAAATCAAGGCAATGATTACTGCCTTTGGTACCGGAATTCATGATGATTTTGATATTTCAAAATTGAGATACCACAAGATTATTATCATGACCGATGCCGATGTGGATGGTGCACATATCAGTACGTTGCTTCTCACATTCTTATATCGTTTTATGCCGGAACTGATCAAAGAAGGTTATGTATATCTTGCACAACCGCCGCTCTACAAGCTTGAGAAGAATAAAAAAGTGTGGTATGCATACAGTGATGAAGAGCTGGATGCTATTCTTCGGGAAGTGGGACGTGACGGAAACAATAAAATTCAGCGTTATAAAGGTCTTGGGGAGATGGACGCTGATCAGCTTTGGGACACAACTATGGATCCGGAGCACCGTGTGCTTCTTCGTGTAACAATGGACGAAGAGACATCTTCTGAACTTGATCTTACGTTTACAACGCTTATGGGAGACAAGGTAGAACCGAGACGTGAATTTATCGAAGAAAATGCAAAATATGTACAGAACCTTGACATTTAGGAGGGAGTAGAAAATGGAAGATAATATTTTTGACAAAGTCCATGAAGTGGACTTAAAGAAAACGATGGAAAAATCGTATATAGACTACGCGATGAGTGTTATTGCTTCCCGTGCCCTGCCGGATGTAAGGGATGGCTTAAAGCCGGTACAGAGAAGAATCTTATACTCTATGATCGAGTTGAATAACGGTCCTGACAAACCGCACCGTAAATGTGCACGTATTGTCGGTGATACCATGGGTAAATATCACCCACATGGAGATAGCTCTATTTACGGCGCGCTCGTAAATATGGCACAGGAGTGGTCTACAAGATATCCGCTTGTTGACGGTCACGGAAACTTTGGTTCCGTGGACGGTGACGGCGCAGCCGCCATGCGTTATACAGAGGCAAGACTTAGTAAAATTTCCATGGAATTAACAGCGGATATCAATAAAGACACGGTAGACTTTACACCGAACTTTGATGAGACAGAAAAAGAACCGGCAGTACTTCCGGCAAGATTTCCAAATCTTCTCGTAAATGGTACATCCGGAATTGCAGTTGGGATGGCAACAAATATTCCGCCGCATAACTTAAGAGAAGTCATCAATGCGGTTGTAAAAATCATTGATGATCAGATTGAAGAAACCGGAGAGACAACGATCGAAGAGATTCTGCAGATCATCAAAGGGCCTGATTTTCCGACAGGAGCTATGATTCTTGGAACAAGAGGAATTGAGGAAGCATATCGGACAGGACGTGGTAAAATCCGTGTACGTGCGGTGACAGATATTGAACCTATGGCCAATGGAAAAAGCCGGATTGTTGTAACGGAACTTCCGTACATGGTAAATAAAGCAAGATTGATCGAAAAAATTGCAGAACTGGTGCGTGATAAAAAAATCGACGGTATTACAGAATTAAGTGATCAGTCTAACCGTGAAGGTATGAGAATCTGTATTGAATTACGCCGGGATGTAAATGCAAATGTTATATTAAATCAATTGTATAAACATACACAGATGCAGGATACATTTGGTGTGATCATGCTTGCGCTCGTGAACAATGAACCAAGAGTTATGAATCTTTTGGATATGCTGAAGTATTATCTGCTTCATCAGGAAGAGGTTGTCACAAGAAGAACAAAATATGAATTAAATAAGGCGGAAGAAAGAGCTCACATTTTACAGGGCTTACTGATTGCGCTTGACAATATTGACGAAGTCATCAAGATCATCCGTGGTTCCGAAAATGTACAGATTGCGAAAGCGGAATTGATGGAACGTTTCGGTCTTTCCGAAGTACAGGCACAGGCTATTGTGGACATGAGACTTCGTGCACTGACCGGTTTGGAGCGGGAGAAACTGGAAAATGAATATGCCGAACTTATGAAAAGAATCGGTGAATTGAAAGCGATTCTTGCAGATCGTAAGCTATTGCTCGGTGTGATCAAAGAAGAAATCATTATCATCCGCGACAAGTACGGAGATGAAAGAAGAACTTCCATCGGATTTGATGAATTTGATATTTCCATGGAAGATTTGATTCCACAAGAAGAAGTAGTGATTACGATGACAAAACTTGGATATATTAAGCGCATGTCTGTAGATACATTTAAAAGTCAGAACCGCGGAGGCAAAGGAATCAAAGGAATGCAGACACTGGAAGATGACTATATCGAAGAGTTGTTTATGACCAATACCCATCATTATGTCATGTTCTTTACGAATACCGGAAGGGTTTACCGTATGAAGGCATATGAGATTCCGGAAGCTTCAAGAACAGCAAGGGGAACTGCCATTATCAATCTCTTGCAGCTTATGCCGGACGAGAAGATTACAGCAGTCATTCCACTGGAAGGATATGTGGAAGGGGAATATCTCTTTATGGCCACAAAGAAAGGTTTGGTAAAGAAAACACCAATCACGGATTATGCAAACGTCAGAAAGACAGGTCTTGCAGCGATCACACTTCGCGAAGATGATGAACTCATTGAAGTAAAAACAACAGATAACTCAAAAGACATTCTGCTTGTTACAAAATACGGACAGTGTATCCGGTTTAAAGAATCCGATGTACGTTCTACAGGAAGAACTTCCATGGGAGTACGTGGAATGAACTTAGGAGACAGTGATGAGGTGATTGGTATGCAGTTAAGCTGCCAGGGAGAATATCTTCTGATTGCTTCTGAAAAAGGCATGGGTAAATTGACGGATATGAGTGAATTTACGCCACAGAACCGCGGAGGAAAAGGTGTAAAATGCTACAAAATCACGGAAAAGACAGGAAATGTAGTAGGAATGAAAGCTGTAAATGATACAGATGAGATCATGATGATCAACACGGAAGGGATTATCATCCGTATGGAATGTGCTGGCATTTCCAAGTTAGGAAGGATTACTTCAGGTGTGAAACTGATTAATTTACATTCTGATGAAAAAGTGGCAAGCATCGCGAAGGTAAGGCAGGCCGAAGAGGAAGAAGAGGAAATTAAAGAGTAAGTTTGTTAGTAATATTGTTGCGTATAAAAACAATAGACGAAGAAAATTTTAGTGAGAGTAAAAAAATGATAGGATAATTTTCATAAAGTGAAAAATATTTATACAAAAAAACTGTATAAAATATATGAAAACAAATAAAAAAACTTTCCTAAAAAAATAAATCGTGCGCAATATCTATAAAAAAGTAAGCAAAATAACGATTGAAAAGAGGAAGTCTATTGGAGTATGCTTATATATATTGTGACGGAATGGTCCGTTCGAGAATAAGAGGAGGAAGAAAAATGAAAATGAAAAAGTTAGTGTGTCTTGCACTCGCAGGCGTCATGACATTAAGTCTTGCAGCTTGTGGTTCTAAAGGCAGCGACGGCGGAAGCGACAAAAAAGAAGACGGTAAAACATTGAAAGTTGCGGCAGTTGAAACAGCATACGGAAAAGCTATGTGGGAGAAAGTTGTCGAAGCATTCGAAGCTGAAAATGAAGGTGTAACAGTAGAACTTACAATTGATAAAAAATTGGAAGATGTCATTACACCGGACATGAAAGCAGGTAACTACCCAGATGTAATTATGCGTGCAGTTGGTGCAGAATCTGGTATGACAGAGACATTTATCAGAGACAACAACTTAGTAGATTTGACAGATGTATTAAGCATGACAGTTCCAGGTGAAGAAACAACAGTAGGAGACAAGATTCTTCCTGGATTCACAGAAAACACAATTACAAATCCTTACGGGGATGGAAAAACATACTTAATGCCAATGTTCTATGGTCCATGTGGATTATTCTACAATAAAGGATTATTTGAAGAAAAAGGCTGGACAGTTCCAACAACATGGGACGAGATGTGGGAATTAGGAGATAAAGCAAAAGCAGAAGGAATTGCTTTATTTACATACCCTACAACAGGATACTTTGACGCATTCTTCTATGCATTACTTCACGAAGCAATTGGAGAAGAGAATTTCTCTAAAGCACTTCAGTATGAAGAAGGAATCTGGGATACACCGGAAGCACAGCAGGTATTTGATATCATTGCAAAATTAGCTTCTTACACAGAAAAAACAACACCGGCTAATGCAAATGACAATGACTTCCAGAAAAACCAGCAGTTAATTTTGGATAATAAAGCACTCTTTATGCCAAATGGTAACTGGGTAATTGAGGAAATGAAAGAGGCTCCACGTGCAGAAGGATTTGATTGGGGATTCACAGCTCTTCCAGCAGTAAAAGAAGGTGGAGAGAGAGCTTCTTACTCATTCTTCGAGCAGGTATGGATGCCGAAAGAAGCTAAGAACCAGGATCTCGGAAAAGAATTTATCGCATTCTTATACTCTGACAAAGCAGCAGAAATCTTCGCAAATGAAGGTGGAGCAGTTCAGCCGATCGTTGGAATGTCAGACAAGTTAGAAGGAAATGCAAAAACATACTACAGCATCTACGATACAGGTGCAGTTGCAGTATTAGATGCATTTGCAACAACAGATCCAGTAGAAGGTCTTACAACAAGAGGAGCATTCTTCGATCCGATTAACTCTTTAGTATCCGGTGACAAGACTGAGGATCAGTATGTAAAAGAATTTAAAGCAGCAAGCGATGCTTTCAGAGGAGCATTAAAAAAATAAGCATAACAGATTCGTTATGAGAAAATAGCGAAGGGAATAACAGCCGGCGATGACTTTTTAATGAGCCGGCTGTTTTCATTGATACAAACGATACATGATTTGTGATTGAGATAGGAGATGAATAAATGAAAAGAGAAAAGGGTAGAGGCCAATTTATATTCTTTTGTGTAGCTCCGGCTGTTATTTTATTCGTAGTATTTATGATCATTCCTACAATCGATGTTTTCCGTATGTCCATGTACAAATGGGGTGGATATACTGCAGACAAGACATTTGTAGGATTACAGAACTTCAAAACATTGTTCCAGAGTGATAAATTCTACCAGGCATTCCAAAATACAATATTATTGATTGTAGTGGTAACATTGTTTACATTTACATTTGCACTTGTATTTGCAGCAATTTTGACAAGAGAGAAAATTAAGGGACAGAATTTCTTCCGTATAATTTTCTATATTCCAAATATTTTGTCAGTTGTAGTAATCAGTGCAATCTTCTCGGCAATTTATGATCCAAACCAGGGGTTATTGAATTCCTTTTTGAATCTGTTCCGCGGAGCGAAGGGTGCGGAAGATCCGATTCTTTGGCTTGGAGATCAGAAACTGGTTATCTATAGTATTGTTATTGCTATGATCTGGCAGGCAATCGGATATTATATGGTAATGTATATGGCAAGTATGGCGAACGTATCAGAGAGTCTGTATGAATCTGCAGCACTGGAAGGCGCAGGTAAGATCAAACAGTTCTTCTCAATCACATTACCGCTTGTATGGACAAATATCAGAACAACATTGACGTTCTTTATCATCAGTACGATCAACATGAGCTTCCTGTTTGTAAAAGCCATGACAAACGGTGGACCGGACGGAGCATCTAACGTATTCTTGAGCTATATGTATCAGGAAGCATATACAAACTCTTCATACGGTTATGGTATGGCAATTGGTTCTGTTGTATTTATCTTCTCATTCGCGCTTGCAGGTATCCTGAACTTAGTTACAAAACGTGAAGAAGTAGAATTTTAAGGGAGGTAGAGATATGCACAGAAAATACAAAGGAAATATTAATGAGACATCAAAATTTGCAAAGTTTTTAATTTACATCCCATTGGTTCTTCTTACAATCATGATTGTTGTACCGGTATTTTGGGTATTCATGGCATCGATTAAAGAAAATTCGGAATTCTATAGAAGTCCGTGGGCACTTCCGAAAGGAATACATTTCCAGAACTTCGTAGACGCATGGCAAAGTGCAAATATGGGATCCTACATGCTGAATTCAGTTATTGTAACAGCCATTGCACTTTTGATACTTATCATTGTTGCTTTACCGGCAGCTTATGTTCTGGCAAGATTTAAATTCAAGACAAGCAAGTTTTGGAATATATTATTCATGGCGGGATTGTTCATCAATGTAAACTATATTGTTGTTCCGATTTTCCTTATGCTGAATAAAGGAGATACATTCTTATATAAAACATTTGGCGATACATTTTTGATGAATAACTTATTTGTGCTTGCGGTTGTATATGCGGCGACAGCGCTGCCGTTTACCATTTATCTGTTGTCCGGTTACTTCAAATCTTTGGCAAAAGATTATGAAGAAGCGGCATATGTAGACGGTGCAGGATATTTTAGAACAATGGTTCAGATCATCATCCCGATGGCAAAACCAAGTATCATTACGATTATTTTGTTTAACTTCCTTGCTTTCTGGAATGAATACATCATTTCCATGACATTACTGACAGATCCAAAGCTTAAGACATTGCCGGTAGGTCTAATGAACTTAATGGCAGCACAGAGATCTGCAGTACAGTATGGTAAAATGTATGCGGGACTTGTAATCGTAATGCTTCCGACATTGATCCTCTATATGTGTGTACAGAAGAAACTGACACAGGGAATGACTGTCGGCGGATTGAAAGGTTAAGGAGGAAATACTATGAGTGAAAAGGCAAAAAAATTATTGATCACGATTGTTGTATTGGCTGTATTCATTGTAAGTATTGCTTTGGTTGTCATTGGACAAAGACATATCGGACCAAAAGGACTGGGAATGATGTTACTGGGACTTGCTGGACTGATTGTTTTATTAGGACTTTATAACAGGCAGTATAAGTAAGAACTATGGGACATAAATTATTATTCACAGAAAATATCAAACGATGGGACGAAGCGCTCCCTTTGGGAAATGGCCGGATTGGTTCTCTTATCTGGGGTGAGCCTTCGGCACTTCGATTCAGTTTAGACAGGACGGATATATGGGATTTGTCAGCTCCGCTTAATACCAAGAGAGATGATTTTACATATGCACATCTTGTCAAACTGGCGAAAGAAGGAAATATAAAAGAAATCCGGGAATTATTTGACGCTCCCTATAATCATCCGACTCCGACAAAACTGCCTGCAGGAAAGCTGATTTTTCATTTTAAAAATATGGATCAGGTTGTATCGGAACTTGATCTGGAAACGGCAGAGGCAAAACTTGCCATCAAAGGAGAAGGACAGAAGGTTTGTATGCGTGCGATCTGTCATGCCATGTCACAAACCGGCATGATTAAAATAGAGGGAGATTGTAATTTGTTCTCCGTGAAATTAGAAAGTCCGCAATTTGGAGATGAGAAAGAAAAAGAAGAAGTGCAGTATAATCCAAAAGAGAGGGAAATCTCGCAAGGAGGTTTGGAAAAACTACATTATCCTGCAGCAATTCATAAAAAAGAAGATGGAGATCCTTCTTTTTTATGGTTTGTCCAAAAAGTGGATGAAAATTTTTCATATGGTATTATTGCCGGCATAGTGAAAGAGCGGAAAGAAACTTTGATTTTCTATCGAATTGTCACTTCAAATGATGGGGAAGAATGGCTGCAGGATGCAAAAAAGAAGCTGGAAGAAGAATTGCAATGCAGCTATGAGGAAAACATACAAAGTCATAGAGCGTGGTGGAAACAGTATTGGCAGAAAAGTAAAGTAGTTCTTCCAGATCTGCTTTTTGAAAAAAACTGGTATCTTACAAACTATTTATTTGCATCCTGCTCAAGAAAGGATTCTTATCCGATGCCCCTTCAAGGTGTATGGACTGCAGATGATGGAAATCTTCCTCCGTGGAAGGGAGATTATCACCATGATCTGAATACGCAGTTAAGCTATACGCATTTTTACAAAGCAAATCACCTGGAGGAAGGAGAAAGTTTTATTGATTTTCTTTGGAACTCTATGGAAGCAGCAAGGAAATTTGCAGAGAAATTTTATCAGACAAAAGGAATCTGTCTTCCGGGGGTCATGACAATTGACGGACAACCGCTTGGAGGATGGCCAATGTATTCTTTATCTCCGGTACATCAGATATGGCTCTGTCAATCATTTGAGCTGTATTATCGGTATACGAACGATCTGAAATTTTTGAGAGAACGTGCATGGGTATATTTTGAAGAGACGGCAAACTGTATTACGGATCTTCTGGAAGAGGGAGCCGATGGATATTATTATCTTCCGGTATCCAGTTCTCCGGAAATCCATGATGATGAAAAAGAATCCTGGGTAACACCAAATAGTAATTATGATTTGGCGCTGTTAAGGTATTTATATAAAACATTAGCGGAGTTTTCAGAAATACTTGAGAACGGACAAAAGAAAAAATGGGAAAATGTATGGAAGAAACTTCCGAAACTTGCAGTCAACGAAAAACATGTACTTATGATATCACCGGATGAAAGTTTAAAAGAATCACACCGACATTTGTCCAATGCAATGGCAATTTGTCCGCTTCATTTATATCGGTATGAGACGGAAGAAGAAAAGAAAATAATTGATGCGGTCATAGAAGATTATGAATTTCTTGGAACCGGAATGTGGGTTGGATTCAGTTTTGCATGGATGTCACATTTGTATGCCATTCAAAAGAACGGGGAAGGCGCTTACGACAGACTTCGCATATTCTGGGAAAGCTTTTGTTCAGTTAATGGTTTTCATTTGAACGGAGATTATAAGAAACGTGGTTACACAACATTTCATTACAGACCTTTTACTTTGGAAGCTAATATGTATGCGGCAGACGCTCTTCAGGAGATGCTCTTTCAAATGCATGATGGAGTGATTGATATTTTCCCTGCAATCCCTGAAAAATGGCACGAAAAAGAAGTGGAATTTGAACACTTCCGTGGAGAAAAAGGTTTGCTTGTGTCAGCCAAAATAAGAAAAGACCATAAATGTGATATCCGGCTGGAAGCTGTATATGATCAGAATGTTCAGATCAGAAGTAGTTTATATGGATGCGCAGATATCACATTAAAGGCCGGAGAAACAAGAAATATCACATTATAATCAAGACGAAGATTTCTTGTCTTTCATTTTACGGAATTCATTCGGAGTCATCTGTGTCTCCCTTTTGAAAACCTGGGAAAAATAGGATTGGGAAGAAAAACCAGTCATGTCAGCAATTTTTGCAACGGGATGATTGGTCGTTTCCAACAAATGTTTAGCCTCCAGGATACGTTTGTCAATCAAATAATTGATCGGAGAGGTTCCTTTATATTCCTTGAAAGAATGGACCAGATAATATTTGTTTAAATAAGTCAGATTGCTTAATGTTTCAAGTGTAATGTCTTCCGTAAAATGTTCATCAATGTATTGTTCGATAAAACGACATTCTTTTGTAATTTTTTTGGTCGGAGCAATAGAAAGTTTTTTCTCTGTTATTCGGGCCAGAGTTAAAACAAAAGCTTCCAGCAGGTTTTGGCAGATGCTTTCAAAGTATTCATCTTTGTTCTGTACTTCCTGCAACAGTGTTTTTAAATAAAAAGAAAATTCTTCTTTAAAACAATGAAAATTGTGAAGCTGATAGTTGCACACAATATGGGAATCTTTATCCTGAAATTTCAGACCGGCAATTCCCAGGGCAATGTATTCCAAAGGATTATCGTTCGTACTGAGTTCTGTGTGAGAAACATTTGGATTAATGATGATCAAATCATCTTCTTTGACAGGAAATTTTTTGTTTTCTACAAAAAAATGTCCGTTTCCATTCACAATATAAAACAACTCAGTAAAATGATGCGTATGTGCAATGCTGTACCAGTCTGTATCGTATTGTGCCTGTGTAATATAAAGCAGGCGAATATCCAGCTTTTCCAGTTCTGTCGCTTCAAGACCGTATCGATGGTTACTCATAAATAATTTCTCCCTTATTGATATTAGAGTATATTTTATGTTCATTATATAGTATAGAAAAGGATTATGTAAAGGGAACGCAGTAAAATGTAATTTTTCTGTGTTCTCTTTTATGTTATAATGAAAACAGTATCCGAAGGAGGAGGATTTGTATGTATACGGTAGTAATTGCAGATGATGAGGAGGAAATCAGAAAATCACTGATCAAAAAAATTGAGTGGGAAAAAATAGGGTTTCAGATTGTAGGAGAAGCTGCCAATGGAGAAGATGCATTGGAACTGGTAGAAAAATATAATCCGGATCTTCTTTTGACGGATGTAAAGATGCCTTTTATATCGGGAATTGAACTTGCAAGGCAGGTCAGAGAAATAAGACCGGCAATCCAGATTGCATTTTTGAGTGGATATGATGATTTTTCTTATGCACAACAGGCAATTCAGTATAATATCATCAGCTATATGTTAAAACCAATTTCCGCAGAAGACCTTACAAAAGAGTTAATTCATATACGGGAGAAAATAGAAGAAAAATTTCGGCAGTTTGTGTCTTTTTACGCAAAAAGTGAAAAGATAGAAAAAACAGAATTTTTAATGTCACTTCTGATGGAAGAGTCCAAGAGCAGAAATGAAGAACTTATGTCGCATATTGTGGAATGTGGAATTTTGAATGAAGGACATCATGAAAATTTAAAATATACAGTCATCGTGACAAGTATTTTGGATGAACAAGGGGAAAACTGCACTACCCGGGGTATGGTTCATGCGGTAGATTCTATTTTAAAAAAATATGTAAAATACGCAAGTGTGTATATTCAGGGGAAAGTAGTTTCTCTTTTGATGGCAACAAATGCCGCATTTGAAAAATATCTTCACATTCTTGTAGAGGATATTTGCCAAAATGTACAAAGAATTATGGAATATGAATGTTTGATTGGTGTAAGCAGATCCGCAGATGCATTGATAGGAGTTCATGAATGTTACCTTGAAGCAGGAAAGGCAAATGAATACATAGATAGTGATGTTAATCAGGTTCGGTTTATTGCTGATTTAGAGCAGAGAAGAAAGAGCAGCCAGATTATATGTGATCAGGCAGTACGGATCATCAATGAACAATATATGGATTCGAATCTGTCGCTTTTGGATGTGAGCAGCCAGATTTCCGTAAGTCCGAATTATTTAAGTGCACTTATTAAAAAGGAAAACGGAAGTACATTTAAAGACCTTCTGACAAGGAAAAGAATGGAAAAAGCACAGGAACTTTTATTCAGTTCTTCCATGAAAATACGGGAGATCGCCGAGACATGCGGATACAATGACCAGCACTATTTCAGTTATTGCTTTAAGAAATATACGGGTATGTCTCCGAATGCATGTAGGAGAAAAAATGAAGAATAAGAAAAACAGTTTATTAAAAAGTCTGTATCTTTCTCAGATATTTACAGTGGTTGTTATTCTTCTTGTTATGACAGTCACCATGATTTCTTTTTTTTCCTTCGTAAATATTTACGAGGAATCTACGAAAGAAAATGTTATTACAAGCAGTGAACAGGCTGTTTTCCAAGTGAAAAGTACAGTAGACAATTACAATGAAGATATTGAAAATCTGATGAAGATGATCCTTTCCAATATCAGTGAGGATGCAAAGGCTACTGATCAGTTTTTTCAAAGTCTCTTTCAAATTAAGAAAGATGTTGTTTCCGTTACAACGTATGATATGAATGGTAATCTTTTGAATGCATGGTCAAATGGCCAGATTTTGAAGAAAAATATAACAGAGAATTTATCTTATGAAAAGAATTTTAGTCATGACACAGAATATGGGGATCTGGCTATCACAAAGCCCCATGTAGAAAATCTGTTTCAGGATTATTATCCATGGGTTGTTACGATTTCACAATATAAGGAAACAGAAAGCGGAGAAAAAATTCAGGTTGCCATGGATATGAAGTTCTCGAACATTGCGAAATATGTAGATGGTGTGGGAATCGGTCAGCATGGTTACTGCTATATTGCAAATGAAAAAGGTGATATTATTTATCATCCACAACAGCAACTCCTTTATGCGGGACTTAAGGAAGAAAATTATATCAATCCGGAAGATGGAACACATATGGAATCCAATGTGATTTATTCGGTCCGTTCTTTAGAAAAATCCAATTGGAAAATCATAGGTGTATGCTTTGCGGATGAAATGATTACAAATAAAGTAGAAACACTGGCAAAGAATCTGATACTGATTGCCATTGGTGTGCTTTTTGTTACCATATTTGCAGGAGGAATTTTTTCAAAGTTCTTCTCAAAACCGGCAAATGATCTGGCGAGGGCAATGCAGGAATTTGAAAATGATACAGATAAATTTGTATTTGAGCCGGTGGAAGGAACTGCGGAAATCACTTCACTTACGGAGTCTTTTGAACATATGGTTCTTCAGATTCAGGAACTGGTAGAAAAGGTGAGACAGGAAGAGATTTCTCTTAGAAAGACGGAATTGAAAGCATTGCAGGCACAGATCAACCCACATTTTCTTTATAATACGTTGGATGCCATTGCGTGGATGTGCGAGGCGGAACGCTATAAAGATGCAGTGGAGATGGTGAATGCACTGGCAAGACTTTTTCGGATCAGTATCAGCAGAGGGCATGAACTCATTTCCATCGCAAAAGAAATCGATCATGCGAAGAGTTATCTGAAGATACAAAATTTCCGATATAAAAATCAATTTACCTATGCGTTTCATGTGGATGAGCAATGTCTGACATATCTATGCAACAAGATCACATTGCAGCCAATCATTGAAAATGCCATTTACCACGGAATTGACCGTATGGTAGATGAAGGATTGATCGATATCCGAATCTTTCAAAAAGACGGAAAAATCGTATTTGAAGTGGAAGACAATGGAGTAGGCATGACGCAGGAACAGTGCGAGGAGATTCTTCAGAAAGACTCCGGAGATAAGGCGGGAATCGGTATAAAAAATGTAAATGACAGAATTAAGATTTATTTTGGTGAAGAATACGGCATCAAAATCCAAAGTGAGTTGGATGAAGGAACTTGTGTTGCGATTACAATGCCAAAAATAACGGAGAATGATTATGTGGAAAAATAAGAAGCGGATATTACCGGTTTTTCTAGTGGCGGCCGTTCTTTTATCCGGATGTACGGCAGAGAAAAAGGAAGTTCTGGAACGAAAAAAGGCGGCAGTAATTATGAAATCTACAGAGTCGGCTTTTTTTAAAGCTGTGTCCGCGGGTGCAAATGCGGCAGGAACTGAGTATAATATGGACATTTTATTTGAAGGTCCCGAGAATGAAGAGGATTATGAAACACAGAATGATATGATAAGAAAAGCAGTAAAGGAAGGATACGATGCTATCGTATTTTCTGCCATTGATTATAATGCAAGCAGTAAGGCCATTGAAGAAGCAGCGAAAGCCGGGGTACAGATTATCGGAATTGACAGTGATGTGAATAGTGATAAAGTGAAATGCAGAATTGGAACGGATAATTACGAAGCAGGGAAAATGGCAGCAAAGGCAGTGCTTAACTGTGAAGATGAGAAACTCAATATCGGAATTGTCAATTTTGACCAAAATACCAAAAACGGACAGGAGAGAGAAAGAGGACTTCGAGAAGGAATATCACATGAAAAAAGAGTGAATAGAATCGAGACGATCAATGTACTTTCCAGTGTTGAAAATGCAAAAGACCGTACAAAAGAGCTTCTTTCCAAGAATCCGGATATGAATGTACTTGTCACATTTAATGAATGGACAAGTCTAGGTGTCGGATATGCGATTGAAGAAATGAATCTTGCAGATAAAGTTCATGTGGTTGTATTTGACAGTAATATTGTATCGGTAGGAATGCTTGAAACAGGTGAAGTGGATTCTCTCATTGTACAGAATCCATACGCAATGGGATATCTAGGTGTGGAATGCGCGTATAATGCTATCAATCAGATTCCAATAGAAGAGAAAGAAATTAATACAGAAACTCTCCTTGTGACGAGAGAGAACATGTTTCGTGATGAATGTCAAAAAGCATTGTTTTTGTTTGAGTAACATTGTACAAAACAGTACAAGTATGTAACAAGTGTAAGTACAATCATAGAAAATTATACAAAAAAAGTAAATAAACAAATGTAAATTTGTGATTTTTTATGCTAAGATTGTTACATCAAATGTCAAAGGGAGGATGACAATTATGAAAAAGAAACTTATTGCAGCTATGCTTTGCGTGGCAATGGTAGCTACAGCGCTCGTTGGATGCGGATCCAAGGGTGGAGATGACGCTTCAAATGGTGGAGATGATAAGAAAGCAGCTTCAGACTTAAAAGTAGGCGTATTCTACTATACATATTCTGATGCTTATATCTCATCCGTACGTACAGCACTTGATGAAAAATTAGAAGGACTTGGGGTTGATTTCCAGGATTATGATGGAAATAGCAGCCAGACAACACAGAATGAGCAGATTGATACGGCAATTCAGACAGGAACAAATTTATTGATTGTAAATATTGTAACATCTGGTTCTGACGATGCTTCTACTCAGATCATTGATAAAGCGAAAGCTGCAGATGTTCCGGTTATCTTCTTCAACCGTGCGATCGAATCAGAAGATACAGCGAAGAAAGAAGAAGGTAAGATCATCAAATCTTACGACAAATGTGCATTTGTAGGAACAGATGCTCCGGAAGCTGGTCACTTACAGGGTGAAATGATCGGTGATTATGTAGTAGAGAACTTTGATAAAATGGATCTGAACAAAGACGGAAAGATCTCTTACGCTATGTTCATGGGACAGTTAGGTAACCCAGAAGCTATCTACCGTACACAGTATGCAGTAGAAGATGCTAACAAGAAATTAGAAGCAGCTAACAAACCTGCATTAGAATATTTTGATGCAAGCAACAAAGATAAATACCAGGTTGACCAGGATGGTAACTGGAGTACAGCAGCAGCTAACAACTACATGACAACAAACCTTTCACAGTATAATGAAGCAAACAAAAACATGATTGAGCTCATTATCTGTAATAATGATGGTATGGCTGAAGGTGCTATTGCAGCATTAAACGACAAAGGATGGAACACAGGCGATCCTGAAAAAACAATTCCGGTATTTGGTGTTGATGCTACAGATGCAGCTAAAAAGTTGATCGCTGACGGCAAAATGGTTGGTACAATCAAACAGGATGCTGAAGGTATGGCTCAGTGTATCACTGATTTAACAAAGAATGTATCTGAAGGAAAAGATATGATGGACGGAACAGATTCTTACAACAAATCTGAAAAAGTTGATACAAAGATTTACATTCCTTACGGAAAATACACAGGCGAAGGTAAATAGTACGAAGCTATAAAAATATTAAATAAGAGAAAAGCAGCCTCCAAGAATATGTTGGCGGCTGCTTTTCTTGAGTTATGGAATTTTGCAGAAATGCAATAAATTAAGAACAATTTATAAAATCTAAAAGAATGGAGGAATAAGTCATGGGACAGGAAGTTCTTTTACAGATGACTAACATCAGCAAAGAGTTCCCGGGCGTTAAGGCTCTTGACAATGTCTCCCTGACCGTGAAGAGGGGAACTGTCCACGCGCTTATGGGTGAAAATGGTGCGGGAAAATCAACACTTATGAAATGTCTGTTCGGAATGTACAGTAAAGATTCCGGAACAATTAAGCTGGAAGGAAAAGAAATTAATTTCAAGAATTCCAAAGAGGCATTGGAAAATGGTGTTGCCATGGTGCATCAGGAATTAAACCAGGCGTTAAAGAGAAACGTAATGGACAATATCTGGCTTGGACGTTATCCAAAAGTCGGTGGAATCATGGTAAATGAAAAGAAAATTTATCAGGATACATTAGATGTATTTAAAGAATTGGATATTGATGTAGATCCAAAGAAAATCATGAGTACAATGCCGGTTTCACAAAGACAGATGGTCGAGATTGCAAAGGCAGTTTCTTTTCATTCAAAAGTCATTGTATTTGACGAGCCGACTTCTTCCCTTACAGAAGAGGAAGTAGAACACTTATTTAAAATTATTAACATGCTGAGAGATCGTGGTGTAGGTATTATTTATATTTCTCATAAGATGGCAGAAATCAAAAGAATTTCAGATGAAATTACAATTATGAGAGATGGTACATGGGTGACGACAAAGCCTGCCGATGAACTTTCCATGGATGATATCATCAGACTGATGGTAGGACGTGAACTGACAAATCAGTTTCCGCCAAAGACGAATAAGCCGGGGGAGATTGCGCTGGAAGTGGAAGGACTGACTGCACAGTATTCTATACTTAAGGATGTTTCTTTTAATGTAAGAAAGGGAGAAGTTGTAGGTATTGCAGGTCTTGATGGAAGTGGACGTACGGAGACACTGGAGAATATCTTTGGTATTGCAACGAGACATTCCGGTACGATCAAACTGGACGGTAAAGTAGTAAAGAACCGCAACGCACGTGAATCGATCAAAAATGGATTTGCACTTTTGACCGAGGAAAGACGTGCAACAGGTATCTTTGGAATCTTGAGCATTCGTGAAAATACAGTGATCTCAAGCTTAAAGAAGCACAAGAAAGCAGGGTTATATTTAAGTGAGAGTTCCATGAAAAAAGATACAAAGTGGTCGATTGATGCCATGAGAACAAAAACACCGACGCAGGAGACGAAGATCCGTTCGTTGTCAGGTGGTAACCAGCAGAAAGTTATCCTGGGAAGATGGCTTCTTACAGAACCGGAAGTTCTTCTTCTGGATGAGCCGACCAGAGGTATTGATGTTGGTGCTAAATACGAGATTTATCAGTTAATCCTTGATTTGGCAAATAAAGGTAAAGTTGTTATGGTAGTTTCTTCCGAGATGCCGGAATTGTTAGGTATCTGTGACAGAATCCTTGTCATGTCAGGCGGACGTCTTGCAGGTGAGGTAGACGCACGAAATACGACACAGGAAGAGATTATGACCCTTGCGGCAAAATATGTATAGAGGAGGCCAGTTTTAATGAAAGCAATTGAGAATCTGAAAAGACGCCAGGCCGCTTTCCAGGCGCTGGACGCAAAAGATAAAAAAATATACTGGAAAGAGTTTGCATTTAACAATGCGTTATATTTCTTAATTATTATTGCAGTGATTTACACAGCAATACAGAACCCGAGATTCGTCTCAACATCATCCATCGTAAATATTATTTCCCTTTCTGCGGCAAATATTCCGATCGCAGTAGGTATTGCAGGATGTATCGTACTGACAGGTACTGACCTTTCTGCAGGTCGTGTTGTTGGTCTTTCTGCTTGTATGTCAGCAGCATTTTTGCAGGCAGCAGATTATCCAACAAGAATGTTTAAAGATATGGGCGTAATGAATATCGCTCTTGTTATTGTAATCGTTATGCTTGTGGGTGCACTAGTAGGTGTAGTCAACGGTTTCTTCGTTGCACATTTCCAATTACATCCATTCATTGTTACACTTGCAACACAGTTAATCGTATATGGATTCCTTTTAATGTTCATGATGTTAAACGGAAACAATGGACAGCCGTTATCTGGTCTTGACCAGTCTTACAAAGACTTCGTAACAGGAAGTGTTATAAAATTAGGCAATGTTCCGATTCCAAACTATGTATGGTATGCATGTATCATCGTATTTATTATGTGGTTCATTTGGAACAAAACAGCATTTGGTAAAAATATGTTTGCGGTAGGTTCTAACCAGGAAGCAGCAAATGTATCCGGTGTTAACGTATCAAAAACAATTATTCTTGTACATACTTTAGCTGGTGCAATGTACGCAATCACAGGTTTTATTGAGGCAGCACGTATCGGTTCCAACACAGCAGCAACTGGGCAGAACTATGAATGTGATGCGATTGCAGCCTGTGTTATCGGTGGTGTATCTTTCGTAGGTGGTACCGGTAAGATTCGTGGAGTTGTTATGGGTGTATTCATCTTAAGAATCATCTTTGTTGCATTACAGTTCCTTGCAATCGACCAGAACTTACAGTATGTAATCAAAGGTCTCATTATCCTCGTAGCCTGCGCAATTGATATGAGAAAATATCTCGTTCGTAAGTAGGCGGCATTATGAGTGATAGAGCAAGAGAAAAAGGAAGGCTTGTCATTTATGCCATGGCAGGATTTTACCTGCTGTATATGGCATATGATATTTATAAAGGGCTTCCATCCAGTTCGGACAGCAGTTTTATAATTCTTTCCATTGCAATGGTAGCTTTTGTAATTATAGGTGCAGGGCTTGTTATATTTGGAGTAGGACGAAACTACCGGATCAGCAAGGAAGAATTAGAAGAGCGAAAAAAATTAAACGAAAATGAAAAAAAATAATAAATTGGGGACGTAGTAAAATTGCAAAGTACTACGTCCCCAATTTAGTTTTACTCTGTCCCTTTTTGAGAAGAGCCCTGTCCCCAACTAATAAATCAATTCGATTGACCAAGTATTTGTATATGTATTTCCGGCTTCAAGACTTATTAAATCATCTTGTTTTTCCAGATCTTCTACTATACCTTCCCGGGAAGGCAGAGAGGTCCAAGGTTCGATGCAAACATAATTCACCACTGTTTTTGGCCAGTGCCATAGTCCGAGATAATCCATCTGTGGAAATGTGACTTTTACTGCTTTTCTTCCCTTCTTTGATTTTAAAGTTAATTCTTTTGCTGTGTTTTTCAGAACAATGGCATCATCATCAAACAAATCATGCATTAAAGGAATAAACGTCTTATGCAATAGTGGATAAGGTTCAGATTCACCTGTCACAAAGCATTTTTCTGAAAATGCAATACGAGAAGGTTCGGATTTTTCATTAAATTCCAGAAAATAGTCTTCAAACAAAAGGTTTTGTTCTAAAGGTACATTGAATCCCGGATGGCCGCCGAGACCGAAATGCATGGTCTTCTGATCCTTGTTTCTCACTTCATAGGTAATGATAATCGTGTTATTGACAAGTTTATAATGGAGTAAATATTCAAAATGAAAAGGATAACATTTTCGTGTTTCTTCCGTGTCGGATAGCTGAAAAGTTAATCGGTTTTCGGCTTTTGACTCTAAGAACATTTCTGCAGTTGGAAGAAAACCATGAATATCCATGCGATATTGTTTTCCCTGATACTCATACATACCATCCGTGAGTCTTGCCACATAAGGAAAAATGTTGATGGCGCGGTCCGGCCATGTATTCACATCTCCCTGCCATAAATATTCGGTGCCATCTATGAGTTTGATAGACTGCATTTCTCCACCTTTGGTGGAAACGGTCAGGCTTAATATATCATTACTGATTGTGTAATTCATATAAAAAACCTCCTATACTTCTCTTAAAATGATTTCTGCAATTTTTTCTACAGTAGCTTCCACAAATCTTGTACATTGTGCTTTACGTTCTGGTGAATTTTTCTCTTTTCCTCTTGTAAGAACCCGGCAACAGGTTCCCCCGCAAGTTTCCTTAAAATAATCGTGAAATTCCTGAGTAAGCCGAAAACATTGATCAACCGGTTCTCCCGGTGCACGACGTCCGAAGAAATAACCGATGCACATTGTACCGCCGGCGAGAGCACCACAGATACATCCGGCGCCCCCGAGTCCCCATGGAAATCCAGAACTCATAGCGATCACATCGTCTGGTAAGTCCAATTGAAAATGTTTTCGAATGGTATAAATCACGGATTCTGAGCATGTGAATCCATTATGAAAAACTTCTACAGCGTCTTTTTTCAATTCTTGCATATTAATATCCGTTGTCATAGAAAATTCTCCTTTCTTATGCCGTGATTAGCAAAAAAGCTATTATAGTGTGCATATATAAACACATTATAAGAAGGGTTTGAAAATTAAACAAGATTTTTATATAAAAAATAATTTATCGAAAAACAATAAAAATATATTGAAAAACAAATTATGAGATGATATAATCAATGCAAACATATTGAAAAACAATAAAAAATTATTGAGGAGGAATAAATATGAATGGTGAGCTTCTGACAAAAATTAAAGAAAACTATCGATATTTTGGAGGAATCAGTTTTATATATGGATTGTTTTTTACATTTTGTTTGTACGGAAATTTTTCTGGAATCACATTTCCACTATGCGTAATTGCAACAATTTATATATACTATTTGTTTTTGAAAAAAATCGGGATAAAGATAAAAAGAAGAAGTATCAAATATCTAGTCGGGATTGTGATGTTGGGATTTGCCAATTGTTATACTGCCAATAGTATTTTTATATTTCTTGATGTGGTTGCGATACTATTGCTGTTCATCATATTTATGATACAACAGTTTTATGACGACAGCGTTTGGAAAATTTCATTTTATATAAAAAATATGTTGTGCACTGTTGGAACATTTTTTGCGCAGATACTATCACCATTTACAGATGGAATGCAATATGCAAAAAAAAGAAAACGCCCCCATACAGAAAAAACAGAAAAAGTAAAGGGGATATTTGTCGGAATTCTAATTTCTATTCCGGTGCTCTTAGTTGTACTGCCTTTGCTATTAAAATCGGATATGATATTTACAAAAATATTCAAAAGTATTTTTCAGATTCCTGATTTTGAATCATGGAACTTGGACGTAGAATTTGCAAAAATGATTATGTTTCTTATAGGGGTAATATGCTGTTATGGATTCTTCCGAGGCATGTGCAGTATGAAGCTTAAAACAGAACAAAAGGAAGGAAAGAAGACAGCGCCGGTAATAGGAATTACATTAAATTCCATAATGGCCGTTTTATACATGATTTATTGTGGAGTACAGATTATTTATCTTTTTATGGGCTTTGATAAAGGACTTCCTGCCGGTGTGACATATGCGGAATATGCACGTTCTGGATTCTTTGAACTGTTATTTGTAAGCTTCATTAATTTTTTTCTTGTATTAGCAAGCAATGCGTTTTTTGCAAAAAATAAATTTTTAAAAATCTTGCTTTTTATGATTTCAGGATGTACCTTTATAATGATAGGCTCATCCGCATACAGAATGATACTTTATATAAAGCAGTACCATCTTACGTTTTTAAGAGTTATGGTACTTTGGTTTCTGCTTGTATTAACATTATTTATAATTGGGCTTTTGATGGAGATACAGCAAAAGAAATTTTCGTTATTCCGCTATATGGTTGTTGTCATGATGTGTTGTTATATCCCATTTGTATATAGTCGTCCGGAAGCATTGATTGCTGAATATAATATTTCCCAGGGAAATATGACGTGGGATGACATACATTACCTTATATATAGCGGATATTATGATTCGATTCCGGCACTTACGTCCATTAAGGCAGAAAATCTGGCTGTAGAAGATCAAGAAGCGGTATATAAAGCAATTGAATCTCAGATAGCAGAAAGTATCTCTTTTATACTGGCTGATGAAGATGGAACATACTCGAAAACGGAAGATATTGAAATCAGGAAAATGAATTATTCCAAGTATAAAGCAAAAAAGGCAGCAAAAGAATATTTAAACAAAATAAATAGAAAAAATGAAGGAGGAAAAATGGACAATGAGTAATAAGAAAATTGTAAAAATCACAAAGTGGATTCTTGATCTTATGTACTTTTCTGGAATTATAATTACAATTACTATGCCACTTATTTTAAATTTTGCAGGAAAATATTATGCAAAGGTGTTTGCTTACAAATTTATACCGCTTGTATTGATTTTTACACCGGCTTCTTTGTTTGGGGTTATGATTCTACATCAGCTTCGCAGGATGATGAAAACAGTAGTAGAAGAAAAATGTTTTGTATGGGAGAATGTAAAAAGTCTGGAACTTATGGCTATATTCAGTATTTCTATTTCTGTATTTTTTACAGGAAAAATGTTTTTTGTCTCATCGCCGGCAACACTGGTAATAATTGTTGTGTTCTTTGTGGCAGCGTTATTCAGTCAGGTGTTATCTTTTGTATTTAGGGATGCGATTATTTATAAAGAAGAAAATGATTTAACAATTTAAGGAGGTGCCATATGAAAATCGTGGTGAACTTGGATGTCGTTATGGCACAGCGGAAAATCGGTCTTACAGAATTAGCTCAGAAAGTAGATATAACAATGGCAAATCTTTCCATACTCAAAAATAATAAGGCAAAGGCAATTCGTTTTTCCACATTAGAGGCACTCTGCAAAGCCCTTGACTGTCAGCCGGGAGATATATTAGAATACAGGGAAGATGAATAAAGCAGAAAAGGAAAAGAAAAATGAAAAGAATTTTATTGATGGTATTCAGAAATATTTTGCTCGTTCCGTATATGTGGTTCAGGCTTTGTTATGTAGCAGCACATGCGGATAAATACCCGGAACAGAACCGATATGATATGCTGAGATTTATCGTGCACAGGGCAAATAAGGGGGGGAATGTAGTTATAAAGGCTTACGGCAAAGAAAATATTCCTCAAAAAAGCGGATTTATGTTCTATCCGAATCATCAGGGGATGTATGATGTACTTGCTATTGTAGATGCCTGTGAAACGCCGTTTTCTGTTGTGGCAAAAAAAGAAGTAGAAAATGTACAATTTTTAAAACAGGTTTTTGCCTGTATGAAGGCTTTTACAATGGATAGAAGTGATTTGAGACAGTCCATGCAGGTAATTATGAATGTAACAAAAGAAGTGGAGAATGGAAGAAATTACTGTATTTTTGCAGAAGGAACAAGATCAAAACTTGGCAACAAACTTCTTGAGTTTAAAGGTGGAAGTTTTAAGGCGGCTACAAAAGCCAAGTGTCCGATTGTTCCAGTGGCTCTGGTTGATTCTTTTAAGCCGTTTGATACAAATTCCATTGCACCGGTAACGGTTCAGGTTCATTTTTTACAACCTCTCTTATATGAAGAGTATAAAGATATGAAGACAAACGAGATTGCGGAGATTGTTAGAAAAAGAATTGCAGACATAGTAGAGAAAGTTTAAAATTTGATGAGGTGTTTAGCATGTTGATCAGACAGGAGAGATCGGAAGACTATGAAAGTATATACGGATTAATTACAGAAGCATTTTCAAACGCAGAGCATGCAGATGGCAATGAGCAGGATTTGGTCGTTGCTTTAAGAAAAGGAAAATCATATATACCGGAATTGTCATTAGTGGCTGAGATAGATAATGAAGTGGCGGGACATATTTTATTTACAAAAGCAAAAGCAGGAACACAGGAAGTGCTTGTACTGGCTCCGCTTTCGGTAAAACCAAAGTATCAAAAACAAGGAGTAGGATGTAAATTAATTGCAGAGGGACATAGAATAGCAAAAGAATTGGGTTATCCATATTCATTAGTATTGGGAAGTGAACAGTATTATCCGAAATTTGGATATGTACCTGCAGTAGAATTTGAAATTCAGGTGCCGGAAGGAATTCCGGCAATTAATTTTATGGCAATAAAGTTGCAAAAAGAAGCACAAGCAGTCTGTGGAGCGGTTACTTATGCAGAAGAATTTGGAATTTAGGGAAAAAGGTAAAATAAAAAGAAAAAAAGTAAAAAAAGAGTTGACATTATAGGTAACCTTTAGTATAATCATTTTTGCGCTACTGATGACGGCGTGAATAACATATCAAACAAAATTCGGAGAAATACTCAAGAGGCCGAAGAGGTGCCCCTGCTAAGGGTATAGGTCGGGTAACCGGCGCGAGGGTTCGAATCCCTCTTTCTCCGCTTTTGAAAAAAACAACTTGAAAAAAAGAATTAAAAAAATTCAAAAAAAGAGTTGACAAAGAAACAAAGATGTGATATTCTAATATGGCTGTCGCAAGAGAGCGAAAACAAAAAAGAACCTTGATAATTAAACAATAGACAACAACACAAACCTGAAAATTCTTAAGAGAATAAATTCAGAACAAGCGTTGAAAGAAATTTCGATGCGACCTTAAAACAGTAAAAGGGATGAAATTGCTAGTAGTGATTTCTGACCGGACACAAACACTTTTAACGAGAGTTTGATCCTGGCTCAGGATGAACGCTGGCGGCGTG
>OFMJ01000262.1_pt1 | contig 60947 bp, 60 predicted proteins | sample 1541801 | NCBI WGS metagenome assembly OFMJ01 (sample SAMN04209234, study PRJEB22552) | human gut metagenome | biome: gut; material: feces | host: Homo sapiens | place: USA: Oklahoma
CCGGCTCATTTAAACCGTCTGGTCTGTTTCCTCCGGCTCTACAAAAATAATGTCCGTAACCGGCTCATTTAAACCGTCTGGTCTGTTTCCTCCGGCTCTACAAAAATAATGTCCATCATTTTTAATGGACACTATCGTATGAAACACCGGACCTGGATCACTGAAGCTTTACGTCTTCACTTTGAAGAACATTTACCCCGGGTTGTGGCCGGGCGTCGCCTGGGTGTACCAAAATCAACAGTTTGTAGTATGTTCGTGCGCTTTCGGAGAGCTGGCCTTTCGTGGCCTTTGCCCGCAGGCATGTCGGAGCAGGAACTTGATGCCTGCCTTTACGGACAATTTTCCACGGTACCAGTCGTACGTCCTGAAAGCACCGTTATATCCGAAGCCCCCATGGTAAAAAAACGTCCCCGGCGGCCCAACTTCCCTTATGAGTTTAAAATCGCCTTAGTGGAGCAGTCACTGCAGCCCGGAGCCTGTGTGGCGCAGATCGCCCGGGAAAACGGAATCAACGATAACCTGCTCTTCAACTGGCGCCATCAATACCGGAAAGGTGGCCTGCTGCCTTCCGGAAAAAATATGCCGGCACTGCTTCCCGTGACGTTAACGCCGGAGCCGGATAATAAAATCCCGGCCCCCGCACAGGAACCAGAGCAGATAAATACACCGTCCGACAGTCTGTGTTGTGAGCTGGTTCTGCCGGCCGGAACTCTCAGGCTTAAAGGTAAACTGACGCCGGCGTTATTACAGACACTTATCCGCGAAATAAAAGGGAGCAGCCACTGATGATATCTCTCCCTGCAGGTTCGCGTATCTGGCTGGTTGCAGGTATCACCGATATGCGAAATGGCTTTAACGGCCTGGCATCAAAAGTTCAGAACGTCCTGAAGGATGACCCGTTCTCCGGACACCTGTTCATCTTCCGCGGACGCCGGGGTGACCAGATAAAAGTGTTGTGGGCTGACAGTGACGGACTGTGCCTCTTCACCAAACGCCTGGAGCGGGGCCGCTTCGTCTGGCCAGTCACCCGTGACGGCAAGGTGCACCTTACTCCGGCTCAGTTATCCATGCTTCTTGAAGGTATCAACTGGAAGCACCCGAAACGAACGGAACGCGCTGGAATCCGCATATAACCCGTTGTAAAGTGAGGATATGGACACCTCACTTGCTCATGAGAACGCCCGCCTGCGGGCACTGTTGCAGACGCAACAGGACACCATCCGCCAGATGGCTGAATACAACCGCCTGCTCTCACAGCGGGTGGCGGCTTATGCTTCCGAAATCAACCGGCTGAAGGCGCTGGTTGCGAAACTGCAACGTATGCAGTTCGGTAAAAGCTCAGAAAAACTTCGTGCAAAAACCGAACGGCAGATACAGGAAGCACAGGAGCGAATCAGCGCACTTCAGGAAGAAATGGCGGAAACGCTGGGTGAGCAATATGACCCGGTACTGCCATCCGCCCTGCGCCAGTCTTCAGCCCGTAAACCGTTACCGGCCTCACTTCCCCGTGAAACCCGGGTTATCCGGCCGGAAGAGGAATGCTGTCCTGCCTGTGGTGGTGAACTCAGTTCTCTGGGATGTGATGTGTCAGAGCAACTGGAGCTTATCAGCAGCGCCTTTAAGGTTATCGAAACACAACGTCCGAAACAGGCCTGTTGCCGGTGCGACCATATCGTGCAGGCACCAGTACCTTCAAAACCCATTGCACGCAGTTATGCCGGAGCGGGGCTTCTGGCCCATGTTGTCACCGGGAAATATGCAGACCATCTGCCGTTATACCGCCAGTCAGAAATATACCGTCGTCAGGGAGTGGAGCTGAGCCGTGCCACACTGGGGCGCTGGACAGGTGCTGTTGCTGAACTGCTGGAGCCGCTGTATGACGTCCTGCGCCAGTATGTGCTGATGCCCGGTAAAGTCCATGCTGATGATATCCCCGTCCCGGTCCAGGAGCCGGGCAGCGGTAAAACCCGGACAGCCCGGCTGTGGGTCTACGTCCGTGATGACCGTAACGCCGGTTCACAGATGCCCCCGGCGGTCTGGTTCGCGTACAGTCCGGACCGGAAAGGTATCCATCCACAAAATCACCTGGCCGGTTACAGCGGTGTGCTTCAGGCCGATGCTTACGGTGGTTACCGGGCGTTATACGAATCCGGCAGAATAACGGAAGCCGCGTGTATGGCTCATGCCCGGAGAAAAATCCACGATGTGCATGCAAGAGCGCCCACCTACATCACCACGGAAGCCCTGCAGCGTATCGGTGAACTGTATGCCATCGAGGCAGAGGTCCGGGGCTGTTCAGCAGAACAGCGTCTGGCGGCAAGAAAAGCCAGAGCCGCGCCACTGATGCAGTCACTGTATGACTGGATACAGCAACAGATGAAAACACTGTCGCGTCACTCAGATACGGCAAAAGCGTTCGCATACCTGCTGAAACAGTGGGATGCACTGAACGTGTACTGCAGTAATGGCTGGGTGGAAATCGACAACAACATCGCAGAGAACGCCTTACGGGGAGTGGCCGTAGGCCGGAAAAACTGGATGTTCGCGGGTTCCGACAGCGGTGGTGAACATGCGGCGGTGTTGTACTCGCTGATCGGCACATGCCGTCTGAACAATGTGGAGCCAGAAAAGTGGCTGCGTTACGTCATTGAACATATCCAGGACTGGCCGGCAAACCGGGTACGCGATCTGTTGCCCTGGAAAGTTGATCTGAGCTCTCAGTAAATATCAATACGGTTCTGACGAGTCGCTTACTAATGTCCATCATTTTTAATGGACACTATCGTATGAAACACCGGACCTGGATCACTGAAGCTTTACGTCTTCACTTTGAAGAACATTTACCCCGGGTTGTGGCCGGGCGTCGCCTGGGTGTACCAAAATCAACAGTTTGTAGTATGTTCGTGCGCTTTCGGAGAGCTGGCCTTTCGTGGCCTTTGCCCGCAGGCATGTCGGAGCAGGAACTTGATGCCTGCCTTTACGGACAATTTTCCACGGTACCAGTCGTACGTCCTGAAAGCACCGTTATATCCGAAGCCCCCATGGTAAAAAAACGTCCCCGGCGGCCCAACTTCCCTTATGAGTTTAAAATCGCCTTAGTGGAGCAGTCACTGCAGCCCGGAGCCTGTGTGGCGCAGATCGCCCGGGAAAACGGAATCAACGATAACCTGCTCTTCAACTGGCGCCATCAATACCGGAAAGGTGGCCTGCTGCCTTCCGGAAAAAATATGCCGGCACTGCTTCCCGTGACGTTAACGCCGGAGCCGGATAATAAAATCCCGGCCCCCGCACAGGAACCAGAGCAGATAAATACACCGTCCGACAGTCTGTGTTGTGAGCTGGTTCTGCCGGCCGGAACTCTCAGGCTTAAAGGTAAACTGACGCCGGCGTTATTACAGACACTTATCCGCGAAATAAAAGGGAGCAGCCACTGATGATATCTCTCCCTGCAGGTTCGCGTATCTGGCTGGTTGCAGGTATCACCGATATGCGAAATGGCTTTAACGGCCTGGCATCAAAAGTTCAGAACGTCCTGAAGGATGACCCGTTCTCCGGACACCTGTTCATCTTCCGCGGACGCCGGGGTGACCAGATAAAAGTGTTGTGGGCTGACAGTGACGGACTGTGCCTCTTCACCAAACGCCTGGAGCGGGGCCGCTTCGTCTGGCCAGTCACCCGTGACGGCAAGGTGCACCTTACTCCGGCTCAGTTATCCATGCTTCTTGAAGGTATCAACTGGAAGCACCCGAAACGAACGGAACGCGCTGGAATCCGCATATAACCCGTTGTAAAGTGAGGATATGGACACCTCACTTGCTCATGAGAACGCCCGCCTGCGGGCACTGTTGCAGACGCAACAGGACACCATCCGCCAGATGGCTGAATACAACCGCCTGCTCTCACAGCGGGTGGCGGCTTATGCTTCCGAAATCAACCGGCTGAAGGCGCTGGTTGCGAAACTGCAACGTATGCAGTTCGGTAAAAGCTCAGAAAAACTTCGTGCAAAAACCGAACGGCAGATACAGGAAGCACAGGAGCGAATCAGCGCACTTCAGGAAGAAATGGCGGAAACGCTGGGTGAGCAATATGACCCGGTACTGCCATCCGCCCTGCGCCAGTCTTCAGCCCGTAAACCGTTACCGGCCTCACTTCCCCGTGAAACCCGGGTTATCCGGCCGGAAGAGGAATGCTGTCCTGCCTGTGGTGGTGAACTCAGTTCTCTGGGATGTGATGTGTCAGAGCAACTGGAGCTTATCAGCAGCGCCTTTAAGGTTATCGAAACACAACGTCCGAAACAGGCCTGTTGCCGGTGCGACCATATCGTGCAGGCACCAGTACCTTCAAAACCCATTGCACGCAGTTATGCCGGAGCGGGGCTTCTGGCCCATGTTGTCACCGGGAAATATGCAGACCATCTGCCGTTATACCGCCAGTCAGAAATATACCGTCGTCAGGGAGTGGAGCTGAGCCGTGCCACACTGGGGCGCTGGACAGGTGCTGTTGCTGAACTGCTGGAGCCGCTGTATGACGTCCTGCGCCAGTATGTGCTGATGCCCGGTAAAGTCCATGCTGATGATATCCCCGTCCCGGTCCAGGAGCCGGGCAGCGGTAAAACCCGGACAGCCCGGCTGTGGGTCTACGTCCGTGATGACCGTAACGCCGGTTCACAGATGCCCCCGGCGGTCTGGTTCGCGTACAGTCCGGACCGGAAAGGTATCCATCCACAAAATCACCTGGCCGGTTACAGCGGTGTGCTTCAGGCCGATGCTTACGGTGGTTACCGGGCGTTATACGAATCCGGCAGAATAACGGAAGCCGCGTGTATGGCTCATGCCCGGAGAAAAATCCACGATGTGCATGCAAGAGCGCCCACCTACATCACCACGGAAGCCCTGCAGCGTATCGGTGAACTGTATGCCATCGAGGCAGAGGTCCGGGGCTGTTCAGCAGAACAGCGTCTGGCGGCAAGAAAAGCCAGAGCCGCGCCACTGATGCAGTCACTGTATGACTGGATACAGCAACAGATGAAAACACTGTCGCGTCACTCAGATACGGCAAAAGCGTTCGCATACCTGCTGAAACAGTGGGATGCACTGAACGTGTACTGCAGTAATGGCTGGGTGGAAATCGACAACAACATCGCAGAGAACGCCTTACGGGGAGTGGCCGTAGGCCGGAAAAACTGGATGTTCGCGGGTTCCGACAGCGGTGGTGAACATGCGGCGGTGTTGTACTCGCTGATCGGCACATGCCGTCTGAACAATGTGGAGCCAGAAAAGTGGCTGCGTTACGTCATTGAACATATCCAGGACTGGCCGGCAAACCGGGTACGCGATCTGTTGCCCTGGAAAGTTGATCTGAGCTCTCAGTAAATATCAATACGGTTCTGACGAGTCGCTTACAAATAATTAATGCCAGAGCACAGCGAAAATAATGAATGCGCTGGCTGTGATAATTGCGATTTTCTCCCATATGATATTTTTCTCATGGGTGTTTCTACGGAGATTATTTCTTCGCATTGGAATATATTGGATATGTTTATTCAGGAATGAGAGCAGGTGTGGGATTTCCTGCTCTTTTTGTTGGCGTTATTTTACGTACTTCCAGACAGAAGCCGGTACTTTGTCGTACAATTTGTTCATTGTCAGTTCCGCAAGGCGATGATCAACTGCAGAGTTGAATGCTTCTATTTTATCTGAGGCCAAAGTGCCTTGGTTTTTAGCAATAATTTTCTCAAGTGTCTTTAAGCTGGAACAGCGACGTAACTGATATAACCATTCCTGTTTTGTTTTTGCCATAAATAGGTCCTTGGGTTTATTTAATACGGCATAAGCTATGTGTTGTTGCAAACAAAAGCCGGCTCATCTGAACCGGCAGTTATGGAGGCTGCTTATCTTAAAATACTTCAGCTACAGGCATACCTGCAATCTGCTCCCACTCCTTACGCTTTTCCTGAATCAGGCGAGGAAAGTCGACAGGGTAATCATATCCTCGACTTGCCATTGCGTGCAATGTGTTTGATGCGGTTTCTGGATGAGTACACCATGATGGAACAGGAACCATTGGCAGGTTGATGTATTTCGTATGAATTTCCAGTGTTTTGTCGTCTGTTACAGTACGAGTGAAATTATGAATGTCAAAACCGATAACATCCATAATGTTGCCTGGATAGATACGGACATACAACATTGTGCCATTTTTAAGGTCAATTCCGAAATAAGCTCCCTGAGTTAAAGATAATCCTTCATATCCCTTCTCTGGAGAGTAGAAGCCTGACTCTTTTATTGTTTGTACAACTTTTCTTATCTTTTCTCTCCTTGTTTTTGCACGCGAATACATCCATATACCTGGCGCAAGTAATAAGAACCAACTACCAAAAGTGACAACATAATCTTCGGCCTTATTTCCGAAATAACGATCAGAACATAGCATTTCGGTAAAGCCTAATGCGCAGAATAGAAAAAAAGGTATTCCAAGAAAGAAATAAGCTTTCCTTAATACATAATAAAATAGCCACCAGGTTGGAAATCTGTCTGTTGTCTCTTTTTTAGCTTTCATATAATGCCTCCCCTCGTACTATCTATTATTTTAATGCCGATGGGGAGGTGGTGCAATATTTATATTGTATTATCCTTTTATTCCATCTTTCTCGTCTTTCCCTTTTGTCAAATCTTTAAGGCGTTCATTTTTCATTCCGGGAGCATGCCGGATATTGCGACTTCCTCCAATAAATATTTCTTTAACAGAATTTGCCATGCTGCCAAGCGTATTGGCTCCATCACGTCCCCCCAGGAAGTTAATAACATGATCCGGTAGGTAAGCCTGAAGGGCAAACATGGCGGCTACAGTGGTTGTACAAATTCTGGCGTATATCAGCAGGAAACCAGCAAGACTGAAAATACCGGTCAGCGAATTGAACTGTACGTTAACCAGGGCCGCGGCAAATAATGCATTCAGTATTGTGCCTACGGCGATGATGGCTACAGAAGCAAAGAAAAAACCGAAGACCATGATGGGCGGCCTTATCATACTATCAATTAAGTATATATAACCGTAGGCTGCCCGACTTCCTCTGTCTTCAGATGTCCCGAGATGTGTTGCAGCCCACAGAGGCCCGGCGGTACATCCTATTAATACGCTGACTATCCAGTTTCCGATGCCTGTCATCCAGAAAATAAACGGAATAAATGGCAAGTAAATTGATAAGGAAAATCCAGCGCAGAACATCAGGAACAAAAGAAAATAAACAGGTGGTGCAAGTGCTTCAAACAGCGCGGTAAGCATCGAAGCGGCACCTGTTAGTGAGTTAAAGAATTTTACAAGAATTGAATCTTGGCCACCGGCAACGACAACTCTGGCCGTTGTATATATAGTCCAGATTCCTTCTGCACTGACCATTGTTATATCTCCGATATTTTTCATTTTTATCAGAGGATTAATTTGAGTACTGGTTGTGCCTGTGCCACTTGTTTCCGTTGCAATCCTGTTAGTGAGGCTAACAAGGGGACCCATAATTTCAGACAAGGCTGATTTCGGATCTTGTGCATTTGCCATGCGTTGTTCACTGGATGATACTACTGTGCCCAGCGGTGGCGTATATGAGGAATTCTGCAGTTGCGTCCTATAGGCACTCATGACTGCACTGAATAAGTCAGTATCACCAACTTCTCCCAGTGATGACATTGAGGTTACAGCTGGAGCTCTGTCAGCCAGCTCTGCCAGACGCTGGTTAGCAGTGGCAAAGGTCTGATACCATGCGCCAAGCGTTACCCACCCGTAGGTTGTGAGATAAGATTTAATAGCCTCTTTTCTGGATTGCTCTCCGTTATCAGTGGGTAGCGATTTTTGCACAGCACGTTCGTATTCGTCGGCTGCTTTCTGAATTCGTGTCTCGATATCCGGCAGTGTTCCGTTGCCAGAATTTCTTTTTTCCAGAAATGTTGTCACAAACTCACTGGCAGCGTTGTCCATGTCGCTAATCATATTATCCATGGCTGCACGTTGTGCTGAGATAACACCGCTGTACTCGTTTTTACTGAAGGGATTAAAGAATTTTCCAATCGTCGACTGATCTGTTGTTCCGTTTCCTTCTACTGACAGGCTGGCTGTACCACAGATACCGCTGCCATTGGATACCGTGACAGTGTAATTACCACTGGCGGTTTTAGCTGATTCTGTCATCAGTGAAGTCGAGGATTTGGCCGTCTGATTAAAATCATTTAGTCCTGCGTTAACCGCATACTTACACAGTTCCATTTCAAAAATGCCACGCGCAGCTGTTCGTGTGGATGCCTGAACTGGCTGTACAGTCATTGAATAACCATTTGCGATATTATCAGCGGCAACTTGCACCATCACATTGGCGGACCCAACCCCCATTATCGATGCGCCCCATAACATAATGAGCTGAGCGAGACTCCAGCCATTTCCGGTAGGAACGATCATCAGAAAGCCTGCGACGAAACTCAGTATGCCGACAATATCGCGCCCGACGCTGAATACCTGTCCCTGATGCCCCGAACGCACAACATGGCGGATACTAATGAAGATACACCAGACGATAGCAAGTACGGCAATGATATTGTTGAACACCCAGAACATGCTTCCGATCAGGGTGGGGTCGCTGGTTGACAGTGGATTGGTGACCACATCACCGAATATCGTGACCAGCGCCTGGCGGGACAGATCGTCAGGATTGGTGGCGGCAGACACAATATCCTGATAGGTCACTGAAGCCATTGCCGGCAGTGAGGATATAGCAAGGCCTGCACAGAGTGCGCGAAGTAAAATTTTCACAGTAACTCCGGAATAGAATTGCGTATGGGCAAAGGCCACACAGGATTTAATTAAGGGGGATGGCGACATGCCAGTGGTACTGGCATCTGGACGTGATCAGTATTGTTTACTGGTTACGGCAATTAATGTGGCATTGCGCCAGCCATTGCGGTCGTTCAGAAAATCACGGAAAGTCCCCTGCTCGGGTTCGCTGACTTTTCGTTCATGCAACTGCCAGAGGCGGTATGTAACTATCAGAGCTCTGGAAGCACAAAGAGCGACGCCTGACAGAATCAACACAAGAGTGCTGATGGCGCGTACCTGTGTCATCAAAGGTAATGAGGAGGCGGCAAAGAGCATACCGCTGAGGAATAAAGCGATGGCCAGCAGACTCCAGCAGCATAACCGCCATGCTGCTCTGCGCCGACGGAAACGGCGATCCAGATCGTCTACTGACATATGGCTGGCCTGCAGAGCTTCTTCCCACGAGAGGCAGAGTTGCGCCTTTTTATTATTTACCTGACGGAATTTTTCCAGCCTGCTTTTTTGTTGCTTTAGCATATGCTGTACAGAATTCGTTATCAGGCGAGTCTCCATCAGCGGAACAAAAATGTTAATAATCCTCCGGGTGGCTATGCGGGTTATGGATGGTGATTTTTTGACGTTTTTCGTCTGGTCTGAATTTTCCGGCAACTTATTCATTTTTTCAGTCCTGTTCTGACGTCAGCTTTCAACGTGCGTTTGCCTGATTGATTGTTTTCTCAAGGCTACCGAGTTGTTTTTCATAATACTGGCGGGCAGTCAGAGCCAGTTGCTGGCCAGAGATAACATTACCCTGGCGGATCTGTTCTTTCAGATCGTTCAGCTGCCAGTTCATTTGCGCAGTGATTCTTACCAGTTCACGGAGCAGGTTATCCCCCTGCATTTCCTGTAAATCCACCAGGTATGCTGTGTTGGCGTAGCGCCGGCCAGCCTCAAAAGCTTCAAACTCACGGGTACTCATATATCCCCGTGCTTTTGCTTCTGGTGAAGCCACCTGGTCGAAGTAAGCGGCCGCTGAGTCTGACTGCAGTGTTTCAGCCAGTGCTTTACGTGTGGTTTCATCAGGCGTGCTGTCAGCAATCAACGTCAGTTGGGGATTCGACGCAGAATCAATGATGCCGTTGTATTCGTTCTGGAGTCCGACGTAGGTTCGCCCACTCTGGGTATTCACTTCTCCTTTACCCAGAGCACGACCGGCAGAGGGGCGGGAAGTGTTTTTCATGTAAGCAGTCGCTGCATCTATTTGCTTCTGATCCCATGTCAGTGCCGCAGGTGTGTCCGCTGTACCTGCGCCGTGGTAAATCGAGCGTACCTGACTGTCTCCACCTGGTATTTCGCCCACAGAAGGACAAACGGCGGTTCCTCCAAAACGTGCATATTCTGCTTCTGTACAGTAACTGGCGTGTATGGCCGCGCCATCATAAGCTTCCCGCACGGGAGAGTTTGCTGCGCTGGCCAGACGGTCGCGAATGCTACGGTTGCTCACACCGCCACCTTTACTGAGTTTTGAGGCTGCGGATGCTGAGGCACTTTTGCTTTCTGTTGCAATCCCTGATGCGGATTCACTGCAGATGGAGTCTGGCACGGTGAAGCTTTTCCGTGCCTCCTCGAGGCGCTGAGTTTCATTACTGAAAATCATCTGCTGACGTGTCGCCTGTCCGTTCTGGGCAATGACACTTGCCAGCTTTTCAGAGTTCTGATTGATAGCGGTACCCGTGGCTGTCTGGGTACTCAGTATGTCACTCAGCACACCTTTGATGGCCTCCATTCTGGGGACGACCTGCTGTTCAACGGGACGGCTGGCGACGACGGTGACTGAATAAGCATGAGCCTGGTATGCCGTTCCATTCAGGATAGCTATAAGGGCTGCGAGTAATGTTTTTCTTTGCATTTTATTGTCTCCTGCTCGGGGTGGAGCACAAGGTCAGGAAGGCTGTCGTATTTTCTGTCTTCAGGTAGTGGGGCCAGTGGGAAACACTGATATCGCCTGGTGATATAACCTTTCCTGTTCCGGTTATCGATGATGCTGAAAGAACGACGTCTGACGCGCCGTAAGGTGGAAGGGTCAGTATCCATAACAGGCCAGTCACCGGCACTCAGTGCCGGCGTTCCGGGAACGGATGTCCATAACCAGGTATCATCGGACATCAGCGAAGCCAGCGGCGAAGGGAGTATCCACTGGATGACATGCTGAACGTCGAATGGTGCTTCATCCGGGACAGAAACCTGCCATATTGCCGTTGTTATCAGCCCATCTGTGCTGGACGGCAACAACAGCCGCATGCCTGTAACCTTTCCCTGTGTTCTGGCATCCGAGGCGTATATCACTCTGGGATTGGGGGCCGGATGTAACCTGAAGACACGTGACGGCAGAGTGAATGAGAAACTGTCACCTTTTACCTCAAGTTTTTTAAGAAATACCTGCCCTCTGGCAGGTCTCCGGCAGCGTGGGGTGATATGAATTGTACACATCAGAGATTGTATCCCTGTTTTCGGATGAGCTCCGAGGCCAGTTCTTCAATAACATTGTCACTGTTATGTTGGCCCGCCCGGTGCTCAATTAATGACGTTGCAGAACCTCTGGGGAAGTTTTCGGCCAGAATCTTACGTGCCCGAACTGAACCTAACTTATTTGTCAGTGTTTTACGCAGGGCACTGTCTTTTGGCGATGAGTTCAGCGCCCATAGCTCCAGTGGACCGACGGTAAATTTGAGTATTCTCGCAAGCGTGCCACTTTTTACCCTGAATACTCCCAGAACAGGAACACCACTACCATCTGGTGCCGGGCCTTCCGGCATTTTCAGGAAGCGTTTCAGCATAAATTCAGGAACGTTGAAGTTATCCCTCAGTACGGGGATATCTTCGGGTTTGTAGCGCAGTAACCAGAGAGTATTTGCTGACTTAAGAACGCTTTCCGGGTAGTCCCTCAGATACTGCGTACTCAGAACCGTGCGGATAGCAAACTTGCGTTGCTCACGCTCCTGGGTATCCAGATTTTCCCAGATGAAGTCAATGCCCCGGGCGTTATGCAGTTCATCATAAACTTTTGTCTTAACCTCCTGATCAAGTTGGTTAATACGTTTAAGAGCGATTTCATGGTATTCCCGTGGAAGCTGCTTTAACACTTCATCCCTGTATTGTGGCAGGGTGAAGTCACCACCGGCGATCTGACCTGCAAGCAGGTACATGATGCCGGTTTTAAGCCTGCCTGCAGGCGTTTTGTCACCGGCAACATTATTCAGATCGACAGCGATGACCCGGGTTTCCGGGTTGATCATAAACCGGGTATACCCGGATATCATGGGGTAGTCGTTATGTCCCTGCTCCAGGGCGCGGCGGATGTAGTCCAGCAGAAGTTCGTTTGAACCATCACGCTGAACAGTACCGAAAACATCCCTGAGACTGGTATGGCCCAGCATCGAGGACACTTCGGGAAGCTGGGGCATTGCCTGATAATGTGCCCGCTGAGCCGCCATGATATACCCGGCATTGTGGAGCATATCCCGGACTTCGAACCAGGTTGATCTGGCCCACCAGGTTGCATCATGTTTTTCATACAGTCCCGAGTCCTGCAGTGCTGAATCCACCAGTTCTTCCGTTGAGGCGCGATAAAGTCGCGGATTATTTTCACCGTACTCTTTAAAAGCCAGCTCGATAAGCTGGTTGATAATTTGTCGGGTGTCTCCGGGGTTACAGGGTTGACCGGTACCGGTATCGACACAGAGAGCACACAGCACCGATGACATGAAATTCTTTTCCGGCGTAATAGGCTTTTTAGCGCCGTACATCACGTCAAAAAGGTTACGGGTGTAGTCCGGATCATTGCTCAGAATAATACCGACAGCTTCGTCTTTTCTTTCCTGAGGAAGACTGTCGCGAATAAGCTGAACCAGTCCCTGAGCACTGTATCCCTTATCGATATAGGCAATGAAGGGCAGGTTTTTCTGAGCAGATGATATCTGTATTTCCGACAACGTATTAATCAGAACTGATTTACCCAGTCCCGGATCGCCTGGTGCCAGTTCTGTATGTTTATTTTGTTGGGATGACGCCAGACCAACCTCAAATGCGGAACCGTCTTCTGTATGTAACATCAGATTCCCTTTGCCTCGCCAGACAGAGCCTGCCCTGTTAAGCGGGAAAAGCGAGATGGCATGTGACAACGGGGGATACAGGGGAACCGGGCCGGAGCCTCCGGATGCCGCGAGAATGGTATTCACCCAGGCGCGTCGGGGATCGCCAAATGTTGTCGTGGTGCCACATACGCCCCAGCCTTCAATGGCTGATTTCAGAATGGCCTGGTTTCGTGCGCATATTTCACGTGTTTTTCCCCACGTGGAGGCCATGATGGTCATTATGCAGACAGGTTCTTTTTCATCCGTTGCCGCCAAGGTCATAACGGATTCATACATTGGACGAACGGCAGAAATGAAGCTGCTGTAAGTCAGAAGCGTTTTCTTCAGATTAAGAGCCTTCATCCCGCCGGGCATCAGATCCATTCTGATGCGCCAGGGGACTGCGCGGGGGACGGCACGGACCAGTTCGTTAAACGTCTGCAGATTTTGCGGAGGTAAAGTAATCGATACCATTCCGTGCCAGAGTCCGCCCGCCTGAACCAGGTTGCCCTGTGTGGTCACCTGCGTGTTGAATAACTGCAAATGCAATGAAGGAGCATGTAGTATGGATTCATCGTCAGTCCAGCGATATCCTGCTGGCTGGGCATCTTCAGGCAGGTGGGGTTGCCAGTTACGCGGTGTGCTGTACCGTTCTGTCTGACGACGTATTTCACGCCCGACTTTGTGTATATCCAGAAGCCGGAGAATCAGGCCATCAGATGAATGTCTCAGTGCCTGTTCCACATTATCAAGAAAAGCTTCGTGGCGGATTTTCAGTGCAGATAAGGTCCACTGCCAGGGGGACTGGGCAAAGCGTGCTTTCGGTACCCGTTCAGCCAGTCTTCTGACAAGCTCATCATGGGCGGTGCGATCGCTGTTGCTGATAAGGTCGGGTCCACTCCAGATCGCCAGCCAGCAACGCTCCCGGACCAGCCATGGGGACAGTGTTGTGACTTTCTCATCGACCACATCCTGTAACTGGATACCTGTATTAGCCAGTGAGCGTTTTTGTGGGGCGACCATGTCTTCGATTTCCTCTTTCCCCATTTCAGGGTCACGCTCGAAAACGCAGCTGATTTTATGACCGCTGTTTTTATATGCCGTATTCAGGCTGTCACTCATGCTGGTGATCAGCGATTCCAGTGAACTTGGGCCAGTCTGGTCGGATGCTTCATCCATTTCCCTGAAAGCACCGCTGACTTCAAAGACAGAGAGATATTCTCCACGCTTTGTGGCTGCAATATAGGGCGAATTCAGCCATGGGCGACGTTCACGATCCTGTCTGTCCAGACCAATTACAGTACGTAAATCGCAATACTCAACAAAACTGCTTGCGACAGAGAAACGGGATAGCGTGTTCAGACAGTCTTCGATAGTGAAGATTAAACGGTTTATGTTCATAGGTGAGGGAACTCCGGACTTACAGGAGGGAGGTTTGTGCAGTTTGATTTTTTTAATGCCACCCCGCGCTGGAGTGGCATGAAGAAAAATCAATCAACGTATTCTTTTTTGATGAATGAATCTGGTGTCAGAATCAGGGCAATCCCGTTCATTTTTTCACGCAGGGGCGAACGACCGGAAGGTGGATAGCGACGAAAAACGTCAGCGAAATCGGCTGGGCGGAAACTGCGAAATTTATCCTCAACCGCCAGTCTGTTTTGCATCAGTGCAGAGAGCGCTTCCCGTCCCCGCCGTACCCGGAACTTATCATTACTGAAAACTTCCTGTAATGAACGACGGTTAAGGGCCACGACCGTGGACGGATGAAGGTCGGGTAGCCACACCATAACGCCCTGTGCTGCGGCATAACCATTCAGTGAATGCCAGGCGTGGCAGAAAGCACATAAGCTGTAAGGCGGGCCGTCTTCATGAAACAGTTCCTGCTCTTTCTCTGACAACGGTTCTGTACTGGTGATTTCAGCTTTCTGTACATGGCGGAGTGAAAGACGTCTGGCAGACAGACGGGCCTGCTCAAGCGCCCGTTCAGCGGCTTTTACTGCCGTGTTGTACTTTTCCTTTTCGCCGGTTGCGACTGGTTCACTACGCTTTTTTAACTTATCCAGATGTGCTGTGGCCTTATTAAGACGAACTCGTGTATCACTGATTGTGTCGGTAAGCTGTTTGAGTGGCCATGATTCATCCAGTCTGAAACGGTGCCTGACGTTTTGCCGGCAGCAGATACATCGACCTGGCGTTGTTAATTCTGGTTCCGGTAACAGTGGCTCCTGTGTATGAACCACATCAATTTCTGGAAAGGGATACAACCACAAGTCTTTAATGCTGTGTTGCATGAGCAGGCTCCGTACTGGTGTAACGTTTCACGGCTTCCAGAATGATGTTTGCGATTTCATCGGAACAGCATTCTGCAAAAATGAATTCCTGATCGTCCCGACTGTCGTGGGCAATCACATTGCCGTTTTCTGTTCGTCGTAACGTTATGTGCTCCGGGCTCCAGGCAGACATATGTGCCTCCTTGTATTGCCGAATAGGAAGGGCACCGGATAAATGCCAGTGCCCTGGACAAGATTAGCCAATGGAAATTGTGGAAATCCCCAACTGTTTCTGGCTGCGATTCATCATTTCAGGTCCGGCGACAAGTAGCGCCCCAATGACGATAGATACAATGCAACCAGCTAGTCCCATCCCCCCTTGTTTCCCAACTTTTTTCAGGCCAATCAGGCCCCCGAGAAACAGAATTACGCCGATGAATTGCGCAATAGTCAGTGATGATGACTGTGCTGTTTTGGCACCTTCACCAACATTGCGAACCATATCGGCAAGATCTCCATCAGCAAGAACAGCTTTGGGCAGCAACATCATGGGAATGAGCAACAGGTACTTAGTCAGTTTGCTCCGGCATGACATTACAAACAGTTGTGCATGGATAAATGCGGCGTACAGACGGGCCGCCACGACACGAATACGTGACATAGTTTCTCCTTAAATGGATATATCAGTGGTTTATATGAAGGTGAAAAAAATCAGAAGACGATTCCAATGCTTGCCAACAGGGCATTGAGGACACGATCGATAAAGACCAGCAGGACGCCGGCAATAAATTTGACGTTTCCCTTACTGACGGATTCACTGGCACTCAGTGCGGTATGTCCATCGAGTCCGGCCTTGCGCCAGATGGATATCCCGTTCATGACAAATCCCACACCGGCCAGCTTGGCCAGCGACAGAACTGCATTTGCTGCGCCAGCAGCAGCGCCAAACGTCTGAGGTTGTACATATGCAATCGGGCCAAATGAGTCAGCCCTGAATCCCATTTGTACGCCTCCGGCGTTAATCATTGCTGGGAGTGATACGAGCATGCAGCTGGTTAACATCCCCGCAATAAATTTTCCGGGAGACATTTTTACCGGACCGGCTGAACGGGCGCGAGCAAACAGGGTAATCATGCTGATCACCCCGATGAATTCTCCCCAGGTAAACAGGAAATCCATTCCGGCACTGAAAATACTGCTGGCAAAGTTCTCAATGGCGGTCAGGGCATCCATGTTCATCAGCGTAACGTCCCTGCACTGGTGATGATGGTCCGGGTCGTCGGATCAATCCGCTGGATCACCACATTGCCCAGCGTCTGACCTTCTCTGACAGCCCAGGTACTACCCTGCCAGCGAATCCAGGCCATGCCAGTTTCCATCGACATGATTTTCATTCCGTTAAGTACAGACGACGTTTTTTTCTTTGCTGGATGCGGTGTGGAAGAGGATTCAGTGACGCTTTTCTGTGTCATTATTCCGTTCAGGCGGCTCCGGATATCATCCAGCTGACGGCGCGTTTCCTGTGCGTATTCTTCATCCTTTTTTATAGCTTCGCCCAGCTTGTTAATGCTGTCGTGAAGCATATTCAGTGTTGCCTGAATTTTTTCATCGCGGTTATCCAGCTCTGTTTTTACATCCCGGGCAAGCTGGCTCATATCTTCTCCTGTCCGGACAGTCATAGTCTCAGTGGACTGAACGGAAGGTGATGATTCTTGTGTGGTTTGCCAGGTCTGTACGCCAGCATCCGCATCATTAAACGGAGGCATGCCTGTTTCCGATGGCGCTCTCAGGAACAGATACCATATGGCTGCGAGCAACACGACTGCACATAGCCCCCATGTTGCTACAGATATCCCCCAGACGGAACGTTTCCAGAAGGGGGCGGGTTTCTCTTCGGGTTCACCGAAGCTGCCGGTTTCATCTATTTCTGTTTCAGGTTTCATTATGGTGTCTCCGGTTGTTCATCATACCGACGTTGCATCACAGCTTTTCTTTGCTCCATGGCTGTCTGCATTCGTGCCTGCGAGCGTTGTTCCGCCTGTGATGTACGATTAACTGAAGGGGAAATGCCACTGGAAAGGGAAGATGACCTGGCGTCGTTTGTCATTACCGGGTCAACAAACAGAATTGATACGACTTCATGCTGATACACTTCTACCTGTTTATAGGGCTCACCTTCTGCCTGGCGGGTTAATATCTGACTTCCTCTTTCCGCCATACCACCGGCAATAACGCCCGCAACAGCTTCACCACTGGGCATTCCCACGCGTCCGGTAACCGTGCCATAGTTACCCTGAATAACCTGCGTGTTGGCATCTTTATAAAGTGTGCCAATACTGCCCACACCTCCTAACACTGACGGCAGAATGATATGTTTAAACCAGCGTGTATTCACATTGCTGGCCACGGATGACATCAGGTTGTCTTCCCGTTGTGCATATGCATTGACCTTAAGGTCCATGCCGTTCCAGCTCATCCGGTCGAAATGGATCTCCACGCCGTTACCTACCAGTTTGACTCCCGGACTGAACAGCGTTGCCCCTGCCCAAGGACCAGCGGGAATGGTTGCGATAACCTTGGATGACGGGTTATCAGAATCCACTGCAGTATCAATATATGCCGGTATACGGGTCAGGGCAGGTATCAGTGGTATCCCCTTTTCTGCTACAGGCGTGGACAGGCTGGCATTCTGTAATGCGAATTGCTGCGTACCATTCTGCCCTGTTGTTTCTGCAGGAGATTTATTCCACATAGCCGTTGCTATGGTTGGTGTACTACCGGCAGGATGCTGATCTTTTATTCTTACAATCAGCTTTTGCAGCCGTTCCATAAGCTTTTCACCGGCTGCTCGATCCTCCTGTGGTGTGCCGGAAGCCTGGCGATAAGCATAGTTTTCCGGTTTTGCTGCAGGCTGTTGTTGCTTTTCCGGAGTATCCGGAATATCAAGCCCCTGCGGAAGACTGGCAATGAACGTCTGATTATTGCGGGCTGCCGCCGCAGCCCCTCGTTCATTATCCGCTCTTAACAGTTCACGATAGTGAGGCGTTTCGGTAACGCTGCGCGTACCGCCACTTGCTGCACTGTTTATGTTCACGGCTGACTGTATATCGCTGTTACTCCCTGATAGTTTGGAAAACGCGATATAGCCGCCGCCAAATAAGATGATGCTGCTCAGTCCAAGCAGGGCAGCCAGTTTCTTTCCGGATTTACCGGCATCCTGTTCAGCACTCATAATTACTCCAGTTCTGGTGTCACGTGAACGGACTGGCCATTCACAGAGAAAGTCAGTAGTGGGGTGACGGGAAGCTTCCAGAGATGAGTTCCGTCGGCAGAGGACAAGGTCTGTTCAAATTCATCGCGCAACATCGCCCGGGAACGAACCAGAAGGTCATCGCCGTGTTGCCAGATCGTTGTATCCGGGACATTACCTGTGAATTTCAGCCTCTTAACTGAAGGGTCCCGGGGAGGAATACCATCCAGAAATGCCTGTAATGTTGCATCATGCAGGGCGATTTTATCCGTCGGGATGGAGACAACCGGGCTGGTTGGTCCCTGCCGTGGTATTCGCAGATCCAGACGACTATCCATTTCCTGACTGGATGACGGCGTATCTGTTTCGCCACTGGTTACGTTAAGGATGACCGGTACCGACAGACCTTTCAGGTAGACAGAAATGTTTCCGGATGCCCATGGCCGCAATGGTGTGATTGTCACCATGTTCTCGTTGTACTGCACATCAAAGAGTTTTGGTGCCGCGTTATAAGGAGGATCGGATTGTGGCCATGGTGAACCGTTGATATCGGTAAATGTCACTACGCTCAGGTTGTTCATGGCTGTGCGAACAAGAGGAAGGCTGGCACCGGGGGACAGATTAACTGTCAGAGAGCTGATACGGGGTACAACACTGGTGATGGGCGCATTGATGGCCCGCTCGTTATCCGCCATGAGACTGCGTAGTGAGCGAATCTCATCGGCGGAGAGCTCAGAATCAAGTCTTGCCGCATCCTGTACCAGCGGGCTGGCCTGCCCGGGGGCAGGCAGCTCACCTTTTACCAGTGTTGCCGGAACACCTCCGGTGTTTTGGGAGGCGTTCTGAACGTGATCGCTGGCAGAATTTGTCGTTTGTGGTGTGCGTGCGTTCTGCCATCCTGCGTTATCTGCAGACGTGGCGGCGCTGCACACCAGGAGCAGTGTGCTCAGTAAATAACGTGATTGCATATTACTTATCTCAGGAGTTCGGTCCGGCGTTACGGGAGATCATCTGCCGGATTTCCATACCGGATGGTTTCAGTCTGGGGTCAACACGCTGGATGGTGATTTCGAAAACAAAAGACTGTTCTGGCTTGCTGGTTGTCTGGCCGACCAGACGCATACGGACAGGATACTGAAATGTCCAGAACCATACGCCGTCGGACATTTGTCCCTGTCGTACCAGAACGCCAGCGCCTGTCGTGGCGGTCAGATTCATCTTCTCTTTCTTGATCGTCTCCAGAATGTTAGATGCCTGTAATGCATTCACATATCCGGCAAAACCTTCGTCAGAAAAACGCGGAGACAGGGAGGAAATCTGTGAACGATAGTGCACAAAATCCAGGTTGAATGCGGTCGCCAGTGCCTGGCTGCCAAAGGCCATTGCGTCATTCTGACTCCATGCTGGCTGATTTGTTGGTGCCAGCCTGACCAGACGACCATTGTCTGTAGCGAAATATTCGCGCTCCACATTCGTTGAGTGCCAGTACTGAATGGCGTTACCAGTAATACTGATAAGAAGACATGTGCCCGTACATAAAAGCGCTTTTATCAGCGCAGGGACATTATCTGCCCGCTGTTCTGACTGCTTCATAGCCCTGATTGTGCTCTTCAGTATTTCCGGGTCAGGTGCCGGATGTGATGGCGAGGATAGCTCGGTATTTTCGGTCATAGGTTGTAGTCCTTCCAGGGATCAATATTCCCCGGCAGCTTTTCATTCACCTTGTCCACGACCGCGTCGCAGACCTGGTTTTCCAACTGCGACAGAATGTCGTCAAGGCTGGGGAACTGGGGGAGGTTTATGCTGATTTTTTTGATTCGTGACAGACAGGACTGCAGGGATGAGGAAACATCGTTTTCACGTTGTGACCATGCATCCGCAGCTGCACGTGCTCGCTCATATCCTGTATTACTACCGGCCTGTGCCGCGCTACCCGCACGACAGGTTGCAGCACTTGCCGTGGATGAAATCAGGATAAGGCCGAGCACGGCAACCAGAGACTTATGCATGTTCATATGGCTTCCTTACCGGCTCATCGGCCGGGGCTGTGGGAGAGATCCTGATGCAGAGTTTTTTCCTGCCTGTCCTCCGGCTTTTGGCTGTTGGACCACTGCTGCCATGACTGCTCGAAGCCCAGGTTCCGGTACAACGCATCAGGTTGTTTTTCCGGCGTGTAGACAGCAGCAAAAAGCGGTTCTTCCCGGGTTTTCAGATGAAACTGCATAAGCTCCGGTGCGGGGCGAATCGTGCTGTCAGCATCGTGGTTTACCGCTTCACCATAACCTGCAAAGCGTAAACCTTTGTCGGTCAGCGCATTGATAACCAGCTGACTGTTGTCGGCCGATGGGGTGGCCAGTGCCGGATACAATGTGCCGTTCAGCCGGACCACACCCTGCAGATGTTCATCGGCACTCTGGACAAGTAGCAGGTTGAGTTCACGCGTATCCTTATCCACTGATCCCAGAACAGGTGTCAGCTTGTCAGGGGCTGCGCTGGTTATTTCTGTTACCTGATTTGCGTTCTGTGGCGCGGAGACCGGATGTCGGTCTTCACCGATAAACAGATGTGAGCCGACGTTTTCTGGCATACGTAACGCTTTCATCTCTTCGGGCCACCCTTGGCTGATTTGCGCAGCCACTTTCATAAAGGTTTCGACCGGAATCGCCTGAATACGCTGACCTTTATCCGGATTATCATGTGATACCGAGATCCCGTTGGTAACTGACTCCATGGACCACTTATTCCGGAAACGTGCTTTTTGCTCTCCCGGGAGGATGAATTGTTCGCGGTTCTGAAGTGTCAGTGTCACCACATCACCTTTCTGATGGTTTTTGACCAGACTTTCCAGTTGTTCCCCCCAGTAGAGTTTGCTGCCACTGCGGTTTTTAAGCTCAACAAAGAAACTCTCTCCTTTGCCGGGTGCATATTCAGCACGACCAAAATTGTGCAGTACGGCAGTCACGCTCTCTCCCGGGCGAAGTTTTCCTGGTGGTTCTTCACCTTGTGCCGCATCTGCCGTTTTGCCAGGTTCAGTCGGTGATGATGCAGGGACGGTGCTGACGGTTGATGCTTCAGGGGCTACTGGGGACGCCGGGGATTGTGTGGCTTCTTTTTCCTGAACAGGGTCTGGGACTGCTGGTTGTTCAGGGGTATTCCGGTTAAGTTCCGGTGTTGGCTTATGGGTGACAACAGTATCCTTACCGACAGCCATTTCCTTGCGTAATTTTTCGAGCGCCGCTCGCTGATCCGGGAATTTCATGCGCACTTTGATGTTGTGCTCGATGATCAACTGCATCGCTTTTTGCTTAAAGGCATCACTGCCCGTCAGCTCAATGACACCACCATAGAAATCTGTGGCCACAGCAAGTGCAGCCAGAACACTGCGATCGTCATTGCTGGCACCGTTGACCATTTCCAGCCGGTTTACCCGGTCAATGAAGGCAGGTTTGCCATCCAGTTTGTACAGGACGGTTCTGTCTGCTCGTTCTTCACCTTCCAGCGATTTAATGATTTCGTCCAGATTGAGCGATATCGGTGCATCAGGGCGTTCCGGGGCGTAGGCAATACTGTCAGGTGCCGGTGTGGTCGTCGTGGTTTCCGGTGAGGGTGTGGGATCACTGTTCTCATGCGCCTGTGAATCCGTTTTTTTACGCGTAAAAAAGCCACGCGCTTTGTCGAGAAACGATGAAGTATTATCAGAAGATGATGTGCTCTGAACAGGTTGCTGTGGAGTGGGGTCATCCCGGACAGCCGGTTCTACTGTATCTGTTGTGGCCTGAAGTTCTGACTCATCAGCCTGAACGTGGCCTGTGTCCGGTTGCGACGGCATATCACTGTTTTCCTGCAGATGCTCAGGATTTTCATTGTTCATCAGTTCCTGATATGCGCTGTAGTCTTCGTATACTTCAGGGCCATCTGACTCAGGAATCAACGGCTCTGGCTGAAGGGGAATGTTTTCAGTTACATGGCTGACCGCCTCTTCCCGGGGAGTATCCGGGGATATTCCGGTGCTTTGTTTGTCATCAGGCTCCGTCATCACGGTCACTTCCTCTTTGACTGCATCGGGGGAGGGTGATGGCTCGGCTGATTCATTCATGGTTTCAGATGAGGGACTGTCTTCAGGGGATGCGGGGGCGGCAGCAGGGGCCGGTATTTCAGGTGAAGTGCCGGATTCCTGTTGTGACTCGTTTTTTTCCGGTTGTGACAGTTCGGCTTCAAATTCACGCCAGTCTTTATCTGTGGCCACCGAGACAACTTTTTCCGGAGGTTCCGCCGGATGAGCGGGTTCATCAGGGGCAGACGCCGTTGTACTTTCCGGGGACGCCGGTGATTCTGCAGGGGAGTCCTGAACTACAGAGCTTTCCTTTTGCGCCTGAACGTTATCAGCGTGCCGCTCATCTTTGCCGTTATTTTCAGTGGCGTGACTGGTAAATGACTGTGTTTCATCAGCAATGTTACTGCTGGAAGCAGCTGGTTGTTCCTGCTGCGTGGCGGACGGCAGAGAAGTTCCCTGGTCATGGCTGTGCCCTGTATCGGGTGATGTTTCAGGATATTCTGTCGGAGTCATGGTTTTTTCCTCAGTGTGGACCGGTGTAAAAACGAGGTTGCCGATCACCAGTGCCTCGCGGATTTCCGGGGTGTTACTGTTGGGGGTGGAAATCCCGATGTGTTCTAACTGGACGTTGATGACATGCTGAAAAGCGGCCCGTCCCCGGCTTGCGTCCAGGTCATTGAAATCGGTCAGCCCCTGCGCTTTTTCGGCATCGGTGAACGCAGGAAAGATGACCGATCCTCCTGTCAGTTCTGCGGCTTTTGTTGCACTGACGATACCTTTGTTAACCCGGATTGCATGATCGTTGTCGGCACAGAAGATAAAGGGGCTTTGCGTCCACTTTTGCCGGGCATTTTCGGCAACGGCAATCATGTTGCCTCCATCCACCGTCATCAGTACCGGAAGGCCCGTGGCTTCGTGCAGGGAGGCCGCAGTGGCATAGCCTTCGGCAAACAGTACCGGCTGACCGTTGCGCGGTGTGCCCAGCGCAAACCAGTTACCGGTTTTCTCCGAATCTATCAGGATGCGGGCATCTTTCCCCCCGGTGACCGGAATACGCTGGTAAGAGCGTATCGCGCCGTTACGGTTACTGAAGGGAATAACCAGTTCATTTTTGTTGTTTACCCGCACCCCCGGTACAGCCTGAATGCCTTTCCGGGTCAGGTATTCATGTGCTGTGGCCTGCGGCCATTTGTTGACATAGCGGCGGGCATACGTGGCCTGTCGGTTGTACTGTGCTTTCAGTTCCCGCTCCGCGTCCTCCCTGCGTTGCATTGAATGCGCTTTCAGGTGGAGTCTTGCGCGGGGATCTGTCTGTTCTCCGCCGGAGAAGGTCCAGGTGATCGGCGAATCATCCGCGCTGCGATAATCCCTGTACCAGCCGGCAGGTCTGCCGTCCAGGAATCCGCGATATGCGCCACTTTTTTGTCCTTTTTTGTCATCGGCGGTCGGGACACGGTGGATTTTCCCGTCCATGACCGGCAGTTCTTTCAGAACCAGTCCGGCATTCTCCAGAACCTGGGCAAACTCGGTGACCGGATCACTGCCGTTCATGGAGACGTCCTGTGGCCGGGGCAGCCAGCGGTCCAGCCTGGACAGGTCCGCCCCCGGGCGGGCGAACCAGAGTTTGTGCTCCTTGTCCCAGATGACGGGCGTGTGCCCGTTCATCGTGGGATGTGCTTTTTTGAGATCTTCTATTTCATCTGCAGGCACGGCAAGCCAGGTGCGGTAGCGGGATACAGACGGCATGAGTGCTTCTCCTGAAAAAAGACGGAAAAAAACCACCGCCGGAAGCCGGGGGTGGCTGGGGGGATAGAAAATCGGGGGAGAAATGTTTGTCAGGGTCTCCAGTCTGTACCCTTATTCCAGCGATCCTGCCAGTGTTCAAGATATTGTGCGGCTACATCCGGCATATTCTTGAGCACAACGACATTCTCTGAATTCTTGCGTGCAGCAGCACGAGAGAAGTTATAGGAGCCAGTTTCAACCGTGTTTCCGTCAACAATGATGACTTTGTCGTGATGGATGGGGAAGGCATCTACAGTCCGGAGAGGAATGTCCAGCAGGTTGATATATTTAATCGCTTCCTGACTTGCCCGGTTCGTATTCCCCTTGTCATCAACAACAATACGGACGTCCACTCCGCGTTTTTTCGCTTTTGCCAGCGCATGCATTACATCCGGGTCGGTGAAGGAATATGCCATCATCCTGATGGAGCTTTCCGCACTGTTGATTGTGTCAAGCACCAGAGCGGATGCGCCTCCTTCAGGAGAAAAGCCGACCTTCACGGATGGCGTGTCGATCATTGCAAACGATGGTGTCGTGAACAGTAACGGGCATGCCAGTAGCGATACCCGGAGCAGAGTAACGATAGTTTTTTTACCTGACATAAAGACTCCAGAATTTAATCAAGGCCAGTCCAGTCTCGTGGTGATTCCGTATGGTGGCGATACCACCATGGACGACCGGAGGCGATGGCCCCTCTCAGAATGCTGAAAATGCGTGTACAGATAGTCCTGACAGTCCAGCCTGAACGGTCGAGAATAACGAAAAATAAAATGATGCCGGTGCAAATCCAGAAGGTTGTTTTGGAGGGAAAGGGGCATATAAACAGATAAATCATGGTGAACGGCAGAGGTACGCCCTGGATGTTGACTGGCGGTGTTGCATATCGCCAGAAACCTTCTCTTTTCATGACCGTAACTCCCCTGGCGGGATAAAAAGAATCGCTTCTCTTCGGTCAACTTCATTCCGGATATACATTTCCAGAATCTGGTCCCGGATACGGCGCTTCTCCTGCCGGATTATGGCATCAATGTGATGCCCCCACTCTGCATGTGGCATTCCGGAAAGATTGTCGCGAAGCTCATCGTTAATGACGATATATTCCCGGATGGCTTTACGACCACCGTCATTTGTTCTGACCAGAACCTGAACCAGAATGAACTGCAACAGTGACAGGACAGCCCAGGCCATCGAATCCCTGATGAGAGGGGGAAACAGCCCAAGAAGACGTACCAGCGTTTCACCAGGAGATTTCGTATGCATGGTGCTCAGGCAGTAATGCCCGGTGTTGCCTGCCTGTACCGCTGCGTCGGCGGTTTCGTTATCCCTGATCTCACCAACACCGATAATTTCGGGATTACGTCGTACAGCAGAACGCAGTCCGGCAGCAAAACTGACCACATCACGCCCGATTTCTGCCTGATGCGGTGGGAGCAGATCGTTTTCATTTCCCAGGATATATTCCACCGGGTCTTCATATGTCACGATTTTGGCGTCGGGGAAATTGTCCATAATGTAACGGTACAGTGCTGAACACAGCGTTGATTTTCCTGACCCGGTTTCACCACATACAAATCCCAGACCGCTTTTGCAGACCATTGCTTCAAGCAGGTCTGGTTCAATGTTCATGGAAAGAATGTCCGGTATTTCTGTCGGGATGACACGCATGGTTATTGAGATTGCTTTCTCCTCCGCACCAGATGTGCCCTGAATGAGGTGAGAGCGTAACCGGATGCGTTCTCCGCGTTTAAGACCATAGCGCCCGGATGCATCCCCGTTAATCTGTATCGTCCTGTCAACCGGATTGCCTGCCAGAACGCGGGGAATGACTTCCCGACCGAACAGTTCATCAATCAGGGATGACATGAGTGTGGTTGGTAACGTTGCACTGGAACAACGCACCCGTCGGCCAAAGCGACTGACAGATACGGGTGACCCACCGGTCAGATCAACATCACTGACTTTATGTGCGGCACACCAGACAAAGAAATGCCGTAGTTCATCTGCAGTGAAACGCTGAAACGGAAAAAGACCAAACTCATCAGGAATATTCATCGGGAGCCTCCTTCAGTGCCTATAAGCGGACGCCAGTGAGATTTCTGAAGATTGAATTCCGCATGATTTTTAAGGCGACGAACACGATCTCCAGTGACCAGTTTTTTCCCGTCACCTGTAACGGTTTGCATTTGATCAGAAACATCCGGACGGGTGATCATGCCCTGACGCCAGAGAAGTGAGTACAGCATCATGCCCCGGTAATCACGGGTGAGGGTTTTCTGGTTGGCTTCAAGCGTCAGGTCGGCGTTTTGTCTTCCTTCCTGCCATCCCTGCCGTAATGCGGTTTCCCACACTTTTCGTTGCACGCTGTCTTCTGGAACGACGCTGCCTTCTGTACCCGGAGTGGCTGTTGTTGAAAGCCCCCGGAGAAGCCAGTCACGCCAGCCCGGTGGATTGCTGACAAAGCGTTCAGGGCGAATGATGGTCCAGACCCGGGAAGAGGTCCGGATTTGATCTGGCGAGATATGAGCTACGTCCTGTGCTTCATCAATAACCGGTGGTAGCCAGCCTTCCGGGCTAATCAGTGGCCGGAAATCGTATAAGGCATTAAGTGTGCTTTCCCGGGCGTTGAGTGCCTGAATCAGCTCCCATGAACGCTGAGCCTTGCCACCACGAAATCCAAGCGTTTTACCTGCGTCGGTCAGCATTTTCCAGCGTGTTTCTGACAGACTATCCGGCTTTTCACTTCGTGGTTTAAGCCATGCATTAATGTCAGGTGGTGGCGTATTGACACCACCTGGCGAGATGGTAGGGGAAGAAGAACAACCAGTAAGCAGTATTACTGGCAAAATGAGAGAGGTGAGTGCTTTCATTTTTTCCGGTTCTCCGGCTGCATGAAGCTGACCTGTAACAAGCCCGGATATTGATGGATTGTTGCTCTCCAGGCTGTCTGGGCTTCAATAAGTCTCAACGTATTGGAAAACGTCATATCCCGGACGTGAAGGTTGACTGGTAACGGCAGGCGGACACCATTGTAGTTAAACTGCATCCCCCTGACTCTGGCCAGTTCGTTCATTAATTCAATCGCATCACCTTCCCAGTCAAAGGAAAGGCGATCGCTGTTAGCTGTCAGAAGATGAGACCCCGTTGAAACCGGAAGTTGGCCGGAAAACACACCTTTGTCACATAATGTGTACTGAGTGTGCCGGGTAACCGCCACATCAGAGGCAGCACCGTAGTTACGCGGAACAGGAGCATGCTGAGAAGGGGAGTTGCAGCCAGCCAGAAAAAGGGCGGCAAGACACCCCGCAGGTATAATACGGTTCATAATAATTCCTGAGCAGTTAAATCAGAATGGGATATACCGGTGATCCGGTACAGACAGGATGATGTTTGTTTCCGGCTATACTTGCGTTACCGGAAATAAATGCCAGTGTGGCCAGGTAAATAGCCTCATAGTTTACTGAAGGTGATTATTCCTGATACTGGCTGGTTGATGTGTCGTCAGACATTAAACGAATATGAGCGTAATCTTTAACGCTCCGCGCCGAATCGATCCATGATGGATGACTCGACGATTTATGAATCGAACGTACCGGCGCTTGTCCCTGAAACAGTTCCCGGCCCTCGTCCGGATAACCTGCAATTCAGACAGGCACATGTGCCCGTACACTCTTGTATCCTACTGATTATATCAGAATTTATGTAAATTCAAATATCCTCTATGCCTCTTTGTTGTATTTTCCGTCAAGTATGAGTCGGGTACCATCGTAATGCATGATCAGGGCATCAAGGTACGCCGGTTTGAATTTCTTGCCGAGCATATCTCTGGCCAGAAATGATAAACAATGATTATGTGTCATTATTACAATGTTCCTTTTATGAGATTCTCTTGCGATTGATTCAAGCGTCTTATAAAGATCATTATTGCAGTCTGATAAACTGTCCATAACGACGGGTTCTTTACCGGAGAAGAATTTTGCAGTTTGTATGGTTCTTACCGCATTGCTGGAGTAAATATCATATTCACTGAAGATTGTTGCGAACTTAATACCTTCCTGCTGTGCTTTCTCTGTACCGGTAATAGTAATTCCGCTCTTATCCGAATAGCAGGGCATATCTGAACGGTCGCAACGTTCGCCATGGCGGAAAAGGAAAATAACGGTGTTATCAGCATTCATTTCTTTTGCCTGTTCCAGGGTGATATCGGGAAGCGAGCTTTTTGCTTTTATTACTGCAGCTACCAGGAAAACAGAGAATAAAAGAATGAATGCTGTCTTTGAATAAGAATAACGTGGTTTCATCATGTTATTTAAACTGAATATAAAAATACCCCCTGGTTTAGTGCCGGGGACGGGGACAGTAATCAGAAAGTGAACTGAATTTGTGCCATTGCACCGTAATCGTGGTCAGTTCCTACCAGGCCGGAAACATCGATATGTACGACGTCAAATGGAGAGATACCAACGCCAGCGGTGAAGGCGCTTCCGGAGTTCGATGCCATGTTCTGACGATAACCGGCACGCAATTGCGCCCATTTCCATGCGTAAATTCAGCACCAACACTTGCAAACTGACGTTTGCTGTCAGAAGTGAAGCCACTGGCAGGAGTCAGATCAACGTCAAGGGCAGTGGTAAACAGGTCATTATGCCAGGATACACCGGCGGTTGCCTGTGGACGAACTTTGAAGGTTTCTTTAAAGCCATTGACGACTTTAGTATCAATACTGCGTGGAATGATGTTCTGGGCAACAAGACCGACAGTCCAGTTGTCATTCAGGTCAGTATAAGCACCAATATCGGCGTTGAAGCCGTTTTTCGTGTTGTGGTACTTGTCACCGTCAAAATCGTCTTTGTCGTAATCACGAACCGTTACGTTGTAGTTAAACAGGCCCACACGCTGATATTTTGGCGTGACGCCAAGAGACCATTTTTGTGCGGCCGTTTCCAGTTCTTTGGCAAATGAAATTCCGACGTCGGTAATTACAGCTGCACGCTCGAATGCGCGTGAGGTCAGGGCATTCTTATCGACGTCGGTAATTGTTCCATTGGCGACTTTCTCCAGATAATCCAGGTCTGCATCGTTTACTTTTCCGTTTACGCTGACAGTTCCGTAAGACTTGACCATAAGGGCAAACGGCAGAGTGTCATTTGCCATGGCTGCTACAGCTGATACACCTACCTGAGCATCTGCATTGATATTGCGGAATTCCTGCAGACGATGTTTAAGATTTGCCGCTGCCTGTTGTACGCCATGCTGGTTATCTACAGCACTGTCAAACAAATCCCAGTCATCTTTAACATCATCAGCTTTATTTGATACATCATCAGGATCAGCAACTTGTGCCCCAACAGACGGCAGAAGAAGGCTGAAATCATCATTGCTGTTGTGCTTTGTCAGTAAAGCCGGGTTTGCCAGAGGTGCCACACCATAATGGGAAGATGCTACCCCGGTGCCACCCATTGCATCGTTACGCACTTCAAAATATGACGTCGCTGCTGCAGCGTTAAAGGAAAATAATACAGCAGATGCAATGATGGTGCGGGTAATATGATTTTTCTTCATCATTTAATTTTCTGTTTATCAGAATTTAGACAAAACAACGCTATGACACTAATGTGCCGTAATTTTTTACTTTGGTACTATCTGGTATTTACCAGGGTAATAAAGACGTATTAAATAAACTAACAGGTAGAATTTTCCCTGTAATAAGGTTCTCGGCAAGGCCTGGTCTCAACGTGACGCGTCGCAAAGACATTGTTGTATTCTGCCTGGTTGTATATTCAGTTAACCATTTTCTTTTTTCATCGTTCAGGAGTGTTGGTGATAATGATAGTGCCGGATATATTATAGAGCCATTTACTTCTTTTTTCTGTCTCAATATCACCCCGCAATATTCTCTTTTCGTGTTTCCTGCGAAGGGGAAACTATGCCAGAAAATAACTTCAGTGTTGCTGCTATCATTAATAAGCATCCTGAAATTATCAGCAGTATCTGGCCATTCACCGGACAACGCTATCGGATAGTTTTCATGGCCACTCAGCCAGTCCGGATTGAGATTAAAACATTCAGCAAGATGTTCGAGAGCGTCAACTGAAAGATAGTCTGCAAGTCTGGCCGGGTCCTGTATAACCGTGGGGCGGATATTCCATGGCGACAGCAATGTTGCCAGTAATGGCGCATTTATATCATGCGACAGCATGATGTATTCAATTCTGCTTATTATGTTTCCTGTAGTGTTATCCGCAGGCATAAACATATTATGAAGAGCATCCTCAAGCAGAATGCGGGTTAAATCAGCGGTGGATATGGCTAATTGTTCGCTCATTATCCCCAGAACTTCTCTTACTCCTTGTGGGTAACGGACCTGCAGTGGTGTCGGGTTTATCTGACGACCGTTGATGAGTTTTTCGCCGATTGCTTTTTTGTCCAGCGAGAGCATCATTCGGGCCGCAATACCGGTCGTATTCAGTCTCATTGTTCCTCCGACTGAAAAAGTCTTTTCAGCTCATGTGGTTATTTTATCTTCGGTGTTTTTTCTGGTGAAACAAATAATTTCGATCATGCAGATCGAATGTGTTTGACGAGTTGTTGCAACTCGCCTTTCTGCATGTGTTTTGAATGATGTTTACAGCGGGGTGCTGCCCGGGTTCAGAGGGCAAATCATAATGGAGGGAGACTTAATTGAGCGTTACACACGACGCAATACAACCTGTCTTATGCTCGTATTTGAACCATTTACGTGAACCAGCTGGGCTCTCAACTACCTGGCAGTAGTGGGCATCCTCTGCGTTGCCCATTCTGGCAATGGCACAGAAGTCGAATTGCCCCAGATAACCTGTGGTGGAAAGCTGAGTAACTTTGAGTTTTCCACCGATTGTCCCCCACGTACCGGATTGGCACGAAAGTATTGCCCCTGTATTATCGCGGCCTACAAGGCCGTTAGGCGAACATGATGCGCCAGCAACGGCAGTTCTTTCCAGTTGTAAGTATTCACCAGTATAAAGGCGACCATCAGCACGAACAGTACCGCCTTTCACCTGACCGCCGGTATAGATGCCCTTGTTGTTTACACTTCGAACCCATGATCCATCGGACATATAAAATCCGCCACCGTGAGTTTCATTGAGCCAGCCTTTGCTGTTACGAGTAATTAACCAACCATTATTACTTCTGATATCGCCGCCAGCGGTGACATTTACGTCAAAGTTTCCGCTATTGCCTTTTACCTGACCGCTGAAAGTGCCATTTACACCATTCACATTGCCGCTGAAATTACCAGTCTGGGCATTTACTGCCCCAACGTTATTCAGGTTATTTGATCCCATATCAATGGCCGTGTGCATTTTGTTTAAGTCAGGGCGACCATTGACCTGGAATCTGTAAAGACGATCGGTGTCTTCAGCTGCGCCACTAAGTTCATCTGTCGATAACAATACGGCAATATGTCCGTTACCACTTTTGGCACCATAATTACTTAAAGCTACTGACCAGGAACGTAATGCACCTGTGGCTGTTTTGCCGTCCTGGATATATCCACCAAGACCAGTGGTAATATCCTTAGCCATCTGGATAAGTGCTTTCACTGGATAAGGTGTGCCACCACTGGATACAACCATTGCCTGTAGTAATTCCTGGTTTTGGGCGTTTCGAACTACATATGCCTGTAACCGCTGCCCCTCGCTGTTTGTCTCAATAAAGCCGCTGGACAAAAAGCCGGTATTTTTCAGCATGGTTGTCGTGATAACGGCAGGGGTTGTTGTGGTACTACTGGCCTGGAGAGTTGTGTAGTTTTTCCCTATATAAGAGCGCACTGCACTGGTCCAGTTGCTGACAAGACGAGCTTCAGTCTGCCAACCTTTGGTTTTTAAATAGTCCTGCCATATGCCTGCACCCCAGGCAACTATGATCATAACAATCAATAAAGCCGCGCCAGTTTCCAGCGATGCCCAGCCTCGATCATATTTTTTCATCAGATTACCCATAGTGGTTGATAAAGATTATCCAGTAGCAAAAGGACATGGCCAAGACACAGCCATGGACCCAGTGGGCCTTCTTTATGTCCTTTTATGCACCATGTTGAATGCCATAAGACAAATCCTCCTGCGCCCAGCAACACACTCCATATGGCGTTATATAGCCCTGACCATGCGGTAATACCTGCAATAAGCCACAGGTCTCCTGTGCCAATATTAAGACGATGGCGGTTAACCAGTTTATGCAGACAGAATAAGACAATTGCGGCTGAGACAATTTCTGTTGCACGGAGCCACCATATATCAGTTGTGATTTGTGATAATATTCCAGCGATTAAAAAACGCCTGGTGAATGTACCCGGTAAGAGGCCTGTTAGTGCATCCGTTACTGCCATTTGCAGCATGAACGAAAGAATAAGAACAGCGTGAATACGGTAGATAAGTGGGGATGACGATAAAATAATTAATGCCACAGCTATACTATATAGCCATATTCCTGACAGAACTGCAGTGTGTGTCTTATACCAGAGATGTTCTGTATCAGATAAAAAATAACGAACTCTGAATAACAGAGTTCGTCCAATAATGGAAAATATGAACATCAATGGGAGGATATAAACAGGGGAGAGACTTATGCCTACGATTGTCTGCATTGTCTGCCTCCCTGCCCGGGAAGGCATATCCCTTTCATGTCACGATAAATTCTCCATACTTTATTAGCATATTGCTCTCTTGTTTCATGTCTGTCCTTACGGAATCCGGCATTGTATGACCCAAGGCAATTCCAGCTGACGCCACATATCTGAAAATGTCTTGCCAGTATCCAGCTTCCTATATGGATATTAAGACATGGTTTGGTAATTAAATCCTCAGACTTTTTGATCACGCCCATCTTTATAAGCTTTGGAATATGGGTTGAGTTTATTTGCATCAACCCATAATCCGTACTACTGGCTTTGCCTGTTTTTCTGTCCTTATTTATGTTAATTGCGCCCGGCTTCAATGAAGATTCCCCGGCAGAAATGGCCTTCAACAATAATGGTTCAATTTGATAGCGTGCGCCGGCGGCGGCAAAGCAATTGTCCCACTTGTTAGTCCAGATTTGTTTGGGGGCGATGTATGAAGCTCGGGCGGGATAAATAAGAGAACAAAGCAGGATTAATGAAATAAGTCTGAGGGGCACTTTACCCCCGGACATTAAAACTCCTTAGCCATTGATGGTGAAGATTAGTTTGTTTGTACCGGTGCTGCCATTATCAGCTGTGCATTGCGCACTGGCTTCTTCAGTAGTGACTTTTCCATCACTGTGAGCCGTACTGTTCAGGGTAATACCGTTAGTTAAACCAGTACGACTGAATTGTGTGGCAATCTGGATACAGGCATCCTGTGGGACTTTTTCATAGGTGACGGTAAAACCATTATTGAAACCTGATGTTGAAGCCGGGGCAACAGTTACGTCACCGCCCCATGAGTTATAGAGCGTTGCTGTACCTGATGATGGAGTACCACGTACTGTCATAGTCTTGGGTACACCTCCCATCTGAATGAGAGCGCCCGTCATTTTGGCACTACTGGTAAACGTATATCCATCGCTACCTTTTAGCAGTCCCTGAGTACTTGTGATGATTGTCTGTATGTTCGAACTTTCATTTGCCACACTGGTTCGTGAACGCAACATATACAATCCGCCAAAAACAAGGGCAAGAACAATAATTACAACAAGAGCTATTGCACCTTGTTCCATAATCCCCCAGCCTTTGTCATGAGACGTTTCTTTCTCATTTTTCTTCAGAACGTTAGCATTAATATTTTGAATTAACATAAATACCTCGTTTTATTTAAATACTACCCATACTGTTGTCGCCAATAGACTGAATGTCTACAACGGCCATGACCAGTAACAGGAGTGACATGACAAGAAATATCAGCATAATTAAACGCACAACAGCTGCTCGTTTTTTTACACGCTCCAGCGTTTGTACAAGCCACCGTTGGCCATAATTGCCGATTAGCTCCGTTGCACCATCTCCCTGTAATAAAGACAGAAAGTTGGCAGACTCCCTGGAAGGGAAATGATAACCGCACTGTCGTAAAGCCAGCCCAAGGTGATCCCCCTGGCGGACGCGGTAAATAATGCTGTCAAGGCGTGTACTTAACCATGGTGATGCAAATTCCTGAAGAACATTCAGTGAATTGAGTGTTGTCATTTTGGCTTTCAGAAGTGCAGCCATATTCAGGAGAAATGTTGCCCCCTGTATATCCTTATAAATACTCCATGGCATTATATTGTCGGCAAAAGAGCGGTTTTTCCAGTTTTTCAGAGACCATGATGTTAACCCTGTGACCACTGCAAAAAGAACGGTACAAATAGCGCCGTAATTATCGACAAACACAGATAATCCATAGAGAAAACCAAGAGCACCACTCCATGAATCAGGAGAGCTTATTTTGCTCAGCACAGGTATTAGTTCTGCATTAAGAACATATAATGTCCCCGTCATCATGATTAACAATCCCACCGGATAAATAGCCATTTGCCATATGGCCTGATGGAGTTGCTTTTTGGCATCTGTAAGAGTTGTGGCAAATTGCAGTGCATCCACAATTGAACCACTTCTTATTCCGGCACTGATTACTGCAGCCTCTTCCTGGGGAACCCATAAACCAAGAGTATATTCCAGAGAGTTTTCGCCACTGTTTTCACGAAGAGACTCAATACAGTCTGTGGCCAGTTCAGCAAAGGGGTGCCATTTTTGTCCAAAGTCTGTCCAGGCATCCCGCATCTGTTCCAGTGCGGTCTTTAAGGGCTGTTTATTTTCCAGCAGAAAACGCAGAGCTTCGTAAAACTGCACCCTGTAGGGGGCGCTGAACGTTTTTCTGACAATGAAACGTCTCAGCCGTTGACTGAAATTCATTTCACGCATGTTGTTCTCCTGTTAGGCATCATCGATGCTGAGGCGTTCGTCTTCGTCCAGAGGGATGATTCTGTCGGCTTCAAGAGGGTCCACCAGGCCTTCATTGATACGGCGAAGCAGATGTTCCACACGACTGATGCCATGCATGTTTTCAAGCCAGTATTTACGTGCTGCAACTTTGCCGCGTGTTTTCAGAATCTGAAATAAGCGATTATCAGGTTCTATCACTTCAGCAATTACGGTCCTGCCGGTGAGGCCTTTACCTATTTCACCGCGCTTTCTGCCGTTAATAATTACGTCGTGATTACAGTCGGAGCATCCGTGAGGATTTCGGAACCAGATATTATCTGTACTGCAGAGTGAATCTTTATTGCAGTGCCGCTCAAGGTAAGCGCGGTCGTCTTCGCTAAGTTCAGGTACTCGCTTTTCCCATGGAATACGGCAGGAGGGACACAGCGTTGGTACAAGGCGCTGGCTTATCATCCCAATCAGTAATTGCGCATCACAAATAAGATCGGCATTCATACCCATCGTAATCATTCGCTCCGGTATACCCAGAGCTGAGTTTGTATGTAATGTCGTCAGAACGATGTGACCGGTCTGAGCCGCGTAGGTGGTTGACATCATCGAGACAAGATCGCGCATTTCCCCTTCCATGATGGCATCGGGGTCAAGTCGCATTGCCGATGAAATAGCACGACTCCATGCCAGTTTGACGGCCTCTTCGTCGGATTTGTCACAGATAATCGGGGTTTGTGTTGCCCCCAGTATCTGTCCTTCCAGCGGATCTTCGATCGTCAGCAGGTGTCGCCCCTGATTATCGTCAAGATATACACGGCAGGCACTGCGTAACGTTGTTGATTTACCCGAACCTGTTGGACCAGACAGAACTATTTTCCCTTCCGGGCGGCGCAGCATGACGTTCAGCAACCGGATTTGCTCCGGTATAAAGCCCAGTTGCTTAAACGTGGGAACCTTGTCTCCGTCATCGGGTATCAGGCGCATAACTGCAATCAGACCATCTCCCGTAGGTCTGTGACTGTATCGTGCACCAAATATTCCTATTTTTCGCATTAATTGTGGGGACAGACGCGCATCCTGTTCCCTTTGAGGGAAGAAACTGGTTTCAGTGACATCAGCCATTGACAGAATGGCTGTTGCGCAAAGTGAATAACCCAACGCAGGTTGATCTTCATCTACAGTTTGCAGTTCACCGAATATTCTCATGCGAACTTTGAAAATAGACTCTGAAATTAAAAAATGAATATCTGAAGCACCAAGTTTTCTGGCCGTTTCAAAATAGGAGAGAACTTTCTTCTCACTTTCACTGACATCTGCAAGATCTTTCAGATGAATAATCCGTTCTTTCGGACCTTTATTTTCATCATCCTGACCGGCTTCCTGTAACTCAGACAGCGAGACTACTTTTGGGGTGATGTCAGGGTATAAGTTTAGCAGTTCCTGGAGATTACTCTGTACGTCAGGTCTTGTTCGCTGATTTGTTTCGATGAGAATTTCATGGGTGTCTCCCCGGGATATAAAAAGGAGAGCATCCTTCAGATTATATTTGTCCATATCACATCACTCAGAAAGTAAGGGTGGTGCCATCACTTAACGTGACGCCAGACAATGAGATCGACTTCACCGTGACGGATGTACCCGGAAGCTGGCTGCCAGTGGTGACGCTTGTCTGACGTCCATCAGCCATGCGAAGAACGGCATGAAGACGTTTATCTTTGCCGTTTATTTCCATAATAACGGGCAATTCCTTTCTGTTTTTAGATGTCGGCTGCTCTGAAACTGATGGCAAGGAGGCAGTCACACCAGAGAAACCTGAAACAGTTTCAGATGACAGATTAACATCTGATTCTTCGAGTTGTTTCTGTAGCTGTGCGCCCTGAACTTTTGCCTGTAAAAGAATATTCCGGTTTTGTTGTGCTTCAAGTTCTCCTATTGTGACAAGAGGTTGTGTTGTTGCAAATGAAAAACCAGAGAAGAAAAATATGGATGGAATAATGAGTAATTTACCTGGACGCATATATATGACCTTCTGAGGAATAACTGAAAGTACCGCCGTTTAATTCAAAATGGATATTGCTCAGACGAAGGCCGGTATCCTGAAATAAAGGGAACAACTCATCAGGATTTACAGGCGTTGATAAACTGAACTGATATTCTTTCCATTTCTGAACAGGGGCTGGTTCACCATCGTTACCTGGCAATGGTTCCGGTATGGCTATTTCATTAATGGCCGGCGTTAACTGTTTTTTCTGAAACCACGTGAACACCCGCATCAGTTGTTCTGAGGGGGCAGGGACTGCCTCATCCCTGCGGGGCAGGGAAGGCAGTGGCCGGGTTATAGAAGCCAGGCGTGCACCATCTTTAAGGTTAAAGTCAGGAATAACATTAAAGATTTCTTTGCTTCTTGCCAGAAAGCCTTCAATAGTTCCTCCTGGCTGTCGTTCGTAAATCAGTGTGAATGTCTCGGGAGTACATGTTCCACCGGTAAGTTTCCAGCCTTCTAGCGCGACCGGTGATGGTTTTCGAAGGTCCGCGCAGGCTTTCAGAAAATCACTGATTACAGGTTGTGACGCCCATGGATGCGGGAGCTCCGGTGGTGGTTCGGGCTTTTTAAACTGTAATCTTGCCCGTGCAGCTATTTCCTCGGCGGTCGGTCCGACATCAGGCTCTGGCTGAGTCATCCAGAATACTGTGCCTGCGCCGGCTGCTACTAAAAACAGTACGGCAGGCAGTGTGAATTTGCTGCGATTGCCGACAGTAAGTTTGCAACGGCGGAGGTCTGCTGATGATAACCGGGTAATAATACTTTCCCAGTTATCAGGATGTTCCAGAGACGATACAACCTGCCATTTTTCGGGGGGCTCTTCGTTCATCGCCAGAAAAAGGCTGACCTTTTGGGCAACGTCGGCATCATTTCCTGATAAGTCAGCCATAACGGCAGGCTGGCCATTAATGGAAGCAAGGAATAAGAGCTCCTTATCGCTGTACCGGAAGACACCGTATCCATTTCTGACCCATGAGCAGAAAGCCAGCGCCAGGGAAAAATAATGATTGCGTTCTGGCCTGGTCAGTATTCCTGTGCCGGTAAGGCGGCTGATCTTTCCACGGGAATTTCTGCTGCCTACAGTCACTTTCAGGGAGGTAAGCCGTCTGGGTTTTACATGAGACTTGTGTTTATGATGTGAGGGGACGCGTTGTTTTTTTACGACAGGAGTCCATTTAAGACAGGCTGCCCACACGCGATGATTTACTTTAGGATCTGCGAGAAGCACAACCGGGTTGATATCTTCATCAGCCATTATTGCCTCCTGACGGGAAAGTCGGGGTAATGATGATCACAAGCGTGCTGCGTTCATTTTTCCCGGTTTGTGAACCACCAAATAATGGATTTGCTGGCGTAAACGTACCGGCTTTACTTGTCGTCGTATTGTTCTGATCGAAACCAGTAACGACAAGTGATTGCCCTTCTTTCAGATTGACCTTCTGGCTCAGTGAACGCAGTTTGGTATATGGCATTTCGATGTAACTGTTTCCGTCTTTTGACGTAAAGCTACGGATAGTTGGGGGATCAGACAGATTAAAGTTCATCTGCAACTGGAGATTGCCTGTTTTCTGAATTAAAGGCAGCAGGGTCATATTGAATCCAGTTGTGATCATGCCCGGTGTTAATGTTGTTGTTGCTCCTACATCCGTAGTCGTAGTTGTTGCTGACTGGGCGACGTAAACTGTCTGATCTGCCATCTGGATAGGTACCGGCGTCAGGTTTGTGACAGTGCTTTCTTGTGAAGTTACAACGCTGACATCGCCTTGTTCACTCAGTGCTTTAATCAGAAGGCTGGAACCGCTGAATTTGGCGGCATTCCCTGTTGCCGTATCCAGAATTGATACGCCTGCAGATGTAGCGCCTGTAAAATCTCCGCTTGCATTGTTCAACGTTGCTCCGGCGGAATGTAGCGATTTGTAAACAAGGTTCCAGTCCAGACCGAACTGCTCGTTTCTGGTATTGCTGACGCTCAGAACCTGTACGTTCAGGGCTACCTGGCGGTTCATAATACTGTTTTGTTCGTCCACATATCGTGCGACGGCTTCCTGGACAGCAGGAGTATCAGTGACTGTTAGCGTTGAGCTCGATGCAGATAACCAGTAACGGCCTTTTTCTGGTGTCAACATCGCTTCAATAGTTTTCCGGATGTCTTCATACAGGTCGTATTCCTGACCGACGGTTGTGCTCTGAGAGGACGTAGCATCACCGGATGCTGAGTTATCCTGGCCTCCTGTTGCCCCCATTGTGCTTGTTGAGCCAGAGCTGACGCTGGAACTGCTGCTGGTTTTGGTGTTCAGCATATGAAGTGGATACGTTCTGGTTTCAGTCAGATAGAATACAATCCGACCATTATCCATGCGCCAGTACAGACCGCTTCGGCTGGCCATCAGATCCAGAAGACCATTGATATCTCCCTGCCACATGAGGTTATTCAGCGTTAATGGCTGAGTGGAGGTAGTCATTGTTGTGCTGCCCAGGCTGCTTAACGGCAGACGACCATTTTCATCAGGTGCTGGTAGTGTCCCAGTCATCTGGCGGGTAGCGCCTCCTTCAAGAGTTGAATTGGCTGCGTCAGGGGTGATGATTACGGGGATGCCGCATACGGCAGTAATACGTTGCCCCAGTTCCTGTAGAGTGATCTCTCCTTTTCTTGCCTGCGTGATGTAGCAGGCCGGAGCTGTTTGTTTTTTCTCTCTTGATACCTGAGCGACCGGAACAGGGTTTATCCATTGATTATCGAGCCAGGTAAGAGCCTGCGATTTACGGGCCGAAAGGGCTGATACCTTTTCCCGTGCATGTGCTGAGTCTTCCTGTGCTTTTTTCTGCATTTTGTTGATTTCGCTGAAAGTACATCCGGAGATGGAAAGAGCGACGGCGATCATGCAGGGGAGCACCGCCAGCTTCATTGAACGCTGGTGTGTTTTTTTCATGAATATATCCAGATTAGTTAACGTAGACGACAGAACCAGCAGTAATGCCTGCCGGGGGTGTCAGACCGGTTGCAGTTCCTGATAGCCAGGTGAGTTGCCCGTTTTGGAAGATCCCTATTAGTGCAGAACCACGACTTTTTGAACGCAAAGTTTCAACAAGTCCTGGTTGTTCAGGCATCCATACCCACAGACGCCCCTGTTGTAACTGATGTTTAATTCGGGAGTCCGGAGTGACAGGGAGAGCCAGTTTATCTGAAGAAATTACTCCGTCCTGCTGGCCTGATACGTATCTGATATCATTGATTCTGTTAGCAATCATTAGTATCTGACTTGCCCATACAGACGCACTTGCATATTGCTGGGCGTTCGTGGTTTCAGACATCTGCTGATTCTGGTAGCTTCCAGTGATAATCAGAATGGTCAGGCCGACGGCCATGACCAGCCATCCCATTAGCGACCATCCCTTGTATCAGAAACTGTAATGATGCACTGCATGCGGGAGGCCTGTGCGTATAAAGGTTTTTGCGCGGTCCGATATAACTCAAATACCTGCTCCATGGCTGATTCAAATGATCCCCGGAACATCAAAGGCGCATCAAGACGGTAATCGGTTACAGAAAGTGGCCATATGACCATCCAGTGCGTTGATGCCATGCTTTCGCATTTTGTTTCTTCTGCCCACTTAATAATGTTTTCCCTTAATGTAGTGCCTGCCGGCGCACGCCACTCTTTACCCTGAGATACCGGTTTGACAGGTGTCCCGGTCATGAGTGGGATAGACTTGACTGTAGAGCCGGTCGGAGTCGGGATTGCTGCGGGCGTAGACGGAGATACGCTGTTTCCCCTGAATGGGTTTCGTGGTTTGTTCTGGCTATTTGCTGTCGTTGAAGACTCCGGGGAAGTGGATGTGGTTACCATGGCTGCTGGCGAGATAGTGGTTGCCGTGTCCTGTGCCGGTGCAGCAGCCGATGTTGTGACGGTCAACGTTTTATTATCCCAGTCCAGATGGCCCCAGAGGTGTTGTTCTTCCAGCAACCGGTTCAGAGAACGGGTCCACTGATCATTGGCAGACCATGAAACCAGTTTGGTATTCAGTTTGGGCGTGGCTGCATTCTCTTGTCTGAATTTCCATCCTTCCGGTAGTAATGTTTTTATCCACTGACTGACGGTCCGGTTACGGGCCGTCGGCGATAGTGTTACAGGGGCGCTACCAGGCTTGCCTGTAATGATTAACCGGGAGAAATTCTGACTTATTGTTGGTGAAGGTAACGGTCGGGATTCGCTTACTGGCTGTGCTGTTTTTACTGTCTCTGGCACGCTGACTCTCGGGGGCGGAGTTATTTTAGGTGGAGAAAATCGTTGTTGCGTAAGTGCCAGGACGCCAGCACTCTCACTGATTTGTCCGTCAACAAAAACCAGAGCAGGCGTATCTGATGGTGCCACGTTATTGCCGCCGGAAATCCCGGCACAGCCGGACAATAATGACGGCAGTATAAGTGTCAGACAGTTTTTTTTCATAACGGAGACTCCGTGTTCGTATATACGAGTTTGTTAATTGATGTGAGGCGGCTGGAAAGGACGAATGACGACTGTCATTCCGTCCGAATGCAAATGCGGGAAAGACCACTGAAATAAGAGATATATAAAAGGAATTGATAATTTTTCGTACAGACTTGTTTTCCGTGGGTATGTAATAACTGAAAAACTCAAATCATAAGATTCCAGTCTCTTTATAAGTTTATTTATTCTTGCTGGAGTAAAGAGATGTGAATGCATGACAATGATTTCATCATTATTAATTGCTTTTGATATCAGAGAAAGCAATACATCCCAGTGTTTCCTCATTGACTTCGGGCAACGTGTGTCAGCATAGGGGCTAAGATGTATAGTTGATTTCTTGCTTCCCTTTTTCTCCTTCACAAAGAATGTGAAGTCGTATTTAGATGCAGACCTTACAATAAGAAGTACACATCTGAAAAGTAGTGGGAAAATGCAAATCACAACCACCACACAGAAATATAACATATAAGGCAATGATAAGTTGTCAGTGTATGGATAACGTAAGTATTGCCATGGGGTAGTGATGTACAGACAAAGCGTACACCAAAGCAACCAGAGATATAATGGTGCGTTATTATTTTTCATGTTGGCTGAGGCTGGCGACTAAAATAACAGACTAAGGAGGATTAACTGTTTAATTCTTTGGGACAAAAAAATGCAGTTCCTGATCATCACACACCATTATTTCCACAGGCTTACCATTTTTATCCAGTAAATTTGGATTGGTTTCAAAAGATTTGCAGTTGTTTTTACTTTTAAATGAATCAAGGTACAGGGTGTTAATGTCAGATTCGTCATCTGTTGTTTCTCTTGAAATCATACTGTTTTCTATCACCACATTTTCATGTATCTCATTTGGCATTTTGTACTGTTGCAAATATTGTTGGCGGCGGATGCGTGCCTGTTCACTGCTTTCTATGAACACCACCGTGACGATTGCTCAGTACATGAAAATCAGGAAAAGCCAGAACTCTCTTGGTATCTTCCAAAAAAGTGCGGACAGTTTGTTATCTGATGAAATTAAAATCGGAAAAAGGATGGCAAAGACAATCAAAGTCGCGATGGTTAATTTAACTAAAAACAATATGGTCCCCTCCTGTTTTGACGAGGTCTTTTGTTTTTGTTGTGTTTACAACAGCCAGTCCTGCAGGTGCTGATGGCGGAAGCGGCTACCCCTGTGCCAGCGGCAGTGGCTGCCGGGTGCACGTTCCAGGCGGAACAGAAATCGGTTGTCGCGTAGTACCACCACAAGGCAGTTATCCGGCGTGCAGAAGCGTCGGGCAAGCTCATCGGGATCTGTCGGTGTTTTCGTTGAAAACAGCTTGCGTTTGCAGTGCGTGTCGACGACCAGTACCTGTAGTCGTCCGGGATGTTGCTGTGGCATCAAAGACTCCTTTCGGAACGGGAAAAGAGCAGCTGTACCGCCATAACTGCACGTACCGGTTGCGAAAAGACGGCACAAGCGAGTAGTGACAGAAAGAATCCCGGGAACGGCAGAAAGGGGGGGACAGGCTGCGAAGACGGGACACAGGGTGTGTCGGGAATTAACGCATGTGAGGCGTGATGAGAGCGAAGCTCTTTTTGCCAGCGTCATCTACGTTGATTTTCATGTATGTTTTCCTGCCGGAAATCGTGGTGCTCTTATAACTGTTATTCCCTGTTTCCAGAATCGTTGTTCAGGGTCAGAATGACAATACCACAGCGGGGATTTATGTGAGGCACTTTCCACTGAGATAAGATTCTGCTGACGATGAGGATGCAGAACATGACTCTATTCATGGCGGATTCCCTTCGCTCCACTGTTACATCCAGCCCTTTTCGGCGCAGAGAGCAAATCAGCTTTTGTGTCCTGGCTTCGGTCAGAAGATGGGATTTCATGTAGATACGTTTCTTCTGGCGTAATAAGGGGGGCAGCTTTTCGAGTAATTGCTTGAAGTGTTTTTTCATCGCCTTCTTTGAGGAAGTATCTGCGAGTGCACTCAGGAAAACACATACTGTGTGATTGTCAGACATGTCTTTGGTTTTAAAACTATTTTTCCTAAATATTATTCTAAGCAGAATGTAAAACGGACGGATTAACAGCGGGAGAGCTATCATCCCCAATATCTCTACTAGCGTCCATATGTTCATCTGGTACAAGCCATCCTTGCAGAGCAAAATCGCTATAATGCACCAGACGCTATACATAGCTAATGGAATACGATATTGGAGTTTCATGTATTGCTCTTCCTCAGTGTAATGTGATAGTCGTCTGCTCCTGTTTTGCACCCCAGACATCTTCTGGCAGGCTGGGTAGCCCGATAAATAGGGTGTGAAAGAGGGTTTCTCTGCGTTCGATCCCGAATTGATGTTCGTATCCTCTCACCACCTGAAATCCTTCGTCGGAGAATATTAACTCTGCCGTTTCCAGAAGCTGCATAGTTTTGCGGTGTAGGGGAGTGATCAGCTGCAACGTAACTGGTGCCCTCATCTCGCCTGTCGGTAGAAAACACTCTTCGGTGCGACTTAGTTGTAGCAGATGGCGTTTCCCGGAACAGGCCCGTTCAATGGATTCATTGAACACCCTCTCAGGCCATGGGCAGACATATGTGCACCAGCCTGCTTTCTGTAATTTACCCAGTGCAGCCCGAAAACGAAACAACGGACATTCCCCGACAGTGGCAGAGCTGAGAAAGAGCGTATTCAGCGTTCCGATGATGGGAATATTGCGATCTTTTTCGGTCAATGCTTTTAACGCCATGATTTCGCCAGGGAGACTACGGAACTCAGGATGTCTGCTGGCACCAGAAAGCCATTCAAGCAGGTAATGCCGTAATCCGGTTTCACTGGTTATATTGTGGTTTTCCTGTGCCGTTTTCAGGGCATTCAGTGCACACCAGAGCAACTGGCGCACGGGATGTTCTGTCGTGGTCATGCGAATGTCCTACTGTGAGATGAAAAGAAGACCGGTATCCGCTCTCTCCGCCACACGTGATGGCACGGGCCGGCCTTTGATAAAACGAATCAATACTCTGGGGTGAAGCCTTTTATTTCTTTCAAGGAATACACGGTTCCATCAAAAGATAGGGGGAGTCCATGGTGGGGATGGCTTCGTGCAGGCTTCACTCCAGAATATTCTCTTGAATTGAAAAAAGCCCGGCCCGAAGGCCGGAAAAAACTGGCTATGGGATGTTTACAAGGCGCTCCATAAAGCCGTGATGTTCGGCATTTGATACCAGTTCCAGGAGCAGGGATATCCTCGACTCAGGCTGGAGAGTATTTTCCATTCTGAGGAGATACTGATATTGTGCTTTTGTCAGCCATATGCTGGAAGCCGCATTCAGCTCTTCCCTGGCTCCCGGATTTAGCACAGGGTCCGGGTAAATCTTCATTAATCCATCAACAATATCTTTATTGACGGGTTTTATTTCACCGCCAAACTTCACGAAATCAATGAAGCCGCTATGTCGACGTAATGCCGATACTGGTTGAATGTCAAAATTAGCCAGAATAAAAAAGTACCCTGGAAAAATAGCGAATATTCTTTCACGGTAACAGCACCTGGAGTCTGCCCGTCTTATCTTTCTTGTTATTAATGGAGTCCATGGTACGACGTTTTGCTCATTCAGCCATGAGAATAAAGATTCTCTGTTTTTGCCGGCTGTATTATATTGCGCAAGATACCAGTTCCGGTTATTCAGGTGTTCTATATTCACGAAGTTCAACGCTCCGCGCAAAACCGATCCATGATGGACGATTTTGCGATGTCAGGCGAATATGCTAAATCATATGTCTGAAGCAGTGTCCAGCCCATATCTGGATAAACTGCAGTTCTGACAGGCATATAACCAGCAGACTCTAGTACGTTCTGTATCGGTGATTTGGCGAACTCACAGATAAAGAACGGCTAAGCACTAATATCAGCAATACAGTGGCACAGTATTGTGATACGCGAAATAAAACATCAGCACGTCAGTTCAGAGTAAGGTCGCCATATATCTGGCATGAGCCAGATATAAATAACTGGGACACCGTCTGAAGTGATTTGCTTTATTAAAGTAACTTGTGCCTGGTGTTTATGTTTATCAATTTGGGATCGCCTGTAAAGTGCAAAATGCAATTTCCATGAAAGTGTCCCCTTTAATGGGGACACCTGTTCACATTTTTTCGTTTTCTTTAGCTGTATTGCTAATCATGAAAACGAAAGTTCGCATCAGCACAGCAGAGCGAAGTACATCATATCCTTCCAGATTTAAATTCTTCAGGCTTCGCTTCAGGTAGGTTCGTACCGTTTCGGGAGAAAGCCGACAGTTCTGAGCAATGGCGTCATAAGGAACACCCATTGCGTAAAAACGCAGACTTTAAGCTGGGTTGTTGATAGCTCGGGAAACATACCTTCCAACAGATTGTTGGCCGGGAGTTTCTGTATCACTTGAGGTGACATAGCAACAGTCTCCGATGACAACTTAAAACGCTATCACCGAGTTCCTACGCTCATTGGTGATAGCCCAGACGGGGGTAGGAATACCGGCCAGGCTAATGCCTGCCCCGCCTGAGCTACCATAGATGACGACAAGAAATACAAGTTCCTGTCTTTATGGTATGGCAAAAAACGACGCCAAATGAAGAAATTAACTTCTGCGCCGACGATGACTACGCGGGTTCCTACGCCCGATCACAGTTTTGCCTGTGACCAGTAAAGGATACTTAGTATACAACTAACAGCTTAAAAAACATACAAAAAAGCGTCAAAACTTAACGCTCCGCGCCGAAGCGATCCAGGCATGATGCTTCTGCTTTGTGGCGTTCGAACATGCTGGTCCATATGCCCGAAACGGTGTCTGACCCTCGTCCAGACAATCCGCAGTTCTGACGAACATATGAACAAATATGCTCTTGTAGAGGCTGTTGTTACACAATTGGCGGGTTGTGTAACAAATGGTTTTATTATCTAAGAATTATTATATTTATGATCGAATGATCTACAAAATGATTTTTTAAAGGTTTTTTAGATCGTTTAATTGCATTAAAACAGCATATTGTTCTTTTTGGTGGATCGGTTGTAAGATAAATGATCGTGAGTAGAACAAAAGTCGATCTTTTAATCCAAAAGAAGGATCTAAAGCAGAAAAATCTGCTTTTAAGAATAGATTTTATTTTTTTGACGCAGGTCAAGATTAACTCATTAGAGGTATCGGTGAGGAGGCACTGGAAGAGAAGAGATCGTTGTAATGCTTTTCAAATTAACGTAAAGCGGGTATATTTCGGCTGTTATTAGCTGTGCAGAGGGTGGCACTCTGTGGAGCAAAGCGGCAAAAGCCGGACGGCAGAATGCGCCATAAGGCATTCAGGAGAGATGGCATGTACGGGCAGTAAGTCAGAAGACTGAAGATGTTCCGGAAGCCATAAAAGGAAAACCCCCACTATCTTTCTTACGAACTTGGCGGAACGACGAAAGATAGTGGGGGCCTCACAGAATACGAATAAAGTATAATGAAACCGTACCAGAGATTCAACCCTGTGCAGTGTATAAATACACGGCACAATCGCTCCGCCATAAGCGACAGCTTGTGGCAGGTCTGAAGAATACTCCATATAACGCAGTACACTGGAGTCAGTTAGCACCCGAAGAGCAGATCCGTTTCTGGGAAGACTATGAAGCGGGAAGGGCGACCACTTTCCTGGTTGAACCGGAAAGGAAGCGCCGTCGCGGTGAGCACTCCACCAAACCCAAATGCGAAAATCCGTCCTGGTATCGTTCTGCGCGCTATAAGGCGCTGAGCGGGCAGCTCGGGCACGCCTACAACCGTCTGGTGAAAAAGGACCCGGTGACCGGCGAGCAGAGCCTGCGCATGCACATGTCTCTGCATCCTTTTTACGTGCAGAAACGAACGTTTGCCGGTCGCAAATATGCTTTCCGTCCGGAAAAACAACGCCTTCTCGATGCCATCTGGCCGGTTCTGGTCAGCTTCAGTGATGCCGGCACACACACCGTGGGGATGAGTGTTTCCCGTCTGGCCAGAGAAATCAGCCCGAAAGACAGCAAGGGGAAGGTTATTCCGGAACTGGAAGTGACGGTCTCCCGCCTTTCCCGTTTGCTGGCCGAACAGGTACGTTTTGGTGTGCTGGGTGTTTCAGAGGAAACCCTGTGGGACCGTGAAACCCGCCAGCGTCTGCCACGTTACGTCTGGATAACACCGGCAGGCTGGCAGATGCTGGGCGTCGACATGGTAAAACTTCACGAACAGCAGCAGAAAAGACTGCGTGAAAGTGAAATCCGCCAGCAGCTCATTCGGGAAGGTGTTCTGCGTGAGGATGAAGATATCTCCGTACATGCGGCCAGAAAACGCTGGTATCTGCAGCGCAGTCAGGATGCGCTGAAACACCGTCGTGCGAAAGCGGCAGCCCGCAAGCGTGCAAACCGCCTGAAGAAATTACCTGCTGATCAGCAGATTTATGAGATGTCACAGCACATCCTGAAGCGTATGCCGCCGGATGAAGCCTACTGGTGCACGCCGGAACGCTTACAGCAACTGGCCATCAGGGAGCTGTATCAGCTTGAACTGACGCTGGCTGCGCCACCGCCGCACTAGACAGCACCATTCCTTCAGCACAGTATCATCGCCAGCCCCTCCGGGGCTTTCGGCGCTGGTTCCGCTCAGCCCAAAATCCGCAGAAATCACCTTAAATCCCCTCACAGGGGCATATCAGCCCATAAAACCACGCATCAGTCATCAGAACATGGCCACCTTGTTTCAGTTATCCACATAAATCCGCAAACAGAAAACTTTAAGAAGCTGCAAACCTGAAACAGCAAACCTGCAATATAATCTTAATCCCATTATTTAATCCCCTGCGTTGCTTCGCCGCAGGGAAAGTCTTTATCTCTGAAACCACTGTGAACAAATACAAAGAGGCCTTCGCTTGCAGCGGCCAGGGCCGCGCCGCTCAGAACTTAAAAGCACCTCCCACGCTAACGCGCGGGCCCCATAACCTCACCGTTCTGAAACCACAACAAAAAGATATCAGGAATAAAAAACACCACACAGACGCAGCACCGTGCCCACACCTCATAACTGAAAAGCGAGGCTGCCCCGCCCGAAGGGCGGGAACAACATCGCTTTTAATTATGAATGTTGTAACTAAGTATCATCATTGCTGTCAGTGTTCTGGCTGGAAGTTCTCAATACACGCTCGTAAGCGGCCCTGACGGCCCGCTAACGCGGAGATACGCCCCGACTTCGGGTAACCCTTGTCGGGACCACTCCGACCGCGCACAGAAGCTCTGGCATGGCTGAAAGCAGGTATGGCTTAGCAGGGCTGGGGGTGGGTAAGGTGAAATCTATCAGTCAGTACCGGCTTACGCCGGGCTTCGGCGGTTTTACTCCGGTATCATATGAAACAACAGAGTGCCGCCTTCCATGCCGCTGGCGCGGCATCAGGACAACTGAAGAGTGACGGCGCACATTAGCATCAAACAGACTTGTTAAGCAGTCTTTCAGGGTGTAATCTGAAGACCTGTTAAACAGTCTCAGAGGTGTGTTATGCCCAGTATCATTTTGTCTGACACCAGTGCAAGCGTCAGTGAACTGAAAAAAAATCCAATGGCGACAGTCAGTGCCGGAGAGGGTTATCCTGTTGCCATTCTTAACCGGAATCAGCCTGCATTCTACTGTGTTCCAGCTGAGCTCTATGAAAGGATGCTTGATGCCCTGGATGACCAGGAGCTGGTGAAACTGGTTACTGAGCGCAGCAGTCAGCCTCTGCATGATGTGGACCTGGACAGTTATTTATGACTTATACGGTTAAATTCAGGGATGATGCCCTCAGGGAATGGCTCAGACTGGATAAGGCCATTCAGCAGCAGTTCGCAAAAAAACTAAAAAAATGCAGTGAAAATCCTCATATAGCCTCTGCAAAACTACGTGGATTAAAAGATTGCTACAAAATAAAACTTCGCGCATCAGGTTTTCGTCTGGTCTATCAGGTGATTGATGACATGTTAATTATTGCGGTTGTCGCAGTAGGTAAACGTGAACGTAGTCATGTTTACAATCTCGCCAGCGAGAGAATGAGATAGGGGGTGTAAATGCTTTTAAGTTTTAGTGAGTTAGATGTTCTTATTTATCAGGGGAAGGTTGGGGGTTTATTTCGTGAAAGAAAAAATGAAAGGGTTGCTACAGACATTGATTCCAGAAACAAGTCATCATCAAGCAGTCATGAATATGATTCAGTTTTATCATTTCAATTTATTTGTGATAATGGAAAAGAAATAAATGTGAATTTAACAAATTGGAATATTAATATATTTCCAGGTCAAGAGCTTATTATTTATTTTGTGGAAAACTCAAAGAAAAACAAAAAAATACCATACATGATAAAAAACAAAAGCACATCGGAAGTGACTAATAATGTTCAAGAAATGCATAAAGAGTTTTTTTATACATCATACTTCAAACTGATAATACCTTTCCTGTTAATCATTTCTTACTTTATGTCATCCATATCTGTGGCTATCATGTCATTCGTTTTATATGTCATAATCAGAAGAAGAATAGGAAAAGATTTCTTTTTAGAAATAAAAAGGAAAAGGTTAAAAAAAGAAGATATCATGGGGTTAGAGCACGTAATATAGGGGCGACTGGTCCTTATAAGGGACCGTCCAGGGACCGGAGTTCCATTGCTACGCCGGAACCGCCAAAATTTCCGGCGTAGCTCTCTCTTGCCTGGACGTTCTGTTGTGGGGGTGAGGCCAATGGAACGAAAGCGTACGGTAAGGGCTCCGTTTGGGAAACGGACAATATTGTACGGTTGCGTTATCGCAGTAGGGTGTACTCCCGCGCTATACGGTGTTTTCAGGAGAATTGGTCTTAATCGGATAACCTAAATGCGATACAGCAAGAGCGACAACTTAAAAGCGATTAAACCTGCTGCCGCCAGAACGGTACAGTCCCTAACACAGGCGCCACTGGTATAATCCAGTAAAGAGCATATGGAGAACTTATCATGTCGTCACGCAACTCTATACATGATTTTATAATGCTGCTCCCGGCGCTGCTGTTGGTTGGGTGGTTAGTTTTGGTGATAATTCTCATGTTTAGGGATGATAAATGTGACAAAACTTACCGTGAAGGTTCGTTTCCCGAATTTATTTGTCTCCATTCTGAACGCTCGTCACTTCGAGAAACCGATTCTGAGAGACTCAATGTCAAATATACAGAAATACAATCACAAAAATAGGTAAAACCAATAATACTATAGCTAAAAAATAGTTACTTTCCTGTATCACCCTGTCTCTCTCTGCTTTTTCATGGCTACTGTCATATTTATGTCTGTTGCGCGGTTTTATCTGTGTATATAAAATACATCTGTATTCATTGTTATCTGAAAATTTGCGTATGTTGATAAAAAACCCTATTTCTTATTTTCATATTGGCACATTTTTATTATCAGGAAAAAAAAGTCATCTTCTGGAATACTGGAAAGCAGAAGTTATCATGCGGGATAAGTTTGTTTTTCACCGGCTTATCAGGAACGGTATGCAGAGGCAGAGAGGCTTTCTTCTGTGGTGGCGCCTGGCTAATGAAATGTATATATCTGGGAATAAAAAACAACGAAAATGTGCGATTAAGATAAAAAATGCGCTTATGGCAAAGTATGGATGTGATATTGGTCTGGGGGCGCAGATTGGTAAAGGCCTCGTGTTGCCCCACCATTCAGGTGTCGTCATTCACGGTAATGTAAAGATCGGTGAGAATGTGATTATACGGCAGAACACGACCATTGGCGAAAAGGAATCTGACAGCAGAGAGAATTATATCGTTATTGGTGATAATGTCGATGTAGGTGCCCATACGTGTATTATCGGGCTTAACGTAAAAATAGGCAGTAATGTAAAAATTGGAGCCATGTCTTTTATTATGGAGGAGGTTCCGGATAACTGTACCTACGTTACCAGGAAAGAATCACGGGTAATTATGCATTAATCATGATGATATTATTCACAGTTTTATTGTATTGTTGATTGAGAACTTTATCCGGGCGGGGGTATGGCCTGAGTACAGGAAGGAAGCCCCCGTGATTGTGGTGATTTTTTGTTACTTTATTTCAGTATGCGGCAGATATCCATTGCATCCTTGCGGTCGCTTTTTTCCTTTCAAAAGGCAGTTACGCCGCTTCTGCCTTATATCTGATGAGCCTTTGGTGGTATCCATGAGTCTGTAAGCAGACTCTGATACACAATGTCATGATGTTATCTGAAATGTTTATTGCTCAGTCTGCCGTTCCTTCATCCTGAGCCACCGTTGTTCTATTATCGCCAGTCTTTGACCAGCACTCTGTGCTTCAGTTTCTGAGACCTGCCCATCGGGATGACCATCCAGCCCATAACGAGGGACGCCGGCGACAGAGGTCCGCTGCAGATATACGCGGCGGGAGGTGATGCAGGACACTGCACAGAACCATTCGTCCATGGACAGTTCTGTATCCGGGTTTTCTACCAGAAATGCCGAAATATCATTGCTGATGCCAATTTTCAGGGGGATAAATCCACCGCCTTCAGCACGAAGATGAGGAAACAGGGTTTTTATTTTTTCCACGCACTCGTGAGTATACTCTCGGGTCCAGTGGGCGGGACGTGGGAAACGGTGTCTTTTCTTTTTCTTCTTCCGGGCTGGCGCTTCGGGGATATGTGTTTCGACGGCAGATGAAATTATTCCGGCGGGTGTTGATTCTGTCGCCTGTTCAGTAGATACAGGCACGATAATATCTGTTTGTTCGGATAAGGATGGTGGCGAAAAAGTTCGACGTTTTTTCACCACAATGACGGGGGTTTTCCTTTCTTCCTGATGTTTTTCCATAAATACCTCGGCTGGCTGGTTTTACTCTTTAATAATATCACAATCCATAAATTAGTAAATTTTCCGCCAGGTGATTTTTATAGCTAATAAGTCCGTTCTCTGAATGTTTATACTCGCTGTAGTAACAGTTATGGTGCGACAGCCCTTTCAATTTCCTGAAAGAGCTTTCAGAATATAAAAATTAAGTAAATGGCAGCCACAGAAACTGATATAACGAAACAGAATAATTCAAATATTGCAGTTGAGTTTCCGACAACCGGATTATTGATAAAGGAAAAGTAATCCGCCAGATTCGGGTAAACAATCGCTGCACAGGATAATTGCCAGGCTGTGGAGAAAACAGCATGATACCGGTACTGGAACCGTGTTTTCAGGGAGTACCGGATATGTGTTTTTTTTCGACAGTTCTGTTTCTGCTCATTGTTATCTGCAGTGTGGCTGGCGTTGTGAATGCACTGGCTGTGCGGCGTGAATTACATGCACGCAGGGAACAGGAATATCATGCCCGGGGGCGGACTGCGACAGGCGAGCGTATCCTGCGGGAACGGTACGAAAAGTTCCGGCACCGCAGACAGCACTAAACAAAAAAAAGCCCCCTTTCAGGAAGGGGGAATCACTTGCGTTTTGATATGAGTAATTTTTGTTGCTTTTCTGTGTGCTTCTTGCGTGCTCTCAGGGTACAACATTAATTTAATATAACGATAACCTTTATGAAATCCGATGAGTGGCACTGTAATACTGACATTTTCTGTCTGATGGTATTAGGGGTCAGTTTGGATATCGAAAATTATTGTACGTTAAGGTTGTTTTTTGACCTTGTCGATCTTAACTGGTCTCAAACGACGAAACTTACCTGAAGTCGGTATCCGGTTGTTTTTCCAGATATAATCGCCTGTCAGATTGATATGTTCCCAACCTAATGGTGATAAATGCGATAATTTACCCGCGCAGTGATAACTGCAATAAATAATATGCTTATAGACCTGATGGCCGCGATGTCGCATAAGGACTGGCTGAGTCGTCGCCAACGCCAAAAACAGGGAATTGAACGAGCTCATACGTTGGGTAAATACCGGGGAAAACAAGCCGATCAGGAACGGCATCAGAAAGTGTTGTACTACAGACAAGTAAAAAAACTCAGCATTAGAGAAACAGCAGATGCTACGGGCCGCAGGTTTGCCGTATTCAGGCACTTTATCGAGAACCAACGACTGATTAAAAAGCAGCCTTAACGTACAATAATTTTCGATATCTAAACTGACCCCTACCACAGCGTGCCGCCTTACATGCGCTGACGCGCATTATTTGCATTGTTCCGTCTGAAAATAATCACTATGATTAAAGATGATTAACAACTAATCGGATATGCAAATGAAAAACAATAGTGCACAAGCAACAAAAGTCATTACCGCGCATGTGCCATTACTTATGGCTGATAAAGTCGACCAGATGGCCGCTAAACTGGAACGCTCCCGGGGCTGGGTTATCAAACAGGCGCTTTCTGCATGGCTTGCCCAGGAGGAGGAGCGTAATCGCCTGACGCTGGAAGCCCTGGACGATGTGACATCCGGACAGGTTATCGACCATCAGGCTGTACAGGCCTGGGCGGACAGCCTCAGTACTGACAATCCGTTACCGGTGCCACGCTGATGGAACTGAAGTGGACCAGTAAGGCGCTTTCTGATTTGGCGCGGTTATATGATTTTCTGGTGCTGGCCAGTAAACCTGCTGCTGCCAGAACGGTGCAGTCCCTGACACAGGCGGCGGTCATTCTGTTAACTCATCCACGTATGGGAGAACAGTTGTTTCAGTTTGAGCCCAGGGAGGTCAGACGGATTTTTGCTGGCGAGTACGAAATCCGTTACGAACTTAATGGCCAGACTATTTATGTATTGCGCCTGTGGCACACACGAGAAAACAGGTAGATTGTGTGTGGGGACAACTTAACATAGCCTGCAGATATTAATTCTGGAACATTATTATCAGGCCAGATATTTTGCATTCCATTAAATAATCTTGTAGGAGATAAAATGAATTACGATGAAATAACGAAAATTACCGCTGAACGTATTAGCGACTACATGACTGAAGCAGTTAATACAGACTCTATAGCCGTTGCGGAAATGTTTCATAACGCTGCATGGGGAGTGCGAACATTGTGGTTTGAACTCGTCACAAAAATAGATATAGATATACATAAAAAGAACAGGTATGCGAGTTATGATCTTAGAAGGAAAATCGAAATGCAGCATAAAGAGTTTCAGAAAATGACAGAGCGCGAGCAAGTACCTTTATTGAAATCGCCAGAATAATAGAAACAGTACAAGTGCATTGCTGTATTGTGTTTTCCTTAAATATTGAATCGCGGGGCCCATGTACTATGATTCCTTTCGTGTTATACCGCATATTTTCTACTAATATTGATGCCTGTGAAAGCAATAATAATTTCGGTTTCATAAATATAAATAACAATGAGGATATTAATCGGCTGGTTTTCCTGAGCTCATATCATTATCAAACTGCGTGTTGAAAAGGGTTTAATCCGGATACGCTCAAGCTGCTGGAAGCAAAAGGGCAGAAAGTGGCGCTGAATGAGGCGATAGGCAGCACGCAAAGCATTATGATTGGGTCGGATGGTGAGTTGTACGGCGCATCCGACTCGCGCTCGGTGGATGATTTAACGGCGGGGTATTAATTGACATCCCCCTGTACACTGCGCCGGGGGATAATGGTTTTATGCGGTCAATAATCGTCCGGGATTATCGATACAGAGTTTTTTGAGGATCGTTTTATCGACGCCGCGCTCCGCCAGATAGGCCAGAAAAACATCTGGAACAAATCCCCAGCCATTACCGCCATTTTTAGCCCACATTTGTTTAAGGAAGACATCGTGGCTGAGAACAAGCTGATCGGCGTATCCCAACTCAATGAGATGAGCGACGGCATCGGCAGTCTCCTGCACCCCTGGCGCTATTCCCTCTTTCGGGAAGGTAATGTCTAGGCCAATCATGTCGAATTCCAGCCAGACACCTTTATCAAGCATTTTCCGCTGATACGCCACGTCTTTTCCTGACGGATCCGAGTGTGCGAGAGAGACTTTATTTGGCGAGACGCCCATTTCACCTAACACAATGTCGAGTACTTCATCACCGCGACGAAGCCAGCCCGGCATGTGAATATTCATCGCCACATGAGGATTGTTAATCTGTGCCAGCGAGGCAGCCCGCAAGCTGTTATGCTCGGCTTCGGTAAATGTCGGTGAGACACCTATTTCACCGATCATTCCGGCACGAATATCCGTATCGCCAATCCCTTGATTCAATTCTTTATCGATCGTTGTCGCTAGTTCATCAACCGTTTTATGAATTCTCTGGCTTTCAAATTTTTCCAGGTAGGGACCGGAGGAAGCAACAATATTCAGACCTGTTTTTAATGCGACTTCTCGTAATGCCTGCACATCTCGTCCGATAGACTCAGACCCTGTGGCATCAACAATGGTGCGACCACCGAGCGAGATAAAGTTATTAATTTCGAAGATCACATCTTCAATAGGTTTGCGGTCCATATTATCAGCGCAGCAATAAGGATCGTGTTTTAATGCCCACTGGATTTCTGCCGTGACTTTTTTATCAACAAGCCGTTGTGAAAAAGGATAGCAAGGAGCATCCACAACAGAGGAAAGATCGTTGAACAGATGTTCATGAGGAAGTGTTAGCCCCATATCTTCACGGGCGACGGGGCCCGTCACAGTTTGTAGATAATCTTTCATGATTATACCTCCATTTTCTTCATTGTTTTCGAGGCTCTGTATTCCGGAATAGTGGTAACAATTGCACCGACCAGTGCAAACAGTGTTCCGATGATCGTGACCAGATAAACGGTATTGCCCAGCGATGGAATTAATACGTCAATCAATACTGATCCCAGTAACTGGCCCGCCGTTGAAGCAACCCCCAGCATCAGTAACCCCAGACCTCTGACCAAAATGGCCATTAAACCGATAGACATTAGTCCAAGCGGGCCGCCAAGATACATCCACCAGACATCTGGTAATTGAACAGTGACGTGCCCTAATGCGACACGAATAGCTAGCGCTGTGCCTAAAACACAAAATCCAACGATGAAATTCCAGGTGATTGAAACCAGCATGGATCCCGTAGCTTCAGCTACTTTTGCATTTCCAGCGGGCTGCCATCCTGCAAGCAAACCAGCTAAGAACGGAAGAATGGCAAGTAAGATGAAAGAGGTAGAATGCCACTGCGGTGACACAACAAAAATCGTAGCAATAACCGCAAATAATGCACCGATGATGCGATAAGGGGTAAAGTATTTTTTCTCGTCGACACCGATACCAAAGCGATCGCAAAGTAAACCAGACAGCAATAGCGCGGAGATCAGTGCGGTCTGAAACGTTGCGACCCCGAGTGCGCTGGCTGATGCGCCTTCAGAAAATACCACCATCGCTCCACAGAGACCGGCAAACCAGTTCCAGAGAGGAACTTTTCGGTTTTTAATCAGAGAAGGAATTGCCGCAAATTGTTGCCGGGTTTCTTTTCGCGCCATAATAATAAAAAACATCACGACTAAACCACTGGCAAAGGAGATAACTGCGCATGCATTACCGTCCTGTAACCAGTGACCTAATTGACCATTCACCGCTGATTGCATAGGGGAGAGCATACCCGCAAGAATCGTGGCAAGCATCCATAAGGGAGTTGAGTACTTATTCTTTTTCATACATCAATCCTTCTATTATAGTAAATGGAGTAACTGGTGTTACCCCATTATTATTATTATCTTGCAATATGAGTCAGTATATTTACCCACAACGCGGTATAGAACGGCCAGGACATAAACTGCTGTGTACCCCAGTGCGGTGAACAGTCACTCATAAAGCAGGCTATTTTCCCGTTGTGATAGTTACCAAAGACCAGTAATGGATCGTTGTTTATTGTTAATACCACCTCAGCATTTTCTTTAGCGATCGCCCGGTTATAACCTAGGAAAAAAGGATATTCAGAGAACCCTTTAATAACCGGATGGTCAGGTTGTGATGGCTGTGCAATAACACCCTCTGGTTTTTCGACACGATCGTCACCATCTAACATCGTAACCGGGAGCACATCAGCCAGAACTGTATTTTTATAATTGGCTTTTGCTTCAATTCCCATGAATGAGAGATAGCCGCCAATCATCAATAACCCACCACCGTTATTCACATATTCTTTAATCAGTTCGAGAGCGTTTGGTTTTATGCGAAGCTGATAAAAAGTATCATTTTGTAGCAGGAAAGTATTACTACCAATATCACTAATAACGATGGCATCATATTGTTCTAACTGTGCCACATCTTCAGGGAAGGCAATTTGTACCGTATGTGCCGGCATATAGGTGACATCTACCTGACTATTTTTCAGACATTGGAGTAACCAGGTCGCACCTTCTTCATATTTACTTGAGGTAAAACTGTCATATCCTTTTGAATGAATCATATGAATATGCCAGGATTCTCCAATAAAGAGCACCTTTAGTGATTTTTTGGTGTTATTCATTCTCTGTCCCTTCTTAATGCGTAAAAATAGTTTGCTGATAATGTATACTCTGAATTCGATGTATCACAGATTCATGTTCAGGCATGTCGGAAGCATTGCTTGTCTCCACCGCCAGGGATGCAAAGGCGCTGGCATAACACAGTGCTGATTCCAGTGATTTTCCTTTCGCAAGTCCTGATGCCAGAGCGCCGTTAAAAGCATCCCCGGCTCCTGCCGTATTTTTAACGACCGCTGGAAACGCTGGCGAATGAATGAATTTTTTGCCATCAAATGCGAGCGAGCCCTTGCTACCGAGCGTGATAACCGTGTTTTTTACCCCTTTATTGTGGATAGCTTCTGCAGCTCGTTTAGCTGATTCAAGATCGTGTACGTCTATGCCGGACAGTAAACCAGCTTCTGTTTCATTGGGGGTGATATAATCAACATCCTGAATAAGTTCGTTGACGATATCATTATAGGGTGCCGGGTTAATAATGACCGGGATACTGTTTTTTTGCGCCAATGTGATCGCTTGTTGCAGAGCGGTATAATTTGTTTCGAGCTGCAGAAGTATGACATCAGAATTAATAATCGCTTCTTTCTGAATAGTTATTTCATCGGACGACATTGTCATGTTGGCACCGGGATAGATCGCAATAACATTATCGCCAGTACCTTCATTAACAAGGATCGTGGCAGTTCCGGTTTGCGTTTCTTTCGTTTGATAAATTATACTTTTATAAATCTTAGACGAATTCATAAAGTTGATCGCATAATCACTAAAGTGATCTGTACCTACTTTTGTTATGAAATAAACATCAGTATCGGCAAAGCTTGCTGCCAGCGCTTGGTTACAGCCTTTTCCCCCCGGTGAAAATATAAAATTACTTGCCAGAAGCGATTCTCCGATAGTGGGAAGCCTCGGCAAATAACTGATGATATCAACATTAAACGAACCAATAACGCATACTTGACTTTTCATAGTTGAGTGGCCTTTTTTTATTCCCTGGGCTGTATCATAATTTTCAAGCGCATAAGCGATTTCATTTTTCGCAATAGTATCAAGCGAGTCTAGGACGATAAAAGCACCGCCATGACATCGAGTCAGATAGCCAAGTCTGGCAAGTTCATTAAGATCTGATCGAATAGTTTCTTTCGTGACATTGAGGCTATTGGACAGATCGGATACTTTTACAGAACCGAATTTACTGAGTCGTTTCAATATTTCATGATGGCGTTCAAATTTCATGCTTCACCTCACTTCAGTTACGTTAATATCTGTCGATGTATATTGATGTGATAATCACCATAAAGTGGCGGGGAAAAGCAAAAAAAATCAAAAATAGCCGGAGAAAAGATAAGCGTTAATGGAGAATCATATTGATGCTTATTTATTGGTGAGAACTACGTTCCATGGCAGGAGTTCATCAATACGGTTGGAAGGTTATTCCGGCAGTACGCTCAGGATATGGCGCAGATACTCTTCCGGATCAATGTCGTTCAGAAGGCAAGTGCCGATAAGCCCATACAACAGTGCACTGCGCTCGCCGTCGAAGAACATAAAGTTTTTATTTCCGAGACAGATGGCACAAAGGGCTTTTTCCGCGGCATTATGTCTGCCTCCGCCTGACCGTCAACACTGTAATAACAGAGTGCGCCCCACTGATTCAGTACACAGCTGAACCATTCTCCCAGTCTGGATTTTTGGACAGCGTGGCATTTTTCTCCACCATCCACGCATGCAGTGAGTCCAGTAACAGTTTGCTCTTCCTCTGCCTGACCACAAGATGTTCTGGTTCTGGCATACTGAATTTGGCCACCTGAGCATAGGTAATATGCTCACCTTAGAACAACACAGATGCTCCAATGAAAAAAGGAAATTTCAGCGCAGAGTTTAAACGCGAATCCACTCAACTAGTTGTTAACCAGAACTTTACGGTGGCAGGTACCATCCAAAGCTATGGATGTCGGTCTTTCCACAATGACAAGATAAGTCAAACAACTGCGTGATGAGCATCAGAGCAAAACACCAAAAGCCTCTCTGATGACACCAGAACAAATCGAAATACGTGAGCTGAGGAAAAAGCGGCAACGTATTGAAATAGAGAATGAAATATTAGAAAAGGCTACGGCGCTCTTGATGTCAGACTCCCTAAACAGTTCTCGATAATCGAGAAGCTCAGAGCGCATTATCTGGTGATCGCACTCTGCCATGTGTGCAGGATTCATCGAAGCAGCTACAGAGATTGGAAAAACCGTCCTGAAAAAAAGACGGTAGACGGGCTGTATTACGTAGTCAGGTAATTGAGCTTAATGGCGGAGCAAGGAACATCGCCACAATTGCAACCCGGAGAGACTACCAGATGGGACGCAAGCTTGCTGGCAGTCTCATGAAAGAACAGGGGCTGGTCAGCTGTCAGCCGTTGACCCTCCGGTACAGGCATGGCAGTCATGAACTTGTAGCTATCCTAAGAACTTGAAGGGCGCTTAGCTGTGACACAGCTAAATCAAGTATGGTGACGTGACCTATATCTGGACTGGTAAACGATGGGGATACCCGCTTACGCGAGAGCAATAAGTGGCTGGCCACCATTCTCGATACAAAACTCTGCTGAATAGCAGCGATTTTCCCAGCGTGGTGCGTCTTTTGCATTTTACTGGTTCTGAGTTATCAATTATCTGTTCACTAATGACTACTCTAAAAAGTTGTATCAATTTAAGTGATATAGGGAGTCTGGAGATTCAGGGGGCCAGCCTAGGAACATTGGTTACATTTTTAGTTTCCAAACATTTTATTGTTCGAACTTCGGAGCAATCAGATTATCCAGATTGAATGTCTTCTCCCAT
>OFMJ01000263.1_pt1 | contig 60947 bp, 55 predicted proteins | sample 1541801 | NCBI WGS metagenome assembly OFMJ01 (sample SAMN04209234, study PRJEB22552) | human gut metagenome | biome: gut; material: feces | host: Homo sapiens | place: USA: Oklahoma
GGTTGATCGGCGGGCCAAATCCTTACCTTATGCAATTTTATACCGTGCCCGCAGGTGAAGGGCAAAGACCAGTACCGCCCCCAGCGCCCACACCACATAGGTCCATACCATATCTTTGCCGGAAAACTCATAAGCCATGGTAGCAAAAATAAATCCCCATACAACAGACAATACACCACCGATCAGCCAGAAACCGGGGCGGGTGCGGTGAAGCAGGAGAAGCCCCAAAAGGACAGTAATACCGATCACAATCGCCAGGGCGGGATGGACGCCTAAAAGCCCGTGGGAAAGAAATCCCGCCAGGATTGCCAGCGCAATGCTGTCAAAAACAATGATGTTTCCAAAGAACAGCCCGATCACCGTCACGATCAGTCCGATCACAATGCCGATTAGCAACTCTATGCCAACAGCCAGTAAAGCAGCGCCCATACGATGGCCTCCCTTCTCAAAAACAGGTTTTCTCTTTCTATAAAAATTCTACCGCTCCGGGACACAGAAAAGCAACCGTTTTTTTGAATATTCATGGAATGTTTGTAAATTCCGTCAGCAGCTTTTTTGCAATTTTCCAAAGCCCATCCATGCGGGATTGCAGATCTGCAATATCCACCGCATAGATACTGCCGGTCTCATGGGCTTTCCGAGCATACTGGTTCAGATTGTTGGAGCAGATACGCAGCAGCCGGGTCAGCTCCCGGATTTCGGACAGATCCAGGTTAATCACATATCCGTCAATCGCCATTTTACGGATAAAGGCAGAAGTGTTCGTGATACCGGTCTGCGCCATGCGTTCCCTGATCTTATCCATTTCCTGTTCGGAAATCAAAATGTGAATCTGGGCGCTGCGTCTTTCTTTCGGGTCCTTCATCGCTGGGGGTGTTCCTTTGTCTTTTTATTCAGAGCCGGGTGCGGAGCATTTGCGGCAGCCTCTTTCAGAAAGTGGGTAACAGACCGCTTTTCCGCCGCGATCATTTTATCCAGATGATCTTCAAAAACACCAGGGACAAAATTTTGACGGCTCCTGCGTACATTTTGCAGGAGCGTATCAAGAGCAGCGGAATCCGCAGGCTCCAGCCAGAGCTTTATTTCTTTCCCGTGTTTTGCCTGCAGCACCAACCGGTTTGCCTGGTAATCCTCATAAGTAAATTTCATTGGAGCAAGATGGCCTTCAAACAGAACCCTCGCAGTAGCAGCAGGAAAGGCGTTCTTTTCAATATACTCCGCCATAACCCTGTAATCCTGCGTATAGAGATTTCCCTTGATCGCAGCACCTTCCATGCCGGTGATCTCCACTGTGTACGCGAGGATCGTATCACGGGTATCTTTGTAAAACTGCCAGGTGTGGAACGCATCGGAATCCCGGATAAAAACATCCCGCTCCCGGAAGCACCATGTACCGGAAGGGCGGGACATCCAGTACAGCGGGGTACGCTCCGGGTGCTTTGTTTGAGCGATACGCTCCATGCTGCCCACATCAAATTCAAAATCAGATTGATAATGCTTTGTGTTCCGCTCCATTACAGAGCGCAGGCATTGTTCCACATCTACATTTTCAAATTTCAGCTTCAAGCATTAAAGCCCCCTTTCCGGCGGGGAAGGCTGAAAACCGCGGGCCTCATGCTCCATGCGGTCTGCCCGCAGCTTTTCCATGATCGAAGGCTTCTCATTCGGCAGCGTTTCCGGGGCCAGCTCCCTCACTTCCTCATGGGTCTGCCCATCGGTAAGGTCGGCCCGGATCGGCGGGTCGTTATTCACAATGCCATCAATCATGTTATAGTTGCCTTTTTCGCCCTCCAGGTCCAGCTCCGCGTTGCGAAGGTAGTTTTCCGGCGTCTGGAAGGGCTTGCCCGCAAACAGGATTTCCCGACGCGGGGTGAATTGCTGCAGAACACCTTCCCGCAGGCGGGCAAATTCCATATACTGATCCATCGTCAGCCCCCGGTTCAGCATTTCCTCCTGTGAGTGCGACCAACCTTCCCCATAGAGGAAATAATACATTTCCGGCATATCGCTCACAAAACATAAAGAGCCATCCCGGTTGTCATAGCTTCCTGGCTGGCCTGGGGTAAAGGAATAGCGTTCCTCCCGGCCAAGATATACCTTATTGTCAGCGGAAAGCATGGCGACCATATTGGCATAGTTGCTGTGAACGGCAGAACGGATCTCCACAACCGGGTCCGCCTCCGGCGTCATCTGCCTGCCAGGGATCTCATTATGCTTTTCTGCCACATCATTTCTCGGCACACGGTCCACCGGACCAACAGTCTCAATATCCGGCTGCGAGGCCGGGACTCTTACAGCATTTGGTTCCGGTTCTTTCTCTTTGACAAAGTAACGGACATTGACCGTTGCCTTACGGTTCAATTCCTGGGTATAAGCCTGGGCCGCCTCCAGAGATTCAAATTCCAGGGGGCGGCCATCTTCTTTGCACCATGCTTCCGCATGGCCGAACATAGAAGCGGCACTTCTTACCGCCCAAACTCCATATACATGTTCCATTTCGCATCCTCCTTATCGTTCCGGCTCCTTTGCTGCCTTTTTAGGGGCAGACGTTTCCGTGGCTTTACCATTTTTAAGCTGCTGCCGGATAGAATAAGGCCGCTCGGCCTCCCGGTCAGCCGAAGTGATATTGACATATTCCCCTATAATGCAAAGCGCCTTATGATAGCTGTCACAGGAAAATACCCGGTCTGCCATTTCCTTCGCCTGGTCGGGCATCCCATGGGCTTTCAGAGTGCGGGAAGCAATACCTACCAGGTTGAAGATATTCCCATCCTGGCCGATCAGCGGGCAATCCGGCTTTTCTGGCACTTCCTGCGCCGGTTCATGGTCCAGGCGGTTGTCGATATAATCGGACAGCCAGGTGCCACCGAAAGTATCATGGGTTTGCAGCCGCCACATGGCGAGTTTCCCTATGTCCAGCTTGACATCCTCAAAAGGAAACAGCATACAGGTAAGGCCCTCATTTTGAAATACGCTCACATGGGTAAAAGCGGTTCCCTCTAAAAGAATCCCATCCTGTGTCAGCAGGTCATTGATCCCTTTGACCCACTCGCCAGGCTCACCGCCGCATCCCTGCAGGATAAGCCCTTCTTTATCCTCCATACGGCGAAGATCCTCCACCGTGATATTCTGAATTTCCATAGATTCCTCCTGATTTGAGATCATTTTGTTATATGCCGGGGAAAGGGCTTCGGAAAGCGCCTGTTCCCACTGTCTGCCAAATCCCCGAACCACTGTATCGGGAAGCGCACCGTTGCGCTGAAACATTTCTAAGGTATCAAACGCCCGATTGAACAGGGAAACATTTTGGACGTCCACATTCGGGGCAAAATGAATGACACCTGCGGGATAGCTCTTTCCAGTGCCTACCCAGCCGCGCACAAAATCATCAAAGCCACTTCTGATTCCGGCCTGGGCCAGATCATCGGCATGGCTGCCGGGCAACCCTCTTGTTTTCCCGTACTGCTGGCCCAAAACCAGAATACCGGTCTTGGGATTATACATAAAGCGCCGGTTTGAAATATCCTGCATATCAAAAGCCTGGACCGCCACATCCAGCTTCATCATTGCAGGGACTATCGGCATGACTTCAAGTTTCTGCTTCTCCGTATCATCACCTCCCGTCAGCTTCTTTCAGTTGGCTTATTACAATCGCCGGACGAACCCAAAGCCGCTGAAATTTTCTCCATTCACTGTCTACAATGCCTTTTTGATCCCGGTAGAGCATGGCATAGGGAATAAACCCGGCTTTCCAGGCGTCCCGCAGGCGTTTTTCCGCCGCCTCCATAGTATCGCCCCGGTAGCCGATCAAGACATAACAGCAGGCTTTATGCGATTTCCTCTCAAACCCTCCGGCCTGCAAAAGCCGCCCGGCTTCCACAAGCGGCTCATAGTCATCCGGGGTATCATAGGCAAAATACATGCGCTGCGTCCTAGATTCCCGCAGAAGATCTACATGCCAGGGCCGAAGAAGGCGGGCCTCCAGCCCACCCGTAAAGATTGGATGCTCTTTCTGACTGCCCAGCATTTCAAATACCGCTTCAATATGCTGCCGGGAGCAGGCCAGAAGGTTATCATCCAGCACAATATTCCCTTCGGTGATTGGCAGTTCCCTAAGCCTTCCGCCTTCCCGCCGGGGGACGGAACAGAACCAGCAGCGGTTTGGGCAGCCCCTTGAAGTGATAACATACCCTTTTTTCAGATACATCCCCGGCACGAAGTCACCGCCAGGCATATTGAAGGCTGGGCCGCCCATGTGGACGGGGACGCCCAGCTTCATCCACTGTTCGGCAAGCTGGCACGCCTTCTCCATGTCATAGGTAAAGGCCACAGAAACATGCACTTCTTCCATATCCGGCAGGCCGCCCTTTGGCGGCGGTCCGGTAAATGCCAGAGGGTCATCCGGCGTTGCTTTTGTACGGCGTGGAAATACACGCGCAATCTTCAAATACACATCCCTCCTAAAATTAAATTGTTCGGTCAGTTACATTTACCTTTTGTCCGCAACTTAACCTTCCTATTGAGGGGCAGAGTATAAATCTCTTGCCGCCTGTAAAAGTGAGGCCGGAAAGCCTTATAAATCAAGGCGTAAATAGGCTAAGTTGCAGACATATCATCCCTTGTGCTGGCGAATCCGGCGCTTGCGCTTTTTATCTGCTTCCCGTCTGGCCCAGATCCGGCAGGCGTCAGAGCAATACGCCTGGCTGGTGGTTGGAAGATACAGCTTCCCGCATACCGGGCATTTTTTCTGGCGTTGGGAAATATCGTTTCCCGTCAGTATCGCCTCCAGTGCCGGTTCAACCGGCAGCACTGGCCGCTCAAAATACCGGCAAAGGCAGCCGGTCCACCATTTATGAAGCATATAGCAAGAGCAGTCCAGGGGAAGGCAGAGCTTTTCCCGCTCATCATAGTTGGCGCATAAGCCTGTTACCAGCCTTCGGATCGCTGCACGCTCGGAGCGGGTCAGCTCCCGCGGCGGGCCGGTCATTTCTTCCGTCCCCGCTGCTGCGGAAATTGCAGCTTGAAATTCACATACTTTTCGCCCGTATCATCCAGCACCACCACGGCATCATAGGTTTTGCCGGTTTTTTCACTGAAAAGCCCGGACATGGAAACGCGGCCCTCCTTTAAGAGCGCCGCGGCAACGGTTTTTGTTATGGTTTTCTTTTTACTGGAAAAGAACCGGTTTTCTTTCCAGAGAGCAAAGGCGCAGGCTTCATTTTCACAGAAGAAGCCTTTCTTCCCCTCATAGACAGTGCCGCCACACCGGGGGCAGGTGCCGACAGCTTCCCGATTGGCTGCATTTTTGCTTCCGAACAAAGAGGAATAGGCAGGATCAGGGGCGGTGTTCTGCCGGATCAGGTCACGGATTAAACCGGCAATCCCTTCCATAAAAGCGTCAGCCGTCATTTCTCCGCGTTCCACCTGTTTCAGCATGGACTCCCATTCTGCCGTGAGCGCCGGGGATTTTATCACGTTGGGCAGGACGGCAATCAGGTTGACGCCCTTATCCGTAGGCAAAAGCTGTTTCTTTTTCCGCTGGACAAATCCCGTGGACACCAGCTTTTCCAGTGTGGCGGCACGGGTGGCCGAAGTGCCCAGTCCTTTCCGCTCGGCGTCCTCCGGCATATCCTCCGCACCGGCTGTCTCCATAGCCGCAAGTAGAGAATCTTCTGTGTAGTGCTTGGGAGGGCTGGTTTTGCCTTCCCGGATCGTGGCGGCAGCCTTTTCAAATCTCTGTCCTTCTTTCAGTTCCGGCAGGCGGGCCGTACTTTCATCGCCGTCCTCCGGCTGTTTCTGTTTCAGGCTGGCACGGAAAGCCTGTTCAATGCCTTTCCATCCCTCATGCAGAGTCGTTTTCCCTTTGGCGGTAAACGTGTGGCCCTCGGACTCCAAAACTGCCAGCACTGCCCCAAAGCGGTGGGGCTGTGCGGTAGCGCAGAGAAGGCGGCAGGCAAGGAGCAGCAGGACATCCCGCTCACCGGCAGGCAAAGAGGACAAATCAGTGCGGGCCATCTCCACTGTGGGGAGAATGGCGTGGTGGTCCGTTACCTTGCTATCATCAATGATTCCTTCCAGCTCCGGCGCCGTGGTGCTGTCCTTGCCAAAAGGCATATTCTGCCACAGCCACAGGGCCAGAGAGCCAACTGTGGCCTGCATATCCGCTGTGATATACTGGCTGTCGGTTCTCGGATAGGTTGCCAATTTTTTCTCATACAGGCTTTGTAAATAATCAAGGGTCTGTTGGGCAGTGAAGCCATACAAGCGGTTGCACTCCCGCTGCAAGGTAGTCAAATCGTAAAGGCGGGGCGGCTGGACAGTCTTTTTCTGCCGCTCCACTTTGTGGACAACGGCAGGCTTTCCATCACAAACTGTCTGTATTGCCTCCGCAGCCGCTTTGTCCTCCAGCTTCTCCCCGGCAGCAGTAAACCTTCCGCAGGTGAGTTCCGGCACATAGAAAGGTTTGCTTTGGAAAGAGCGGATCGCATCTTCCCGCTGGACGATCAGCGCCAATGTCGGCGTCATTACCCGGCCCACATTCAAGGTATCGCTATACAGGACAGAGAAAAGGCGGGTGGCGTTGATTCCCACAAGCCAGTCCGCACCTGCCCGGCAGAGCGCCGCCCGGTAAAGCAGATCATAGTCAGCGCCGGGCCGCAGGTGTTCAAATCCATCACGGATAGCCGCGTCCTCCATAGAGCTGATCCAGAGCCGGAGAATGGGTTTGCTGCATCCGACCTGCTGATAGACCAGCCTGAAGATCAGTTCACCTTCCCGGCCAGCATCGGTAGCGCACACCACAGCGTCCACACGTTTATCTTCCATCAAATGACGCAGGACGCCAAGCTGCTTTTTCTTATCCTTTGCCACATCATATTTCCAGTGGGCAGGAAGGATAGGAAGATCCGCATACCGCCATTTGACGTACTGTTCCCCATAGGCCTCCGGCTGGGCCAGCTCCACCAGATGGCCCACGCACCAGGACACCAGCCAGCCACCGCCTTCCAGATACCCGTCTTTTTTCTCTTTTGCACCCAGCACCGCGGCCAAGGAATGGGCCACGCTGGGCTTTTCGGCTACCACAAGTTTCATTCGTCCGAACCTCCCTCTTTATCAAAGAATTTTGTAAACTGCTCGTCTGCCTGCCTTCCGGCCTGCAGCAGACACATCAAAGTTACGCCTGCGATTGAGCCAAGCGTAAAAGACAGAAAATGTGATACTGCGCCCCACATGTGCCGCACCTCCTTTGGATTTTGAATATGAAAAAAGCGCAAAGGGATAAGAACACCTTTGCGCCAGAGTTATATAGCAAAACGCCGCAGAAAAGGTCTGCGGCGTAAATTCATGGTATTCAGCTTTCTTTGACAATTTAGGATTTATCGAGAAGATTGTTTATCCAATCATCAAGAAATTTCATTTGCTCATCTGTATGAAACCAATGCTCTCCATTTTTCATAACAGTAAGTGTTGCGTTGGATTGTTCTGCAAATTCAGATATAGTCGAATAAGAAGTCAAATTATCTTTTTCGCCAAATAAAATATGTGTTGGAATTTTCCATATAATCGGATTCTCTTTCACATAACAGAGATAATCCCATGAAAGTGTCTCTCCAAAACTTGTTTTGATTTCTTTTTTATCTCGAAGTTCAGCTTCTGTAACATTTGCCAAAAACATCATATCTGCAATTAGTTTTTCCATATTTACAACAGGAGAAACAAAATAAGCTTTCTCTATTTGCTTATCTGATAAGGCATTCATAGCCAAATAGGCACCTATACTATTTGCAATTACCTGAACAGATTTGTAATTCTTACAAATTAAATCAAAAAGCGGTGGAAATTCTTTTTTGGCTTCCCATGGAAATTGTGCGGTATAGTTAAGACCAACCACATCACAATCACTAAAAAGAGACTTGTAATGTACAGATTCTTCTGCATTACCACCCTTTCCATGTATATAAATGACTATTTTATTCATAATAGTTGTCCTCCACAACTTCCAATTTGCCCACTTATATTTCTTATTTTACCACACCGACAAATCCTTATCTACCCGAAGCGTTCCTGAAATATCCAAGATTTATCATGTTTTCAGGAAGATAAGGCCCCACAGGGACCTCCCGCATTTCTTTTCTCTGGGCGTGGACCATGCGGATCGTGGACACCGTGCCGCCTTTTTCCCGTCCATCATAGACAGCGATCACTCGGTCTGCCTGGCTTACCATATAACGGTTGCGTTTCATATAGACATTGGAAGCCCATTCCTCGCTGATAACCGCAACCTTCGCACATGCCTCCAGCATGGCTCTGGTCTGCCCGTCCTCCATCAGCCGCTTATAGCGGTTGCGGTAAGGAATTGCTGCCTCCAGGCGCAGCGCCGGATTTTCTTTTGCCTTTTCCAGAACAATCCGGGCAAATAGCTGATCGGCGCCGTCAGCAAAGCCGGAAATAAAATAGGTATAACCGTCTGCGATGGCTTTTTCGATTTCCCGGCGCAGACCTTGCTCTGCCTGCTCCCTATATTCAGCGGGGATTTCCCGGTGTCCGGTTACTCCGCATACTTTTTGCTCCATGATACCTGCCTCCTTTATGTTTGATAGCTGAAAACTACCGTATTTTTAATTTTAGTAGTTTATATATAGCGTGTCAACAGAAATACCCCTTTTCATTTAGCGAATAGAGCCAGCCTGTAAGGTACAATCTATTACAGACTGGGAGGTGAATATGGTGTACGAAGATTTTGTCCCGGAAAGGCTGGCAAAACTGAGGATGCAGAAGGGTGTTTCCGCGCGGGATATGTCGCTGTCGCTTGGACAGGCCAACAACTATATCAACAACGTGGAGAACAAGAAAACGCTTCCTTCTATGCAGTCCTTCTTTTATATCTGTGAATACCTGGGCGTAACACCACAGGAATTTTTCGATGAAGGCAATCCGAATCCCGCCGCTTTAAAGGAATTTATCACAGAGGCAAAGAAGCTGGATTCCAAAACAATGTCTTACATCCTCGGCATTATGAAAGAACTGAATAACAAAAAGTAGAAGTGGTCAGTCACATATAAGGGAGGCTGGCCACTTTCTATTCTTTGTAAGGAATAAAACAGTTTAAAATCGTATTTTGCTCCCGGATATAACCAATATTATATAGGATTGGTTACATCTGTATAGTACCTGCGCCCTATTTTTAAGTTATCCACACAGAAAATATTTATACAAAGCCAAAAGTTATTTCCCCGTGCTGCCGAAAGCGCCCTTGCCGCGTTCGCCGCCCAGGTCATTCACAAAGTCTGCGATCACCACGGGCATGATGATAAGCTGCCCGATCCTGGAATCTTTCGGAAGCGTCCGGGCCTCATTTCCCACATTGCTGACAATGGCATGGATTTCGCCCCGGTAGCCGGAATCCACAGGGGGCAGCTCACAGACCACCCCTTTTGCCGCAAGGCTGCTCCTGGGGAACACATAGGCAGCATAGCCGTCCGGCACCTCCAGGCCAAAGCCCAGCGGGATTTTAGCGATCCCGCCAGGCTCCAGGGTACAGTCAAATGGCATATAGACATCCGCCCCGGCGTCATTGGCGTGGGAGCGGAGGGGACGGTGGTTCTCCGGCAGCCCGAAATCAATGATCCTGATCTTCACTGGCGGCCTCCTTCCAGTGCGGCAGGATAGTCCTGGCGCAGCAGGTCAAGAGGCAGCGCCCCTTTTTCACACGGGCAGCCGCAGGACATATCTTTTTCCAGACATCCCTCCCGCTGGCAGAAGGGGCCGGCAAGTTCCGGGCTAAATAGTTCCGGGTCCAGCGCATACAGGTCCGCCCATATCTTCAGCAGGACAAAGCGTGTTTCATCCGTATTGCGGCGGCAAGTCCGCTGGCCGATCATGTGCTTCCACTGATAAGGCGTGGCGCTGATAACCAGCACGTTGCGAAGGCTCTGCGGGGCAAGATACCCCGCGGCGTCCCTGGAAATTCCGCAGGCGCCTATATCCGCATAATGCTCCATGGTAGCCCGGCACTTTTTCAGGTAGAAGTCATGCACCCACTGGCTGGCCGTCAGGATCTCATAAGGCACCACAAAATCAGCCTGCCCCGCATAATTACTGTACTGCAAAGAGGCGCTGATAAACTTGACCTCGTTTTGGTGCCGGGTGATCTGCGCCAGGAAACGCCTGCTGGCTCCCACAACCGCCACCGTGATAACCGAAAACTTCTGTACGGCGGGGTGCGGCAGAGAGGCGATCCGTTTGACCGTATCGGCAGTATAGGCTTTCTCATAAAGGGCCATAAGGTCATCCATGGAATGGATCGCATGGCCCCGCTGGGTGAGCCTCGCCGCAAACACCATGTTTTTCTCGGCCTCCTGTACTGCGGTGCAGTTCAAAATTTTAGTTTCAATCTGATTGATGTTCCAATTCCTCCTTTATCACAGCTTTTAGTAAAAACAGATAGTTGAGGCTGTCGGTGATCTTTTCCTCCCAGACAGCCAGCTCAAAAGTTTTCCGGTCCGTAAAGCACATATCATAAATGGAGATGATGTGCTTTGCCATCATCCCGGCCAACGCACGCTGCGGGGTGCTGTCCTGGATCGCAGCCGCCGCTTTGAAGGCGCTGAGCCGGTCCGGGTTGTCGCCGGTATATTCTTTGGCCTTCTGAATCAGAAGCCCTTCACACTGCCGTACCTGTTCCCGGAAAACAGCCTGAAATTCTTTTTGTGTCATAACTCACCCCACTTTACGCCGTAGGAAGATAAATCCAATCGTGCATCAGGCACACGCTGGGTTCGTCCTCCCGTGGGATCAGCCGGAAGGCGCACTCGGAATACACCGTGCGCTTATCCTCAAATTCCATGTTGTAGGCTTTATAAAACCGGTATTCCAGATTGGAGATCACGCACCGGAGCATTTGAAGGGCCTCCCGCTGGGAGGTGACAATGCAATCCCGGTCAATGCTGCGTTTCAGGGCCAGCAGGGATTTATAAAGCTGCACTTCCGTCCGGTAAGGGCGGGCATACCGATGATCCAGCCAGCCGCAGAAAGCCACCGGGCCGCTCTCAACCACATGCGCCTCCGGGTGGTGGAAGCCATAGCTGTCCAGGTTGGCGGTATTCAGAAGATAGAGCATTTCTTTCAGCTCCGCGCTGGGCATATCGTAAAACCGCAGCATGGAGCGGTAGAGATGGACATATCCGGGAATGGGAACAATGTTATTTACCATTGCAAATCCTCCATATATAGAGATGGGCGCGGGAGCAACCGTCGTCCCGCGCCATCTTTCTAAAATCTGTTATTCAGTTACAGCTACCAGCCTGCCCATGACGATAAAGCGGTCAGCGCCGCCATTGGTACAGGTGGAAAGGGTCAGCACCTTGTCGCTGGAAGTGACGGAAACGCCCGTTTCGATCACAGAACGCTCCTGCATCGCGGAAAGCCAGGTCGTATATGCGCCGCTGTCTTTCCATTCTAGCGCCCAGGGAGAAGTTTCGCTGCCGGATTCCTCCGGGCTTGCCACAAATGCGGAAAACACCTCAACCACATAGCCGCCCTCCGGCGTTACCAGGTACATTTCCGGGTGTTCATCATAGTAAGCCTGCGCTTTGTATTCCACCAGCGTGGAGAACATGGAGCCGTCCCGCATGTTGTGCCCATAGATGATCGTGTTGTTGTCGGAAAAATCCTCCGCGTTTTCATAGTCGATGAACAGGCAGCCCACCTTGTTTGCCGTACCGTCATACAAGTGTTTCAGGTAGTAGCTGTTATCCTCGCCCTGGGCCACCGGGTACTGAATGACCGTGCCGGGAAGCTCCAGCCATGCCTTGACATCCGGCCCCTGGGCCAGCAGACTTTCAAAGTCTACCGTGGGCAGAGAAATGGAGGAAGCGCCGGTTTCCTCCGGCGCCTCCGCGTTCCCATTTTCCCCGTCCGTTTCAGCCGGGGTGACATATTCCGAAAGCCCGGCATAAGTATCGGCGCTTTCCTTGTACTGGCCGATCTCCCGCGCCAGCATAAAGCCGCTGCCTACCGCCATAGCAATGCAGATCAGAAGCACGCCGGTTGCCGCTTTGCGGCGTCCGGGGCTGGCTTTCTGTCCCTTTTTCTTGTAAACGCACAGGAAAAGGGCAACACCGCTGCCGATCACCGCCGCGCCCAGCACGCCAATCCAGATATACAGGTTATAATCATCGCCTGTCTGCGGGACCGGCTTAGAAGGATTGGAAGGCGTTGTCGGGTTATTCGGGGTATCTGGCGTATCAGGCGTTTCCGGGGTTTCTTCCTCCGGCTTTTCATTGAAGAAGCTCACTTCGGCGGTTTCATCGGCCTTGATCTCCACCGTGGCGCCATCCGGGATAATATAGTCCTCGCTGGCCTTATTTTTCACCTCGGTCACAGTGTATTTGCCCACGCGCAGCCCTTCGATCAGGATAATACCATCCTCCGGGCTTGTGAAAGTCTCGCAATAGGTGCCATCCTCACTTTTCACCTCAAAGGCAAAGCCGTCCTTGCGGCCATCGCTGGAATCTTTTGTGATTTTCAGATTGCCGCGGTAAGCCTCATTCACAAATCCGCGGCCAGCCTCACCATTTTCCACAACGACAACCTGCCCGTCCGTGGTGATTTCAAAATAGTAGGCATTGGGGTCCAGCTTGTGGCCTTCCGGGGCAGTTTTCTCTTTGACAAAATAGCCCTTTGCCAAGAGGCCGCTCATTTCATGGAACCCTTCATCGGTTTCCGTCAGCTCCCCGATCAGGGCGTCGCCTTCATCAAATGCCTTATCGCCGTTGGTGTCCTCATAAAGCTCAAAGACAGCGCCGGGCAGCCGGTGGAGGAATGGATTGTCCGCAGTGTCCTCGCCGGTATCATCATCGGCGCTTTCTTCTGTCTCGCCAGCCTCACTTTCAGAACTGTTTTCCTCGTCCTCCTGGATAGACTTCAATTCGTCCACAGCCTCGGTCTTGATAACCTGTACCGTACCGTGGATCAGGGTATTGTCGATCTCGATTTCAATGGTCTGCCCATCGGTGCCGATATAGACATGGTGCTGTTCCGGGCTGATGGAGTACAGGGCCGAAGGGCTGGCAATCTCCTTGATGATCCAATGGCCGAAAGGCACATCCTCAAAAGAGAAGGCGCCGTTTTCCCCGGAAGTCGTCACAAGGAGGGCATTTTCCTCGGTAAATTCCTCCGTGCCGGGAGCGAACAGGCCGATCAGCGCGCCCTCCAGGGTAAGGTCCTCACCGCCTTCGGGGTCCTCGCCGTATTTCACGCCGTCAATGCGCCCGCGGATCATCTCGTTGGAAATGGCCTCGCCGTCATTGACCGCAATCGTCACCAGAGCGGTTTCCTGCCCGGCATACGCAAAAACTACCGGGTACTGCTGGCCGGAAAGTACGAACGCCTCATTGGTGGTACGCTCCTGGACATAGAAGCTGCCAAAAGGCAAATCGGAGGCAAAGGCAGCCGAATACTGGCCGGGCGCGTCCTCTACCGGTGCAACCGCCACGACTTCCAGAAGCCCGCCTGCGGGAATCACGCTGCCATCCAGGGCAGTCAGATCCTCCGAAGCGTACAGGCCAAAGGAAATATCCTTGTATTCCTCGCCAAGACCAATGCCAAAGGTTTCGTCTGTTTCCAGAGATTTCAGAAGGTCGATCTCCACCTTCTGGCGTTCATCATAAAGCCCGATGGCCGCCTGGGTGATCTCTACCTCCTGACCGGCATAGGTAAGCTCGGTATAAACTGGCGTGGGGTCCAGCACCATGCCCTCCGGCGCCTGGCGTTCCTCCAGACGGTAGCGGCCCAGGTATTGCGGTTCGCTGACCGCCGTTCCGTCCTCCCCAGTGGTAAGGGTAGCGACTACCGTATCTTTTGCCACCCGCAGCGTGCCGTCGCCGGTATAAATATCTTCATCGGCAATCAGGTCATACACAGCTCCAGGCTGTCCAACTACCTCATAAACCGGCTGATAGAAGCCATCGTTTTCCTGCACGCTGGCAAAAGCCTCGCCGGATTTGCTGATGGTAAGCTGGGCTTTCTGCGGCTGGTTGTACTGCACGACGGTAACGACCGCCTCGGAACCATCCACTGTGAAAGGCACCGGCTCGTCAGAAAGGACATACCCTTCCGGGGCTGTTACTTCGTAAAGTTCAAATTCGTGGGCGGGCAGCGGCTCCGGCAGCATCAGCCAGCCTTCGTCCGAAGTGTAAAATACGTCAATGGTTTCAGGGTTGGGATAGTAGATTTCCTGGCTGATAAATTCGCCGGTGGTAAGGTCCTTAATACGGAAGCCCGTACCGGCCATAGGAATGATCTCCCCGGTTTCCGCATCCCGTTTTTCCACACGCACCCTTGCAGTGATGGCGTCATTGTTCAGGATATAGGAGTAGGTCTTTCCGTTCTCACTGATAAATACCGTGAAATCCGGCACAAAGGCTTTATCGTCCTCGCCCGCGGTCTGGTGGACGGTATAGCGGCCATAAGGCATATCTTTGGAGGCAGCAAAACCGTCCGCATCCGTTGTCAGGATGTCCCGCTCGCTTTCTTTGGAATTTTCATAGCTGCCCGCGCTTGTCAGGTAAACCTCAAAAACAGCGCCTTCCTCCGGCTTTTCCACCATACCGGCATTGGCATCGTCGCTGTGTTCCTCGTCCGATACATCCGGGTCCGGGTCATCGGTATGTTTCACAAGCTGGATATTGCCGCGGATCACCGTTTCCGACAGTGTATTTTCCGTGGTATTCAGCTCAATTTCATAAAGGGAAGGAGAAGCGCCCACCTCATGCACCGTTTCATCCAGCAGGTAGCCGGGGCTTGGGGAAATCTCCTGCAAGGTCCAGTCATCCCCGCAAGGATAGTAGCCGGTGACAAAGCTGCCGTCCGGCCCGGTGGTGAAGGTATCTACAAGCTCCCCGCCTTTATACAGGCCATAGACAGCCCCCGCCAGGGAAGCGTCACCCTGGGCTTCGCCGGTTTCTGCGTCCACCTTATGGCCTTCCACACGGAATTTCTTCAGGATATTGGAAAACTGGACGCTGGCAGTCTGGCCGCTCTCGATGGTGATATACTGCGAAGCAGGCGTTACATAGCGGTCAATGGGCTGCTCTGTCACAAGATAAGTGCCCGGCAGAAGATCCAGGGACACCATGCCGTCCGCGCCGGTAACAACCGATTCCTCCATGCCGTTGCCGCTGATGGTAAAGGGAATCCCCTCAACAATACCGTCCTCGCTGGTCTTTACGATCTTTGCCTTGCCATAGGTTTCCGTCTTGATCTGCATATAGAAGGAAACGGGGTCTTTGGCGCCCGTCATCATGGTCTGCCAGCCCTCGCGCCCCCAGATCAGCATGGCCTCGCCGATAGGCACATTTTTGCGGAATTGAAGCGCCACCGAGGATTCCAGCATTTCCTTGCTGGTAAAGGTGTAGCTGTTACCGCTGCGGGTCACGGAGATCCCGCTTGCAGTAAGGGCCTCCAGGTCGATATTTAAGTTGTTGGTATCGGTCAGCGTCAGGGTATAAACCTTTGCGTTGGAATCCCATTTCAGTTCATGCACCGGGGCGCTTTCCGCAGTTGCCCCGGCAAAAGAAGGAATGATGGAATGGGAAGCGATCTGCTCCAGAATCCAATAATAAACCTGTTCGGCTGGCCGTCCCTGCACAATGCGGAAGAAGGTATTTTCCGTGACACTTCCATTGTCGTGGCGGCTGGTGGCGTCGCTGCGGAGCTGCTGCTGGTATTCCCAAATGATACACTGCGCCGCCATGTACCAGTCATCAGCGTTGATACCGGCCATAGGGAGGGAAGCCCCAGGCTGCCAGCCATACAGGGAAGCCAGCATGATCCCGCGCCGGGAAGCCTCCGGCAACTGGTTGAAATACTGGCTGTTGTCCGTCTGCTCGGAATAATAGCCATCGTCTGAATCGCCAAAACGGATACCGCTCTCAATGCAGTACACCCAGCGGAAGCCGCCGCCATCCGTGTTCAGCACGAAATGACGGTAGGCCACATTCCCGCCGTGATACGAATAGGAAGTGGAACCGTCATCATGGTAGGTCATCGTGTAATAGCCCGAAGGGGAATAATAGGGCTGGCCGTCAGAGCCGATGACCGTATCGCCATAAGCGGAGCTGGCCTGCTGGCCTTCCGAAGCCGCAAACGCACTGACGGGAAAGATCCCTACCAAAAGCAGCAGACAAAGAAAACCGGCCAGAAGCCGGGAAAGGCCATGGCCGCGCATAGATTTTGTATTCAAGCTGTAATCCTCACTTTCATAAAATTTGTTTGGGAAACGGAAAGGACGGCGTTATCTGCCGTCCTTTGTGGGTTCTTCGTCCTCGTCATAAGAGGACTCATCGCTGTACGCCAAATCCTGCTCATAATCTTCCCCGTAACCGTCATCCTCGAACTCGTCCTCGTCCATAGCCGCCTGCTGTTTCGGGCGCACGATCTTGAAGTAATAGCCCAGCCCGCCAGCGGCCACAAGAGCGATCACCAGGAAGATAATCATGCCGGTATTGCCGCCGGATTTCTCCGTCTCGGCTTCCGGCTGTTCGGTTTCCTCCGGCGCCGGTTCTTCCGTCACTTTCCCCAGGCAGCCGTTCAGGTCATTTTTGCAGACCGGGCAATCGGTATTCACCGCGCCCGCCTCGCATTTTTCCGCACAATTACAAGTGACAACCTCAATGGCGCTTTCGCTGCCATTATCCTGCTGGGCCAGGGACAGCAGATCTTCCTCTGTAACGCCATTCAGGAAGTAGACGTTTTCCGAATCCCGCTTCCCGTCAATGATAAGGTAAAACACATTTCCGTCCGCGGTGGTGATGGTATAAAACTGCTTATCATCTTCCTGCTCGGTAGCTGAGTCCAGGACCGTGCCGGTGCCTTCCGGGGTAAATGCCCCTTCCGGCACAGCCGATTCCGTTTCGTCCTCCGTATCAGAGCTTTCAGAAGAATCCTCTGTTTCTTCTTGGGAGGTCGAAGGGGTCTCGGCGGCCTGGCTGCTTTCCGAATTGCCGGAAGCATTGTTTGCCGAAGGAGAAGGTGCGGGCGTTTGGGAAGGCGCGGCCTGGGTTTCCCCACCGGAAGATTGAGGCGCGGCAGAGGAAGCCGCCTGGGTCTGCGCCGGTTCCTCATAATAAGGGTTATCCAGTTTTACCTCTTTGGAGCGGTTGCCGGAATAGTCCACCGCGTAAACCGTCACTTTCTTGCCGTCCCCGGCGTAATCCTTTAATGCCACGGTCCCCTTGCCGTTGACAAGGCTGTTGATACGGGTGTCATCCACATACACCGCCTCCACGCCGGACATATCATCGCTGGCCTCCACCGCCAGCTTATCGTCCGTTAAGGCCGCGGTAAGGGTGGGCGGCGTGGTGTCACTGCCCGTGGAAGCGTAAGCGGTGACAGGCAGGACAACGGCGCTCATGCAAAGCACAAGCGCCGCCAAAACATTCCTCACTTTATTCTTCATGGCCGGCCTCCTGTTCTCCCGCAGGCGGGGCAGCCTCCGGGATCGTGAGGGTGCCCGCCCTGTGCGCTTTCAAAAATTCTGCCAGCTCCTTCGGGGTGAGGTGGAAATCACGGCCAATATCGCCGTAATCCTCGTTCTCCAGCCGGGTCTTTTCCTCTTTGAAAAGCTCCAGCTTTTTTTGCAGGTCTGCGATTTTCTTTTCCGTTTTTTCTATATCCCTTGCGAGTTTGTCAATTTTGGGATTCAATTTATTACCTCCGATCTTTAATTGGTTGAGATACGCCCAAATGCGTAAAAATGTTCGGTCCAGTAGGACGTATTGATATTGGCATACTGTACCGGGTCCCCGGCATGGATCATCTGCCCGTTGCCGATATAGATACCTACATGGGTCACAGGCGTGCCCGCCGAGTAGGTGCCGGTGAAGAAGATCAGATCTCCCGGCTGGGCGTTTTCTCTGGAAACAGGGGTACTCATGTTAAAAAGCCCCTGGGCTGTGGAGCGTCCCACACTGGCAACACCGCTCTGATTGAGGACATAGGAAACAAAGCCGCTGCAATCAAAGCTGTTTGGCCCCGAAGCGCCGAACACATAAGGCTTTCCGAGATGTTTCTGCGCCTCCGTAATCAGCGCCGCGTAATCGCCATCGCCCATAGGAGCGCCGGGATATGCGGGGATCTCCGGTCCGCCCGCGCTGCCGGGGATCAGGTTGGTCCCGGTATGGTCGCCGGTATCGGCAAAATACAGGGGATTAAGGTACTGCCCATCCACCAACACCTCCAGGTGAAGGTGCGGGCCGGTGGAATCACCGGTGCTGCCCACTTTGGCAATGACATCCCCCTGTTTGACTTCCTGCCCGGCAGATACCAGCAGTTCGGAGCAGTGGGCGTATTTTGTGGTTAAGGTCTTACCGTCCTCCATGGCGCCCTCCAGCACCACGATCAGCCCGTAGCTGCCTGCTTCCCCGGCCTGCGTTACCACGCCGTCATGCCCGGCCAAAATCTCTGTGCCCTGGGGCATCCCAATATCCACTGCCTTATGGTAGTTCTTTTCTCCGCTGATAGGGTGGACACGGTAGCCATAGTAGCTTGTGACATACGGAAGCCAGTTGGTATCGCCAAACACGTTGGAGACATACTGGCGGTTGCCCTTCGTCATCATCAGGACGTTAAAAAGCTGGGCCTGTTCCGCGTTCATGCGGGCGGCGATCACATCGGTAAAGGACTTGGCCGTCAGGTTGACATTGAGAATCCGCCATTCATAAGTCACTTCCACCTCATAGGTCTCACCGGTACTGGGGTCTGTTCGGGTTTCCGTGCGGGTGCGGGTCTCTACTTCCTCCACAAATTCGAGGGAATACTGCTCGGCAAAAAGCTCCTGCAGCACGGCCTCCACATCCGCATACTGAAAGGCTTGATAGGACGCGGTGAGGAATCCCATCAGCTCAAAGGGGTTGTGCCCGATATTGCCCACATGGTAGCGGTATTCATCATAGCCGGGGTGGTCTGCTTCGGCATTGTCAATCTGCATTTGCAGATCGGTTTCCCATTCCGTATAAACCAGCTCGGCATTGTTGATGTCCTGATCTTCCGCGGTATAACTGGACGCCGCAATCGCGCCGACCCCGCCCGTCCCCATACTGGAACAGGAAGAAAAGAGCGAAAAAATCAGAACGACGATCAGGAACAACAGCGCCGCCATCAAGCAGAGGGCCGGGTGGCGGCTGGCAAAACGGCCAACAGCGCCACCGGCTTTTTTCGTGACAGCGGCAGTTTTCCCGGCGGCCTGCCCGGTACGCCGGGCGGTCCGGGCAGCTTTGGCGTATTCCCTTTTTAAGCGGTATTTCTGCCACATGCGGGAAAACACATTGCTCCGTAACTGCGGGTTATCATGGAGGGCCTGCTGGTAAGCCGCCCTTGCGCGGGTTTTCACCGTCTTTTTCTGCAGCCGGGACACCTTGCGGTAAGGCGCGGTTTTCCGGCGGTGGTTCAGGGCGCGAAGCCCGCCCTCGGCCACCAGCTCTGTGCGGTGGGCCGCCTCAATGCCCACATTTTCATGCTCATTCTCATAGATCTTCTTATGGGCATATCCGATAGCCGCGTTTGCGCCTTTTTTCACCGGGCGCAGAGGTTTGGCGCCTTTTATGTGTTCCTGTTGGGAGATCACCTCTTTTTCAAATTTTAAGCGCCGTTTGGCGTTGCCGGTGGCAGCGTCCGGCTCCACCTCCAGCCGCAGCTTCCGTCTGGCCGGAAGGCTGCCTTCGGCCTGTTCCAGCTTCCGGGCAGTCCGTTCCGCCTTCTGCTGGGCCTTCACCAGCTTTTTGCCGGGGGCATCCGGCGGAAGCTCATCCTCGGCAAATTGCAGTTTTGAGGTGCGGGGCTGCTCGGTAGCCGCTTCACTGGCGCTGCTGGACTCGGAAAACTTCTGCTGGTAGCGGGTACGCCGGTTGCCGGACTTCTCCCGCGGTTCCTCCCGTGGAGCGTCCTCATGGGTTTTCGGCTGCGAATCCTCCAGAGGGGAAGCATCCACATCCTCCACTGGCTCCACCTGCGAGGCGTCACCGTCTTTCGGCCTTTGCTGCCGGGTGTGGCGGGCTTTGGCCGAAAGGTCCTCCAAAGAGTCAGGAGAATCCCTTGCCTGCCGCAAATCAAAATCCTGTTCCCGGCCACTGATACGGGTTTCCTCGCCGGAGGCCGCGCCCCGTTCCACCAGCCCGTCACGGGTCATCTTGTGAAATTTCTTTTCCTTTGCTCTAAATTCTTCATCCCTTGGCAACTGCATCACCTCCCATACGCCAGGCGGTGAAGAAGATTATCACGTTCCAGCCTCCGCGACTTCCTCCGGGCGGGTTGTCATGATCTGATACAGGCTGGTGTCCTTCGGGAAGTGATCGACAAAGGGGATAATCACATTTCCGAAAAACAAAAGGCCCTCGCCGGGGCCGCTGTGGGTCACATAGGAAAGCTGCGTCGGGCTGATCCCAAGCTGTTTCGCCAGAATTTGCCTGTCTCCCTGGGCCTGGTTCAACATGTAGATGAAATCCGAGTTTTCAAAGATATTCTCGATTTCACGGGAAGCCAGCAGGTCCTTCACATTTTGCGTCAGGCCGCTCGGAATCCCGCCCCATTTTCTGAACCGCTTCCAGATCTCCACAGAAAAAGCACCGGTCTGGCCTTTGAGCAGAAGATGAAATTCATCAATATAGAACCAGGTTGTTTTATGCTTCTCCCGGTTGGCGGTAACGCGGTTCCATACGGCGTCCTGCATGATAAGAAGCCCGATCTCTTTCAGGGCTTTGCCCAGGGATTTAAGCTGGAAGCACAGGACGCGGTGGCTGTCCATGTCGATGTTGCTCCTATGATTAAACACATTTAAGCTGCCGTTGACATAGATTTCAAGGGCGGTGGCGATATTCTGGGCCTCCGGCTCGCTCTGCTTGCGAAGCAGTTCATACAGATCCCCCAGGATTGGCATATTCTCCGGGCGGGGGTCCTGCAGGTAATCCCGGTAGACCAGGCGGGTGCAGCGGTCAATGATGGTTTTCTCGATAGGGGTAAGCCCATCCTTGCCGCCGATAATCAGATCACACAAAGAGAGGACAAAATCGCTCTTTAATGTAATGGGGTTCTCGTCATCGCTGTAATCCAGGTTGATGTCCAGCGGATTGATATAGTTGGAGGAAGTGGGCGAAAGGTCAATGACCTGCCCCTGTTTCCCAAAGCGTTTTACCAGCGGGCCATATTCATTTTCCGGGTCTGCGATGATGATAGAATCATCCGTCAGCAGGAACACATTGACGATCTCACGCTTCGCGCTGAAAGATTTTCCGCTGTTGTGGACGACCAGCCCGTTTTCCAGCAGGAAATTCATATAGCGGGGGACGGTCAGGTCATACACCGGCACTTTCTTCGGCAGTTTCAGCACTGATACCCGCACCGCGGTATGGCCGCCGCTCAATTTCTGGCCTTCCTTCACATCCACCGCCTGCATATACTCCCCGGCGTCATCCATAATGAGATGGCTTTCCGTACAGCGGAAAGTGGTGCCGTCCTCCAGCGTGATCTGCTTTAAGACATCCGCATATTTCTCAACGCGAATATCCCGCGCCATGGCAGTGATAACCTGTCCGGTCTCATCATCAAAGGTCTTGACCTCGATTTCCTCCACACCGCGGGCCAGCAGTTCCTCAAAGGAGGCGGCGCTGCCGTCTGCCAGGAGAATCCGGGTATCACCGGCAAAGCAGCCGGGCGTACCAAGAAACAATCCGTTGGGGTTTTTCAGCAGCTTGCGGTTCGCCATAATCAGGTTTGAGGAAATGGCGTTGAGACCGTAATACAATGCCTGCCCATCCTGGAACAATTCGCAGGTGGTAAAGGGGACGAAAATAGCGGTGCTGCTGGTGGTGAGTCCCCGCTGGATCTCGATCTGGTTCTGCCCCAGCGCCAGAGAGGACATAAGGCCCTGTTCCTGCTGGTAGTCCAGGCGTTTCAGCGCGCAGTTATACTTTTGGGCAATACCAGAGGCAGCCATAATATCGCTGAACAGCTTTTGCCTTTTCGGGGCAATGTTCTGTACCAGCACCGTTACCAAAAACATACGCTCATTCCGGGATTGCAGATCTTGAAGCAGGTTTTGGGCTTCCTCCCCATAGGTGGCAAGGTCCGTGGGAATGATGTCCATATCATATCCGGCCCGCACCGCCTTTTTCTGTTCCTCGATCTTCATTTTCTGCAGGTCGCTCATTTTCCGCTTGATATTGCGGATCGCCTGGGCCTGGTCGATAGACTGGATATGCAGGTTGATTGTCACCGCATCGTCCAGGTCCAAAAACTCTGCCAGCATCCGGTCCGTCAGCTCCGGCGCCAAAATCTGCAGGAAGGAGACAGCGCCGGAATACTCCCCAATGCGGAAGGTCTTGCCGTCCTTCGAGAAGGTGAAGCTGGTGGGTGCGATAAAATCCTTTGTGGAAAGGCCGGTTTTGGCAAGGTCGCTCCAGGCAAACTTTAATTTCTCCTGCCCGCTGGGGTGGAGCTGGCTGTGCAGAAGCTCCAGCCGTTCCAGCCCGTTCAAAGAAGCCGCCTGGACGCCCAGGGTCTTAAAGTTGTTCAGTACATCCGCTTCCACACGCTCCAGGCGCATTTTCGCGGTACGCAGGTCGTCCGCCTCAATGCCAAAGGTGATATACTTCCGTTTGGCAAGGCCGTTATTTCCTTTTTCAAGCTGATTTTTGAGCATTTCCGCATATTCACGCCGGATGTCATCGTATTCGTCCCCCTGGGGCGGGATGGCAATGCTCTTGGAAAAGTCCTGCATATTGGCCCGCTGGTTGATAAAGGTGAGCTGGACGCTGATGGTGGAATCAAAGTAATTGAGGAAATCACAATAATTCTCGAAAATCTGCGCCTTATCGTCCGCCTGGGCAAGCTGGTAGTTAATATCGAAAAACTGAATGGTCTTGGTATATAGCTTATCATTGACGCGGCAGATACCATCCTTGTAGATCTCCCGGTAGGGGATCGTCTGCTGGGCCGTCTGCGGCGCGTCCCGTTTTACTCCACTGAAAAAGCCGCCCTTGCCAGGCGGCTTCGCATGAGGCCCAGATTTCTTACCGGCCTTTTTTACTGCGGACCGGTTTTTTCGCGCCTGCTGGATGTTTGCCTGCAGGCGCTTTTCCTGCGCTTCCTGCTGTTTGGTTTTTGGCAATACTTATTTCCTCCTTCTTCGACATGATTTTATAAAAGTTCCGGGTCTTGTATGGGCGCGTCTCCGGCCACAGCCGGTGCCGGATCATATTTTTCAGAATCTTCTCCGCTGGCTGGCCGTCGCGCTCATACATTGCCATAAAGAAAAAGGGCATCATCAGCCCGATCATCAAAAGCACCGAAGCGGTATTCCCGATCACCGTGCGGGTGAAAAAATACACCGGCAGGCCAACCGCCCCGGCAATGCTGAAAAAAATAAGCTGCCTTTTGGTCAAATTAAAGGCAACTTTGGTCTTAACCTTCGTCAAATCTTTTGGAACCGGTACATAGGGCAAAAAATCACCTTCTTTCCTTCAAACGCCTGCCGCCGTAAAAACAGGGCAGGAACAATCCTTGTTTTTCGCTTTACCGCTCTTTCTCGTGGTGCGGCTTTTTATCAGGATCAGGAACACCCATGCGGGAACTCTCACGGATAGCCGCCTGCAGGCGCTCCCGCAGCGAAGATCTTTCAGCCGGAGGCTCAAAGGCTTCATCAATCAGATTTTCCCGTTCCGCATACAGTGTTTTCATAGCCTGCTCGATGTCCTCAAATGGTCCATACCGGCTGATGATTTGCAGCGGGTGGGTAAATTGCAGAAAGAAATCCATTTCTTCCTTGACCGGCGTGTACTTGGAAAGCAAGGCGCCGAAAGTATCGGACAGTGCGGCAATCTCACCCGCGGCATCGAACAGCCTTTCCCGGCTCCAGGATAATGCCTGTTCCCGAAAGCCGAAATAGTCCGATGCCAGCGCCTCACGGAAACGGGCAAAGGTCTGGCTGGACTCATCCTGCTTTGGCGCCGGTTCAAACCGCTCATAAGCCCGAATTTCATTCAGCAGTTCGCAGATTGGAAAGCTGTGGGCATGGGTGTTTTCCTCTTTGCACCAGCGGGCAACTTCCAATGGGTCCTGAAACGACAGCAGAGCCTCTACCTCCGCCGGGGTAAAAGGATGTTCCACTTTCAAATAGTAATGGAGCTGGGCGAGATCCTGCAGCTCATAAATACTGCCGATGTCCTGTGAGTCCAGCAAATCCGCATGGACTTTCAGGCAGTCATCCAAACGCTCCATCAGCATCCGTTTCGCTTCCTGTTCCAAACTCAAATTTCCTCCTTTCTCGCCGGGAGGGTGATCGTGCAATCGACTTCGTTGCCCCAGACATCCCAACCCGGCGTTTTCTGGCGGGCAAAAAGCTCTACCCTGGGCTGGTCGCCCATCAGCTTGACGATCTTATCCCGCACAATATCCGGCTTTTTGCTGTGCTGCTCGATATGGGAAATGACAAATTGGTGGATTCCGGCGCTCTGCCGTTTGGGATGGCCGCGGGTAGCCAGAAGGCACACCTCCGCGTTAGAGCGTGTCCAGAACCCCATGCCATAAAACCAGGTATCAGCTTTGCGGTTTTGTTTCAGCCACAGGAAGGCCAGCGTTTTATACTGAAATCCCCAGGCGTCAATGACGCGGAACGCTTCTTTAAGCTGGGGAAACGTACCCCAAAGAAAAAGTGCGCTGTCCTTGGCCGCAAGGTCCGCAACCGGAAGCGCACAGATTTCCTCAATGCTCATCGTGGGATAATGGTTTTCCGCAACTCCATGGCCCCGCTTCATATCGTATCGCCACGGCGGGTCCGCATAGATGATCCCGTATTTTTTATCCTCCGGCATCAGCGGGAGGGGCCGTCTTTAGCGGCGGCTGCCTTCACCGGCTGGCTTTTCACCTTACCGGCGTTCTCTTTCAGCGCCCCGGTCAGCGAAGGCTTTTCTGCCGCGCCTTTGGTGGCATCGAGGGTTGCCTGCAGGCTTTCAATGGCCGCGCCATATCCTTCAATCAGCGCCTCGTTGAGCTGGCGTCGGAAATCAGCCGTCACCGGCCAGCATACATCACGCCAATTTCCTTTGCTGTCCTGGGTAGAGGGCATATTCACATACAGCCCCTTTTCGCCGGAACAGATCCGAAAGCCGTCGATCTTAAAACAGTCCCCAATGGTGACGTTGGCGTAGGCCAGCAGATTTCCCATAGGAGCGATGGGCCGGACACGCACATCCAGCTTGAAAGGCTGTTCCCCGTTTGTTTCCGGGACAGTGGGATTTGCATTAGCATTGGTATTGCTCATGGAATAACCTCCTTAATTTTGAATGATATAAGCACAATCAATGTGCATTGAAGATTGATTTAGATAACGAGCCTGTCTTAAACAGGGCAAAGGCCAGCAGCACCGTATAGCCTGCTGTACCCCAGATTGCGGCATGTACGCTGCTGGAAGATGGGATGGATTGTACCAGCACCGCATAGATCGCAACGCAGATTAAAATTAGGAATCCCTGGAAGCCAAGGGCGAACAGGGAGCGCAGGTAATTGGTCCCCATCGCTCCCCATTCGCGGTTGGCAAGTGTGGAAAAAGGAATCGGCGCAATGCTCACGGTCAAATAAATTTCTATCATTCTGCCGTAAACGATCACGAAAATCACGATAGACAAAATCCACATGCACAGATTGATGATGTTGGTTTCCAGCCATAGGCCGATCAGTTCCCAGATCCCCATAGCTTGAAGCTGTGTTTCCAGGTCGGCCAAAGACGCGGCCACATCCAGATTTCCGTTGATGATCCCCGCACTGTTCGCCACAACCGTCTGCGCCACATCGAATACGGCCATCACAATCGTAAAACAGTTGGTGAGCAGATAAGTGGCAACGAAGGTTTTGAACACCCACTTAAAAATGTTGAAGGTGTCAAATTCGTGCATGTTGTTTTTTTCAAGAATCATCTGGATCAGCTCATATACCAGCACGAAAGTTAAGATCATACCGGCAATGGGCAGCACTACCGTTTCTGATAGTGTCTGGATCATACTGAAAACACCGCCATTCCAGCCCTGGGGCGTCTGGCCTACCTGCGCGGCCACATCGGTTACTTGGTTGTTGACCGATTCAAAGATTCCCGTAAATTGTCCTGTGATGGCGTCGATTAAGCCCTGTTTTATCCAGTCTGTTATCCAGCCAAATAACCAGTCCATGGACGATTAGAACAAGCCCGACAGAAGCGGAATCAGTGTCATCCCTACCACTGCGATGCCGCCGCCAGCCATGAGCTGTTTCATACCCTGGCTTTTAGCTCCGGGATTGTCATTTCCATATCCTTCCAAAAGATTGATGACGCCCCACGCGCCCAAACCGGCGCCCAGCGCAACAACCAAAATCTGCAGGGTATCAATAGCAGAAGTGAAAAAACTCATATTGGGTAATTACCTCCTTATCAAATGAAAAATGATAGTGTTGTGGCCATTTTTGGCCTGAAACGCAAAAAAAGCCGCCCGCTGCTTGAAGAAAAAACAAACAGCGGGCGGCGAGCGCAGGCGTACATCCTGCGGATTGCGAGTAAATTTAGGAGAATCACGGCTCCTTATCAATAGGCACCTCCTTGAAATGGGCATAAAAAAACAAGGCCCGCCGAAAAGAAAAAGGATTTTACAAATCGGCGGGCCTATTCGGTATCGTCTGCGGATTCTTCCGCAAGCTCGGACGGGCTGATCTCATAGTTGAGGAACAGATCGTCCGGCCTCACCCGCAAGCGGGTAGACAGGTATTTCTCTATATCGAAAGTGTTTTTCGGGTTGAAATCCGAAAGGTACTTATAATTGGGGTGCTGGGTAATATCATATTTTTTGGACAGGAAGGGCCGGACGCCGCGCACCTGCAGCAGACACTTCCCACCATCCATCACGGCAAGCTCATCCATGGACATTAGATCTTTGCCCAGCTTTTGGAAATTCTGACCGTGGGATTCCTGCGTCCCTTTCGTGACGCTGGTGTTATACATATCAATCGTTTCTTTCCCCAGCAAGGCGCTCCAGCTTTTCAGGGTGGTTTCCTCCTTTCCTCCCAGGAATAAGCTGGAATCACAGTTGCCGATAATGGTGTCCATGTTATCCTTATACAGTGCTTTCAACTGGCTCTGCGCCTGCAGCACCAGGCAGGCCGAAATCTCTCTGGACCTGATCGTTGCCATGAGTTTTTCGAGGTTCGGAATCTGCCCAATGTTAGCCGCCTCGTCGATCAGGCAGCGCACATGCACCGGCAGCCGGCCTCCATACTTATCATCCGCTCTTTCGCAAAGCAGGTTGAAAAGCTGCGTATAGGCCATGCTCACCAGGAAGTTGAATGTGGCGTCCGTATCGGAAATGATAAAGAACAGGGCTGTTTTCCGGTCCCCGACCAAATCCAGCTCCAGCTCGTCATACATGGTGATCTCCCGGACTTCCGCAATATCAAAAGGCGCAAGCCTGGCTCCGCAGCTAATCAAAATCGACTTCGCTGTCTTGCCTGCCGCCAGTTTATACTTCTTGTATTGCCTGAGGGCGAAGTGGTCCGGGTCTTTCTGCTCCAAAGCGTCAAAGAGAAGGTCAACCGCATTTTTGAACGATTCATCATCCTCACGGACCTCCATGGCATTTATCATCTCTACCAAAGTGGAGAAGTTCTGCTCATTCTTGGGAGCCTCATAATAGATGTAGCCGATCAAAGCCGTGTAAAGTAACGTCTCGGCCTTCACCCAAAAATCGTCCCCGGATTTGCCTTCCCCTTTCGTATTGGCGATCAGAACCGTCACCAGTTTTAATATATCCTTCTCCGAATGTAGATACGCAAAAGGGTTATAGTGCATACTTTTCTTAAAGTTAATGGTATTGAATACCTTGATCTGATACGGCTCATAAACGATCTTGCCTTTCTTATTGCGTAGGGGCTTGCCGTCCTTGCCCAACCTGGGAGCGCCGCGGGACAGTAGCTTTCCGCACTCCACCAGGACAGTACCCTTCGGATCTGTCACTACATAGGAGGAATGGAGCTGCATCAAGTTCGGCTTGATGAAGAAGCGGGTTTTCTGATCGTGATTACCGGATAGCTTTTTATCTATCCCTCCGGGGCTTTCGCCCATTTCCATCGGCATGGCGTCCATGCCCGGCATAGCATACCTTTTCGCCCAGCAAAGACCGGCAGGCGGCGCGGACTCGTGGAGCCGTTATATTCTGCCAAAACAGGTTCAGGCTCTATGCGTTGCGTGTGGCTTCCTTTTTACAGGTAAGCCTTCCACTCTGATTAGGGCGCGACACCCTCCCAGGTTTCTTCCGCACTGATACCCTCGACCTGCAGCCGGTATTGGTCGAGGCGGCGAAAGCAACGCCCATTCGCGCATTTCAAGCATTGCCTGTCAGTCCACCACTGCCGCTTCCTCCAACGACAAGGACATTTTTATTCCGGGCAAAAGCCGGATTTTTTGGCCTGCCGGACATCATCAGCCCCTCCGTCTGGGTCAGAATGATGTTATTTTCCGGCTTGGGGTCCATAAAAGGGGCAATATCCGCCTTTGTGCCCCAGCGGGCGCTCCCGTATTCCACATCCTTCCGGTACTTTTTGGCATTTTTCCCTTTCACATAGACCACCAGACGGACCAGCGCAGCGCCGATCAGCCCAACCAGCCAGTCAACCGCCGCGCCGGGCATAGAAGTCTGAAAGGCCAGGGTAAAGCCATCCGCCAGCCCCAGCAGCTTTGTAGAAGCGTCAACACCGGGGGCCAGCCGCACCGCTTCGCCAACCTTGGCAAAGAACCAAAGGAATATAAGATAAGGAAGGTTCGGAAGCACATACTTTTTCAGAATATCCGTCATCTTCATCGTTCCGGCCCTCCATGCTCCTTGTTTTTTACAGGGTCGCGGGCCAGCTTTCTCGCAATCTCTTTGAATTTCGATAGCTGAGAGAGAAGGGACGGCCTGTTTTCGCGTTTTACCGTCTTTTGCGTATATTTCTTGAAGGCGGTTTCAATCGCATCAGCCTGGCTTGCCTTAAAATACACGGTCCACTTAGGCGGGGAAACGGTGATGTCTTTCTCCACATGGTAGCGGACTTTATATTTCTTTGCGTACCGCTCAAAAGAGCGAATCCGGTCCTCAACCTCGATCTTATGGGCGTCCGGCGTCTGCGCCGTAAGGCGGCGCATACTGTTCCGGCCGACTTTTGGGGTAGTGCGCTCTTTTTCAATCTTCCGCAGGGCGGCGGCAACAGCGGCTCGCATCACACGGCCCGTCAGTTTTGCGGCCTGGACCGTTACGGATATGGATTTCCGTTCAAGTTCTTCCTGCAATCACATCCTCCTTTCGCATGATATATATAATAAGTAGAAATCACCGGACCTCCGTTTGGAGGGTTTGCTGCCGGGGAGCCTTTTCAAAGTCTTTGGCCGCCTGCGCTACCTGCACACGGGCATGGTCGAGAAACATTTTTAACATGGAACGGGGGGAATCCCTTTCCACCAGCTCACCGGTCATGCCGCCGCACTCGTCAGGCAGGTAATCCTCAATGTCTTTTAAGGCTTCCTCGTTACTGCCGATAAAGCCCCAGCAGCTATCCTCCAGCTCGCCGTCTTTATACAGTTCAAAACCATACGCCTCGCCGCGAAGGTAGGAATCGTAATATTCCACCTCGCCGCGCATACGGTCCTCCGCCTTCTTCCGGGTAGCGGAAGTGAAGGTCTTGCCGCCAAACTCCCGGAGGGCATCTTCCTTGGAGGCGTAGATCCATCCGACCTGCCCGCTGTCCCAGGGGCAGGAAAAGCCAGTGGTATTCATGGTAATGCCGCTGTGGTCGTAAAGATACAGCGGCAGCATAAGGAATTTCTGTGAGATCACCTTCATCAGCCGTTCATCCACCTCACGCTCATAGGCCGGAGAACCAAAAGGGGCTTTGATCTTGTAATTCATCAGGTCCAGCGCCCGCTCATAACGATGGGCGCCCCGTTCATCGTCACCCACTGTTTTCAGGTACAGGTCCCGGAAAAAGTCATCTTTATCTATGTAATTGTGATGGTCGCCCAGGTGATAGCGCCGGTGGAAGCAGACCATTTTCCCGAAATTATCATCCTCACGGGGATTGAGCGGGTCATCGTCCGGCTGGATCACCAGCACATACGGGCCGCGTGTCGCTGTCAGCATCTTTGGCCTCCTTCCTAAAGCTCCGGCCCGGATTTATGGGGCGGCTTCTGTGTGCTCTCTTTATCTTCCGGCGAGGGGACCGGCTGCTTGACGGCAAGGATCTTACCGCCGATCCGCGCAAACGATTCCGGCGCCAGAAATTGCTCCTTATATTTTTCCAGCAGGTCAGGGGGAAGATCTGAAAAACTTTCTTCCCCAAGCCCGGTGATAATAAAATTACCGGCAATGATGTCGTAAATCTCTCCGGTATCATCCCGAAGCGCACGGTTCAAAGGCAGCCCCAGGAATTTCCCTTCCTCATTGCAGATCAGGGCCACAGGGTCCTCATACGGATAAACTGCCTGGATAGGACCGTCCACCGCAGCCTGCAAAGACTCAAGCCCCGGCTCAATATCTGTTTCATGGGGGATTTCCCCAGGCTGCACCATTAAAACTTTCATCTGTGAATATCCTCCTTTTTCTTATCCGGCGCTTTTAGCGGCGCTGCTTTTTCCTGCCTCTTTGCGTCTGAGAGTTTTTCCAGCACCGAAGCCCGTTCTGCTTTGCCCGAATCACGCCCCGGCGCAGTTACAGTCTTTTCCGGTTCCTGTCCTTCCACGGTATATCCGGGCAACAGGGCGCCATGTACGGTAAAATGGTCTTTGTATTGCTCTGGGACCGGAGGGGAAATCTCTGTGAACAAATGGGAATAGGCTTTCTTCCGGCCTTCCAGATACTTCATGGCAGCATTTTTATCGGTATAGCGTTTCTGGTTCTGCCCGGCAATCCTTTTCCCGTAACCCCGTTTAGGGGAATTTACATAGACATCCCAGGTGACATACCAGGCAACCGGTATGCTCTGTTTCGTTTCACGGTCATATTTTGTATCTTCCCAAACACTGCAAGTCATCTTGTAAACGCGGTTGCTGATTTCCTCGCCATCCCGCCAGCTATCTTTTGATCGCCACTGATTCGATGTATGAGCAATCTCCGGGGTCCGAAGATATTCCAGCGCCCGATTGATGGCCTGTGTCGCCGCCGCCTGCTGCTCCCATTGCTTAGCCGCGGCTAAAACGATTTCATAGGCTTTCTGCTCCCCGTCAATATTTCCCTGGCGCATGGCTTCCAAACTTTCCGTGCCCATGGCAATCAGAGCAGAAATATCAATATTTTCGCAGGAAACACTATGTTCCACTTTTAATTCATATCCAGGCTTTAAGTCATCCCCATAACGATAAACACGGTAATCCTTGTTTTCTTCCAAATTTTCACCTCCATCAAAGTTCCGGCTCATGGGCTTTCGTCTGCTTTGGCTCCGCCGGCGTTTTACCCTGTCCCTTAGCAGCGGCAAGCTGCCCTAAGAGGGAGGGCTTCTCCCCGCCAAAGAGGGAAAGCTGTTCTGCATCCGTGATAACCGGCATGGAATCCATGCGGGAAGGCGGGGGCGTTGCCACTGGCCGAGTTTCCTCTAATGTCTGCGGATGGTCGGAATGGGTGAGAAAATACTCCCGCTTTAGGTCCGCAAAAACTTCATCAAAAACAGCATTGATGGCCTTACGTTCCTCGCCCTCCGGGAAGGCTTTCAAAATTTCTATTTCTCCATTCTTGCCAGTGGCAAAAGTAGCGGCGCTGTCGGCGTGGCCTGCCAGGTAATCTGAAATTTCAGGGGACAGCTTATCTTTGATGTAGCAGGCAAAAGCTCTGGCGGCCATTTCCGTATTGCTTTCCCAATAGCCGCCGTCCTTTTCGCACTCTTTGCCCATACGGATAGAGTTTTTATAGAAATCCGTTTCTACACGGCCAATCTGCGGAGGTTCCTGCGTCTGCATCCCGGACAGCATACGCTCGAAAATCTCCAGCCTGTCACGCTCACTCTTAGGGATCACCCGCCCGGTAACAGATTTCTTGAAATCGTTTAACTGTTCCACAGAGCCGGGGGCACCCAAAAGAAATTCTTCCCGAAGGACCGCATAAGCCTCCATGTGCATCTCGTCATTTGCCATCCGTTTAAGCGGGGTGAGTACCGCCGAATCCAGCCAGCTTGCCGCATTTTTCCGGGTACGCTCCACCTGCGCCTCTGTCCGGGCTGCGGCCTGCTCCGGTGTTTCCGGCTTATATTTCATGGTTTCAATCAGCTTTTTGAATGGCTCATACAGGTGAGAATGTTCAGAAAGAAATCCCTTTGCTCCCATTTTCACGCCCAGGTAATCATCAAGACCATGCCACCACTCATGGGCCAGCGAACCGGCTCCGTGCATTTTGGTAAGGTTGATGACCTTCCGCAGCGGTTCATAGTGGGCTGCGGCATTTCCGCTGCCGCGGGCGCCAAAGGCAATCGAGAGCGTTCCCTGGTAGGAAATATCCTTTTCACTGATCTGCAGGACAGCCGCCAGGTCTTTAAGAGCGTCAAACCCCATATTCAGAGAAGCGCGCCGGTCATTCTGCGTCATCCAGTTTCCAAACTCGCCGCCCCGGAAAGCAAAGGCATCAAGATAATCCTGCCCGATCACATCACGCCTTCCGCGGTAATCCGGTCCAGTACGCCGGACGCGGGAAAGCTGCTGCGGTACAAACCGCTGTTTTCCACTGCCTCCGCGCTGCCTGGCAAAATCCTGAACCCATTTCAAGGCTTCCTCACGGGTGGCAAAATTCGTTTTCAGGATCGTATAGCCCTTCGTGACATAGTAGGTATCGGGAAGCCAGTCATTATTTTTCGAGTAGGTCCTTTTTCCGTCATTGAACCGAATATCGTACCCGCGGGGAACCTTTTGCTCGGCGGGGACGCCAAACTGCTTTTTTACAGCCTCCCGAACGATTTTCCGGTCAAAGTCCTGCATCCCACGGAAATATAGGGCATTTACCAGCTTATCGGTGATTACCGGGTTATCCCGCCCCTTCTGGGTGGCCCGGATATACCCGCCGCCGATCCCGTGAGAAATACGCTCACAGTAACCGCCGCCGATGATAAGAGCCTCAAACACATCCATAGCTTCCTGGACCGTCTGAACCTTTTCAACGGCTTCCTGTACCTGACGGACGGTTGCAATGTACTCCTTCTGCCGCACCAGGCGCTTCTCCGGCGTATCGTCAGTGCGCAGATAACGCGGGGAGGCGTTCAGGCTGTCACGCACAACTTTCCGAAAGTACAGAATATCCACCGGGACGCCGGATTGGATCAAGGCATTATAATCCGGCTTTTTCCATACATTATCTTTTTTGACATACTTATCGGCCTCGCGCTCGTTCATACCCAACAGGTCATCCACATACAGGCCGCGGGCTGCCCAAAGGTCCTTTTTGGCGCCGCCGATCTTTTCACCGAAATCTTCATGTACGATTTCTTTCGCCATCTAACTCCACCTCCTTTATCAGCGAGAATATATATTTTTTTGCTTCCGGCACATTAGAAAAAGCGCATGGCCTTCCAGAGAGATAGGCCAGCGCCCGGTTCCATTCAGATATGGGATATAAATGGTTATCCATTTCAAGCATGATCCCGAAAGCGGGGAGCGTACACCAAAGCCGCAGATCCGAAATAAACACATCCAGCCGGTCAGCAAGGGTGTCAAGCAATCCCATTGCCATGACACCTACCGTTCTGCTTTGCTTACAGCAGGCACAGTTTTTTTCGCTGGCGGCTGCACCTTCCCGCCATTTTCCTGCATAGCCCTTAAAACGGAGGGTCTGCGTTCAGCGGATTCCTGCAAGCGGGTTACACTGTCAATGGCTTTTTCGATGCTCTTTTGGGCGGCGGTCATACAGGCACGATCCGCCTTATAGGGAGCGGCAATGACTCTGGACAGCCTGCCGGGGCTTTTGACCTCGGCCACCGGTTCTTTGCCCACCAGGGCGCGGCCCATGTTTTTCAAATGCCTGCCCGCCTGATGGTATTCAGCGGAAAGGGTCTGGATCTTGGAAACAGCGTTATCATCAATACGAATACTGTTATCAATCGCTTTCCTGATCCCTTCCAGCATGGGTTTGACATGGAAAAACCGGGAAAGGCCGTCCAGGGCAGAAGCGCCGCGCTCTTTGAAAGCCGAAAGTGCTTTCTGACATCCTTCGATAATGTGATCTTTCAGCTCCGCCAGCTTTTGGCGCATATTGGAGATATTATCCTCCAGCGATTTACAGCTCTTTTGAAGCACAGCTTTCAGAGAGCGGTTCTGCACCTGTTGAAGCTCCTGGCGCATAGTTTTCAATTCCTCTACGGCCTCGGCCAACCGGCTTTCCAGTTCGCCAACATGGGCAACCATTTCAGCAAAATCCTTGCCGCTTGGGGAAGGGTTCTCTTTCAGGACGGCCAGCAATTCCTTCACATACTCATTTTCCACAAGAAGCTGTTTGTTCCTTCGCTTCACTCGTCTGGCGTCCTCCTTTCTCCGGGCAGCTTTCCCCGGCAATCTTACTTACGATTTCCGGCCCGGATTCATAAATCTGCATCAGCCTCCGGGCCATGCTGCAGGGACGGGCCGCGCCCGTTGTCCAGAGGCGCACCGTGGAAGGGGTGACATTCATCAGCAGAGCAAAAGCTTTTTCATTAGTTTCCAGCTTTTTCATCAAAGCCTTAACCATGGATGGGCTGTACTCCGGGCAGCGGGCAGCCCCGGCGATTACCTGAATCGCGGATTTGTCGTTATTCATTGGGTTTCCTCCTAAATTGAAACAGCCGCCTGTTTCTGGCGGCTGGCGTGTTTTTCTTCGCGGATCGCTTGAAGCGTGCGCTGTAATTTCTCATTGTAGTCTTTCCCACTGCGGGGAGGATTGACAGACACCCGGATTTTTGAAAACCTCTGGTCTGATTTCAGCAGTGCCTTGATTTTCCGGGCATTGACCCGGCCCGCAAGGTCATTATCCAAATAGAGGGCAACGCGGGTGATCTCCGGGTGGCGCTCCAGGAAAGCGACCAGGGCCACAGAGGAAGTCCCACCCAGGGAAAGCCGGTAGCCATTCCATTGCCAACCCTCCAGCTTTTGAAGCGTAGCATGGGAGAGGGCGTCAATCGGAGCCTCAAAAACCGCCAGATGGCGGCTGCCCGGCTGATCCGGCGGGTAGCAGAAGCTAAACTGCTTATTGCTGCCGCTGATGTCCTTTTTCAAGTCACCTGCAATTCCGCGGACGCAGGCAAACCGGCCCGTACCGGTATCATCCCGGCCAACAAAAACGCAAACCGCCTCGTTGTTATAGCGGGACTCATAGAATAGGCCCAACTGCATACACCGTCTGATGATGTCCGAATGGACTCCCCGGCGTTGGAGATAAGAAACAGCAAAGGTGGCACAGCGTTTCCCCCTGGGGAGGCGGAAGGGCTTTTTCTCCACCGGTTTCCGCTGTTCCCGGCTGCCGGAAGCTGTATAATGAGAAACAGCAGGGGTTCCGCTGCCTATCAGCCGTTCCACAGCCTCCACAAAGCTGTACCCGCGGATTTCCATGAGGTAATCCACGGCATTGATCTTTCGTCCACGGCTGTTCCAGTACCAGTAATTTTTACTCGCCACATAAACCAGGCTGTCATGTTCATTATGACGATAATTGGCGCCTTCCTGTTTCAGCACACCGCTTTCGTGAGAAAGTAGATAAGCCAGCAGATCAACTTCCCGTGCCTGGTCGATCTGTTCCTGGCTTAACTTCGGCATAATTTCAGCGTTTCATGGATTTTCATGGCGCCCGGCCTCCTTTCTGAGATATTTTCTCTATCCAAAAACAACCCTCTCTCTATCCGTACAGATCGTGATTGACTTCGGCTCGGTAATAGCTGTCCATGGTAGTCGGGGCATTATACAAAGCCGCCAGCAGATAGGACTTGATATTCCGAACCTTGGTCGTGTTATTATCCAGGCAGTCGAACACATACTCCACATGAGAGAAATTCACTTTCAGGAAGCGGCTTTTTACCACCTCACGAGGGTAGTCATCACCGGCAATGCGGATATATGGCCGCTGGGAGAGGACCGTCTGCAGCATCAGCTCAACCAGCTCGTCCACACGCTCATACCCATACCGGTGGACAAGAGCCTCAAATTCAATATTTTCTTTGATAATCTCCCGGTAGGTATCTATCCTATCAATCCTATCCCTATCCATCTCCGTACTACTGGCGGGTGCCCTTCCAGAAGCCGGATAGATTGATTGATGGGTATTTGATATATCCGTAATTGATTTTTCAGTATTTTGTTGTTTAGTATTTAATTGCGTTGGAATATCCGTATTCGGTTTCTCTGTATTCGGATTTACCGTATTCGGATTTTCCAAACACGGTTTTCCCAAATGCGGCGAGGGCGCCGTGTTCGGATTTCCCAAACGCGGTGACAATGGGCTTGGCTGCTGGGGCTGCTCATAGATCGTATATTCGATTTTGGCAAGTTTCCCGCTCGAATTACGCAGTTGGCGGCGAGTAATGTACCCATGCTTTTCCAATTCCAAAACCGCTGTCCGAATAGCGTCAAGGTTTTCCTTGTTGATACTTGCCAGTCCTCGCAGAGTAAAATCCCAGGAATCAGGCAGAGAGAGCATCTGAGACAAAAGGCCCTTAGCTTTCAAGCTGATGGTCTTATCATTCAGGTGATAATTTGACATCACCGTAAAGCCTTTCGTGCGCTCAACGCGAAAAACAGCCATTGTTTAGCCTCCTTTCTGCTAAGATAGAAACAGGGTAACAGCTACAAGGCCCTGTCCTTGTGGTCGTAATTCAAATAGCCATTGTGTACTTTGGCATGATTCTTGATCTTGATAAAACCGCGTTCCTGATTCTCCAACGTTTTCTGATACCCCTCATCTGTAAGGAACAGGCGCATTTTATCGCCTTTATATCCGACAGGAGATTCAAAGGAAAGCACATCAAAGACAACCATGTGGCGTACCTGCGGATCAAACCGCTCCAAGGCCATAATGTCATGTCCTTTTAATTTTTCAGCCCCGGATTGCTGCCGGGCCAGTGCAATCCGCTCTCCCATAGTGCGGGGAGGATAAGGCAGATGATAATTTTTCTGAATATCCTTCACCAGATCCATACACTGTTCATCTGACAGAACCCGCAGCTTCGCCATGAGGCCCCGCACCATATCACGCTGCTCCGGGTTACGGGTAAAACGGGCTGTCATATAAAGTTCATCCAGCACTTTGGCCTGGCAGTCACCATCGACCTGAAACAACTGCCTTTTTTCTTCTTCGTTAAGTTCCATGTGGGGGACCTCCTTTTTTGTCGCTTATTTTTTTCTATGAAAAGGCGCCATAGGGAAAATCCTATGGCGCTGAACAGTCATTTGATTTTAAGTCTGTGGGTTGACTTCCCAACCTCCAATCATTATACTTTTACATAGTGTGTCCGAGTATCGCTGAGAAGAATTGGGCCCTTGGCTTGCTAATAGTTTGCTAATTGGACGGTACAAAATTAGCAAAAAAAGCGTTGTACCAGAAGGTACGCTGTAATAGGGAGAACGCCCGAAAAAGCCCGTAGTTTCAAGGTTTTTGAGGTTTTGGAAGTCATCTGGCATAATGCCGTACGAGGTGGTATGCCATACTCCTAAGGGTTAGTTGTGAGTTCGATTCTCGCAGGGGGTGCCAAAGAAACCAAAGTAAAATAAGTCCTCTGGTTGGGTTGATTCCAACCAGAGGACTTATTTTTTATTAGACAAACGGCAATTTATTGATGTTCTAAAATGTATTCATTAAAACTATTTAAAAATTCTTTAGATGTTTTCCAACCATCTTTATCGCAATGTGTGATTTCCTTTAAAGCCATGGCGCATATATATTCAAACAAACCCTGGTTAGGGCTCTTATATATTATTAAATATAATGGTTTTGCTGCTTTATCACCCATACCTATAACTTTTTTGAATTGATCACTATCAAGTGTATAGGTAAACCATTCTGCGCTCATAGCAAACTCTGGATCTTCCTTTTGTTTTACTTCTATTTCACTGGTTAATTCTTGTAATAAAGCTGCAATTTCTTCTAAAGTAGCTTCATCTATATTTTCTATAAGTTTTTCTTCATCAAGACCGTTAGGTGAAATTTCGTCCCATTCTATTTTACTCTGTTCGTTGCTATCATTGGTTTGAGGATTACTGTCAATTATATTTACATCGTCTTTTTCTTGACATCCAACATTCGTGAATAACATCATACAACAAAGTACAATCATAAGCATTCTTTTCATACAACGCACCTCTAAATTGTGGCTTTTATATGAGATGAATTCAAGTTTTGAGCTAATTATACCACGTTCATATTAATATTACTATCTAAACCATCTTTTTTAGTTGTGGACAAATCCTTAGGACTAGTCGTGGGTTCAATTCTCTCAGCGGCTTTTTTAAGAGAGCCCAGTAACGCGACCTTGATAAGGCGATTTTATTGGCTTTGGGTTATGCATAAACCAAACGATATGGCTTGTAAAATGGCGGGAAGGGGAGTAGACTGTTAAAAGAGACTATTTGGTAAAGGAGATTATAAGTTGTACCGTTTTGAAATGCACTGTCATACCAAAGGCGTAAGCCGCTGCGGAAAAGTGCTGCCTGAGGATGGCGCGGAACTTTACACAAAAGCGGGATATGACGGGGTAGTCGTGACCGATCACATGAATGAAGATACGTTTTGCGAAATGGAAAACGCCAGTTGGGAAGAAAAAGTCACACATTTTCTTACTGGTTGGAAACGGTTCCGTAAAGCTGCCGGGGAAAATATGACAGTCCTTTTGGGAATGGAAATCCGCTTTGCGCAGAATGCGAACGATTATCTGGTATATGGATTCGACCAAGCATTTTTATATGACCACCCTGAACTGCTTGCAATGAACATTAAAACGTTTTCCAAACTTGTAAAAGAAAACGGCCTGCTTGTTTATCAGGCTCATCCATTCCGCAATGGGATTACTGTAGTTGACCCTGCATACCTGGATGGCATGGAAATTTATAATGGCCATCCCCGGCACGAGGCGCGCAACGAGATTGCGCAGGCGTGGGCGAAAAAGTACCATCTACTTGAGGTAGGCGGTTCTGATTTTCATGAAGCGGTGGGATGTGGAACCGCAGGCATCCTTACAGAAGCACCGATTAGGACCAATGAGCAACTGCTGGCCGCCTTGCGAAATAAACCGCAAATATACCGTGCAAGCCGGTAAGTTTTGAAGATGCTTTTTCTGCAATGTCTTGCAAATAAGATTTGTTCTGTTAAATTACAGTACGCAATTCAGCATCGAATGTTACAACATATGAACAATGGCTGCGCTGAAATTTTTGGCATTGGCTGAAAAACAACTGAGTAGTCATAGAAAGGAATTACAATGCAGAACAAATCAATTGCCAATCTGCCCATTGCCGTTTCCCCTTTTATTTATGGAACGGCGACTTCTAAAATGATGGCCGGAGAAAACGCAGACGAAATTCTTGACGCCGCGTTTGAAGCGGGAATTACAACGTTTGATACAGCTCGTCTTTACGGCAAAGCGGAATCGGTGTTAGGCGATTGGGTCAGGCGCAGGAATCTTCGCGGTAAGGTGAACATTTTGACGAAGGGCTGTCACCCGGCCAATGATAAACCGCGCGTATCACCGCAGGTGATTCGTGAAGAACTGGAGATTTCGCTGGAGCAGCTTCAGACCGATTATGTTGATATTTATCTCCTTCACCGGGACGACTCGAATGTTGAAGTAGGCCCGATTGTTGAGTGTCTGAATCAGCTGAAAGAGGAAGGAAAGATAAAAGTGTTTGGCGGTTCTAACTGGACTCCGCAAAGGCTTTCACAGGCAAACGAATATGCGTTGTCTCATGGATTGCAGCCGTTTTCCATCTCCAGTCCGAGCTTCAGCCTTGTTGAGATGGTGCGGGATCCATGGGGTGGAAGCGTATGGCTGTCCGGCCCTTCCCGCGCTGCTGATCGTGAGTGGTATGTGAACAATTTTTGCTTATTCCAGCCTTGCTAGGGGATTTCTTTCCGGGCGCTATCGTACGGACAGTGGAATGGATATAGAGCAGTGCCTGTCATGGGCACCGATTCAGGAATATGGATGCCCTGAAAATATTGAACGCTTGCGGCGGGCAGAACATCTGGCGGATGAAAAAGGCGTGTCAGTTCCGACTGTTGCGCTTGCCTGGGCATTAAAGCAGCCATTGAATCTGTTCTGCATTTTGGGGCCATCGTCCCGTTCTCATTTGGATTCTCTGCTTCGTGCGTTTGAAGTTGAGTTGACCGACCACGAAGCCGATTGGCTGAATTTATGCGATGAATGACTGTGCTCAAAAATCAACGATAAAAGAAATACAATGGTTTATGCCTGATGTGTTGCCCTGCGTTTGCAGCATATATGGTGCAGAACCGGTGATTATAGTTTGCCGCTGACAACTTTTGCCAGCGGCGTTTTGTTTGTGTACCGGGATTGCCAGAGAAACGTTAGGGCTTATTGCCGAATCCGGCGACTCTTGTTATAATAGATATAAAGTATATTTATAATGATTGGGGCAGAGAAATTTGTTCCGATGAAAAGGAACGGTATGGATCCATCACTGGTTTGGGCCGGTATTGGCACCGGCTTTACGTTTTTGATGACTGCGTTTGGTTCTGCGACGGTTTTCTTTTTTCGGAAGACCATTGGTCAAACGCTTCAAAGAGTTTTTCTTGGCTTTGCTGCTGGTGTTATGATTGCGGCTTCTGTTTGGAGCCTGTTAATTCCCGCCATCGAAGAAGCGGAGAGTTCCGGCATCCCGGGGTGGTTGCCGGCGATTATCGGCTTTGCGCTGGGCGTGGCTTTTTTAATGCTGCTGGATGCGTTGCTGCCGCATCTTCACCCGGGTTCCAGACAAACGGAGGGGCGGAGTTCTGACTGGAAACGAACCACCCTTTTGGTTTTTGCCGTAACACTTCATAACATTCCGGAAGGTATGGCAGTTGGGCTTACATTTGCGCTTGCTGCGCAGAACAGCGCAGCGGCTTCCATTACAGGAGCGTTGGCGCTCGCGCTGGGTATGGGGATTCAAAATTTCCCGGAGGGCGCCGCGATCTCTCTCCCTTTGAAGCAGGAAGGGCTTTCAGCGGGAAGAAGTTTTCTGTATGGAAGTTTGTCCGGAGTTGTTGAGCCGGTTTTCGGTATTCTTGCGGTCCTTGTGGCAGGCAGTATTCAAGTTTTTATGCCGTGGCTTCTTTCGTTTGCGGCCGGAGCAATGATGTACGTTGTTGTGGAGGAATTGATTCCGGAGGCGCATCTCGGTGAACACTCCAACGTTGGAACACTTGGTGTGATGGCCGGTTTTCTGATCATGATGCTGCTGGACGTTGCCCTGGGGTAATCACGCAACTGCTGTTTAGGACATGCTTTTGCATGCGTTTATCTGTATAAAAACGACAAAATAATACAAAATGTAAATTAGAATACCAAATGAAATGAAAAAAGTACGGGACTGTCTTTCAGGCTAACATTTGTTTTCGTAAAAAATGGTCTGCAATGGAGGAAGTTGTGAGCGAACAACAAGATTATAAAGGTTACGATGTCAAATATCAGAAAGCGGATGAATCTCAACGAGGTTATACGTTTGTTCCGGGTACGGGTTTTACCAATCATGACCCGGAAGAAGAACGCCGCAGGAAACTTCATTATGTAGCAAATCATGTAGGTTTGGCGATTGTTTTCTTTGTTTTAATTTCAGTATTCGCGACGTTGCCGGTCACACTTCTGTTTTCAGCGATGGGGCTTCCTGTTTATGTTAATTTTACCAGCATGCAGGTCTATGGCGCCCAGTTTATGATTTATCTGGTCCAAATCGTGGTATCCGTGCTGAAACTCGGAGTGCCCGCCTTGTTTCTTTATAGTGCGTTGAAACGCCGGATAAGATTTTATGGCGTGATGAAACCGCCGCGTTTGAGAACGTTTTTTTACACCGTTCCCATGACGCTTGCCGCAACGGTGATTGGCAGTTTTGTAGCGCAAATCGTTCAAAAACTGCTTGTGATGTTTGGCTGGAATGTTTCACAGCCGAATTACCAAACGCCCGAGTCTGAGGCAGATATCCTGTTGTATTTCATTCTGTTGACGATTGTACCCGCTTTTTTGGAGGAACTCTTTTTTCGCGGGGCGATCATGCAACCGCTTCGCTGCTTTGGCGACAGCATCGCGCTGGTAGTTTCTTCGCTTCTTTTTGCTTTGGCACATTTTAATGCGATGCAGGCGGTCAATGCCATGATTCTTGGTTTGGTAATTGGTTATTTCGTCATGCGGACCAGGTCGTTGTGGACAGGAATCCTTTTGCATTTTTGTGTCAATACGGTTTCGTTTTTTGAGGTCATGCTGCTTAATGAATGGGCACCTCAAAATTATCAGATGATCAGCAATATGATTTCATTGGTTTTGATTGCGGCGGGAATCATGTCGTTTTTGGTATTTGTTCGCCGTGAACCATCAGCTTTTACTATTCCACAGTTAAAAACCACATGGACAGTTGGAAAAAGACTGACGGTGTTTTTCTCAAGCGGCGGTATAATGATTGCGCTGTTGCTGATGGTGTATTTTTGGGTGCAGGTGTAGTGGTATGGTAACACAAAAGGATTATGAATTTATGCGCATGGCGCTGGAACAGGCGAAAATAGCCGGCGAAATGGGTGAAGTACCCATCGGAGCAGTGGTGGTTAAAGACGGCGAAGTGATATCGACGGGATACAATCTTCGAGAAATAAAAAAAAATTCACTCTGTCATGCGGAACTGATTGCCATTGATAAAGCTTGTGAAAAGCTTGGTGGCTGGCGTTTGCATGAATGTGAATTGTACGTTACCTTGGAACCGTGCCCCATGTGCGCGGGGGCGATCATCAATTCCCGGATTCGAAGAGTTGTTTTCGGCGCATTTGACCCCAAAGCCGGAAGCTGCGGCTCTTTGATTAATCTGTTTGCGTGTGATTTTAATCATCGCCCGGTTTTGGAAGCCGGAGTTTTGCAGCAGGAATGTGCTGACCTATTGCAGTCGTTTTTTAAAAAGTTAAGAAAAAAGTAATATTTGCTGACGTGATTATTCATATCTCAAACAGGAAATGCTGTTATAATATGAGTACAGAAATGAATTATTTCTGTTTTACCCTCTCCTTTATTATTAAATTCATTTTATTTCATCTTATTTCAAACGGGCAGTATTGCCCGTTTCTTTTTTATGAAAATATGGAAAGAATTGTTGTTTCTATCCATTAAATGGTGTAAAATAAAAAAGGCTATGTGTTGTAACGCTGCATTTATTTTAACTTCTGGTGTTGTACGGCGACAATGTCTGTTTCCAGTTTCTTTTGCTGTGCATATTGAAAGGTGGAAAGGCTTCCCCCGGGTTCTCCGGTAATGACAGCAATCAACCGGCCGGAGTGGTCGACCATATAATGGTTGCGGTTTTGGAGGCACCCGTTGTAGTACCGTTCGCTGAGTACGATTGTCGTGTTGCAGGCTGACAAAATGCGGTCATAACGCATCCGCCAGGCGGCAGACTGCTGCGTCCGCTGTTCCCGGTAGGGAATGACAGCAGTGAGTGTCAGGTGAGGAACAATTTCTTTGAGCTGCAGTACAATTTCGGCTGCGATGATGTCTACGCCGCGGGCCATGCCAGTCATAAAATTGCAGTACCCGTCTAAGGAAGCGCGAACAATCCGGCTTTGGAGCTGTTCTTTCATGGATTGGATCATACGGTTGTTTTCATCCCATGGTTCAAGTAATTTTTCGGGCCTTGGCCCGGAAAAACACGCGGTTTGACACTTCATAGCCAACTTCCATTCCTATTTTAAGTGGATTATCTCTTTGTTTTGTATTATATATTAATATTATGAAAAAATTATGAATAATATGAATATTTTTATTCATATTTTGAGGAGCGATTGTATGCAAACATTTACCAAACGCTGCTGGGCGAAAATTGATCTGGACGCTTTGCAATATAATCTGGAGCATATTCGTAAAATGGCGCCGGAAAACGCGCAGATCATGGCGGTAGTTAAAGCAAACGCCTACGGCCACGGGGATGGTATGGTAGCGGCTGAATTGGAGCGAAATGGCGTTAACTGGTTTTGTGTTTCGAATGTAGAGGAAGCCATTTCGCTTCGTAAATCCGGAATAACGGGAAAGATTCTGATTCTTGGAATGACTCCGGTGGAACTAGCGTCGTTGCTGGTGGAATATAAACTGGTTCAAACCGTCTATTCACCGGAATATGCCAAACAACTCAATGACCGGCTTGCTGCTTTGGGAAAGGTGCTGGAGTGCCATTTGAAAATTGACACAGGCATGGGGCGGATCGGTTTTGTTCATCATGATGGTGCCGATGCGTTGGATGAACTGCTTAAAGTGTGTGCAATGCCGCAGCTGAAACCCACGGGTATTTTTACCCATTATGCGGTTGCGGATGAAACGAATGAGGATTCCGTTGCCTATACGCAAAAACAACTCGCTTCATTTTGCGACATCCTCTCTAAGCTTGAGCAGCATGGGGTTCATCTGCCGGTTGCTCACACCAAAAACAGCGCCGGAATCGAGCGCCTTACAACGGAACATTTTCCGTTTGTGCGAGCGGGAATTATTTTATATGGGTTAAACCCCAGTCATGAAGTGGTTGATCCCAAGATGAAGCCGGTCATGGAGCTGAAATCGGTTGTCTCCATGGTGAAACGCATCCCGCCGAATACATCTGTGAGTTATGGGCGCCGTTTTATTTCTGATCACGAGATGATGGTCGCCACAGTTCCTGTGGGTTATGCGGACGGTTTTTCCCGCTCGCTTTCCAATCGGGCGGAGTTTCTGGTGCGCGGCAAGCGCGCGCGAGTAATCGGCACGGTCTGCATGGATCAGCTTATGCTGGATGTAACCGGCATTCCCGATGTGCAAATGGGTGACGAAGTGACAATTTTCGGCAGGGATGGCGATGCTTACATCAGTGCGGATGAGCTTGCACAGATGGCATCTACCATCAACTATGAGATCGTCTGCGCAGTAGGGCACAGGGTTCCGCGTGTGTATTACCGTGGCGGTAAGGTTGTGGAAGTTGTCAATTATCTGTACGATACGGAAGAATAATCTTGACCCGGCAATCACTGTTTGATTGGAAAGGAGCTTTTTATGAAATTGATGATCGCGTCTGATATTCACGGTTCGGCTTTTTACTGTGAAAAAATGGTGGAAGCATTCCACCGGGAACATGCAGACAAACTGCTGCTGTTAGGCGACCTTTTGTACCACGGCCCCCGCAACGATCTTCCGGAGGAATATGCGCCCAAACGGGTGATTTCCATGCTCAATGAGCTGGCGCCCAGCATCATTTGTGTGCGCGGCAATTGTGATGCGGAAGTGGATCAAATGGTTTTGGATTTTCCCATTCTTTCGGATTCCTGCCTGCTGTTCTGGAACGGCCGCACCATATTTGCAACTCACGGGCATATCTTTAATGAGGAAAATCCGCCGAAACTGCATCATGGTGATATTCTTTTAAACGGTCATTTTCATATATCGGCATGCACAGAGCACAATGACTTTCTTTATCTGAATCCGGGCTCGGTGTCGATCCCCAAAGAGAACACGCCGCACGGTTATATGGTTTTAGATGAGACCACAGCCTATTGGAAGGACATTGACGGTGAATGTTACCGCAGCATTTCGCTGAAATAATGTTGTGATAGTCGTAAAATAAAAACAACTGCCTGTATTTGCAGGCAGTTGTTTTTTCTTTTGCTGAATGTTATGATTTCCGCTTCTAGGGTTGCCATAAAAAGAAAGGCTGTCCGCCAAATAGCGAACAGCCTTTTTAAAACAATTCTCTTATTCAGCTTTGATTGCAGCCTGAGCAGCAGCCAGACGAGCGATCGGAACACGGAACGGAGAACAGGAAACATAGGTCAAACCAGCGTTGTGGCAGAACTCAACGGAGGACGGATCGCCACCGTGCTCACCGCAGATACCGAGTTTGATATCCGGGCGGGTCTGTTTGCCGAGGTCAGCAGCCATTTTAATGAGCCTGCCAACGCCAACCTGATCCAGTTTAGCAAACGGATCGTTCTCATAGATCTTCTTGTCATAGTACGCGCCGAGGAATTTACCAGCGTCGTCACGGCTGAAGCCGAAGGTCATCTGAGTCAGGTCGTTTGTACCAAAGCTGAAGAACTCAGCCTCTTTTGCGATTTCGTCTGCAGTCAGAGCAGCACGCGGAATCTCGATCATGGTACCAACTTTATAATGCATGTCGGAACCAGCTGCTTTCAGAACAGCGTCAGCGGTCTCAACAACAACGCCTTTTACGTAAGCGAGCTCTTTGGCTTCGCCAACCAGCGGAATCATGATTTCCGGAACGATGGTCCAATCCGGATGTTTCGCCTGAACATTCAAAGCAGCTTTAATAACAGCTTTGGTCTGCATAACAGCGATTTCCGGATATGTAACAGCCAGACGGCAGCCACGGTGACCCATCATCGGGTTGAACTCATGCAGAGAAGCGATGATTGCTTTAACGTCAGCAACGGTTTTGCCGGTGTCTTTCGCAAGCAGTTCAATATCGGCTTCTTCGGTCGGAACGAACTCATGAAGCGGCGGATCCAGGAAACGAATGGTGATCGGTGCACCTTCCATAGCCTCATACATCGCTTCAAAGTCACCCTGCTGCATCGGCTCGAGTTTCGCAAGAGCTTTCTCACGGCCTTCAACAGTGTCAGAGCAGATCATTTCACGGATAGCCGGAATACGGTCTGCCTCAAAGAACATATGCTCAGTACGGCAAAGGCCGATACCTTCTGCACCGAATTTCTTCGCCTGTTTCGCATCACGCGGATTGTCAGCGTTGGTTCTTACTCTCAGGGTGCGGTATTTATCTGCCCAGTCCATAATGCGGCCGAATTCGCCGGAAATGGAAGCTTCAACGGTCGGGATTGCTTCGCCGTAGATGTTACCGGTAGAACCGTCGAGGGAGATGTAATCGCCTTCGTTGTAAACTTTGCCAGCAAGCTCGAATTTCTTGTTCGCTTCGTCCATTTTGATTTCGCCGCAACCAGATACACAGCAGGTACCCATACCACGAGCAACAACAGCAGCGTGAGAGGTCATACCACCGCGAACGGTCAGGATGCCCTGAGCGGCAACCATACCTTCAATGTCTTCCGGAGAGGTTTCCAGACGAACGAGAACAACTTTTTCGCCTTTCTCAGCCCACTCTTTTGCATCGTCAGCAGTGAAGACGATACGGCCGCAAGCAGCACCCGGAGAAGCAGCCAGAGCGGTAGCAACCGGAGCAGCTTTCTTCAGAGCAGCAGCGTCAAACTGCGGGTGAAGCAGAGAGTCAAGAGTTCTCGGATCGATCATCGCAACAGCTTCTTTTTCAGAGATCATGCCCTCGTCAACAAGGTCACAAGCGATCTTCAGAGCAGCAGCAGCGGTTCTCTTACCGTTACGGGTCTGCAGCATGTAGAGTTTCTTGTCCTCAATGGTGAACTCCATATCCTGCATGTCTCTGTAATGGTTTTCCAGAGTGTGGCAGATGTCAACAAACTGGTTGTAGCATTCCGGCATAACCTCAGCGAGCTGATCAATGGTCTGCGGGGTGCGGACACCAGCAACAACGTCTTCGCCCTGAGCGTTCATAAGGAACTCACCGAAGAGTTTCTTCTCACCGGTTGCAGGGTTTCTGGTGAACGCAACACCAGTACCGGAAGTCTCGCCCATGTTACCAAACGCCATCATCTGAACGTTAACAGCGGTACCCCAGGAGTACGGAATGTCGTTCATTCTTCTGTAAACGTTTGCACGCGGATTGTCCCAAGAACGGAAAACAGCTTTGATTGCGCCCATGAGCTGTTCTTTCGGATCAGACGGGAAGTCTTCGCCGATTTTTGCTTTGTATTCTGCTTTAAACTGATTTGCAAGTTCTTTCAGGTCTTCAGCAGTCAGTTCGGTATCCTGAGTGACACCTTTTTCTGCTTTCATCTTGTCGATGAGCTCTTCAAAGTACTTTTTGCCGACTTCCATAACAACGTCGGAGTACATCTGAATAAATCTTCTGTAGCAGTCATATGCCCAGCGCGGATTGCCGGATTTTTTCGCCATGACCTCAACAACCTCTTCGTTCAGACCGAGGTTGAGGATGGTGTCCATCATACCAGGCATGGAAGCTCTTGCGCCCGAACGAACGGAAACGAGGAGCGGGTTTTCAAGGTCGCCGAATTTTTTGCCGACGATCTCTTCCATTTTGCCGATGTATTCCATGATCTGAGCCTGGATCTCATCGTTGATTTTTCTGCCGTCCTCATAATACTGGGTGCACGCTTCAGTGGAAATGGTAAAGCCCTGCGGAACCGGAAGACCAAGGTTGGTCATTTCAGCCAGGTTCGCACCTTTACCGCCGAGCAATTCTCTCATTTTTCCGTTGCCTTCGGAAAAAAGGTACACGTACTTTTTGCTCACTTGCAATCTACCTCCAAATTTTTTTTACAAAATCTCACGAAGCAAGCCCGCAAAAACAAAAAATTTTGCAGGCGAAGTCCGGAAATGTTTGTAATGTCCCTACTTGTTGGGCTCGTTTCACATTATAACAAAATTTCAAAACTTTTTCTATATATTTATCAAAAAAAATTTGGAAAAGAAGGGCAAAACCGTTGATTTCATAGAGTTTCACAAATTAGGCTTGCAAAACCCCCCGGAAATTGAGATAATAAGTACAGTTTTTCATGTGATTTACATAAAATGAAACTGCATTTTATTTTAAAAGGGGTGGGTTCGCTTTGCGTGAAAAGATAGCAGTCGTCCTCGCGGCTGGAGAAGGCAAGCGAATGATGTCGAAAAAACCAAAGGTGCTTTGTGAAGTGCTGTTTAAACCCATGCTTTCATGGGTTCTTTCTGCCTGTGAGCAGGCGTCTCTGCAAGGGGTCTGTGTCGTTGCGGGTTATGAGCATGAGCAGCTGGAAGATTACCTGCAGAAAAAATATGGGGAACGGTACCCGGTTGTACTCCAGACAGAACGAAAAGGCACCGGGCACGCGGTCATGATGGCGGAACGCTTTTTAAAGGAACATCCGGATTCGGATATGCTGCTCCTTTGCGGCGATGCCCCGTTTATTGACGGTGAGACCATTGACGCCGCTTATGCGTATCATTGCGAACATGAAAATAGTGTTACTGTGGTCACCGCGCAGTTAAAGGACCCAACCGGTTACGGGCGGATCCTGCGCAGTGAAGATGGAATCTCCGGCATTGTGGAACAGAAGGATGCGACCGAAGAACAGCGGCGGATACAGGAAGTCAATTCCGGTATGTACTGGTTCAAGACGGCTGACCTTCTGGAAGTGCTGGGAGAACTCACAAACAACAATGTTCAGGGTGAATATTACATTACCGATACAGTCGCGCTCCTTTTGAATAAAGGAAAGCGTGCGGGAGCATATCTGGCGGCGGACGCCGATGTGTGTTTGGGCGCGAATGACCGTAAAGGGCTTTTACAGCTTAACCGCATTGCGGCGGAGCGGATCCTTGAAAAACACCTTGCGAACGGTGTGGGCTTTGTTTCGACTGACGGTGTTCTGATTGGGCCGGACGTTACCATTGGTCCTGGAAGCGTTATTCTGCCGGGCAGTATTCTGCGTGGCAGCACACAGGTGGGTGCCGGATGTGAAATCGGCCCCAATACACTGCTGGAGAACGCCAGAGTGGGCGATGAGACCGTTCTTAATTCCGTTCAGGCATATGACTGCGTCATCCACGACCATGTGAAGATGGGGCCGTTTGTGCATATCCGCCCGAACAGCGAGATCCTGTCCGGCGTGAAGATCGGGGATTTTGTGGAAGTGAAAAATTCTACAATTGGTGAGAAAACGGCTGTTGCTCATTTGACCTATGTCGGCGACAGCGATGTCGGCAGCAACGTAAACTTCGGATGTGGCGTTGTAACGGTCAACTATGACGGCGCGAAAAAGCACCGCACTGTGATTGGCGATAACGCGTTCATCGGATGCAATACCAATCTGGTCGCACCAGTGAAAATCGGCAACACGGCATACACCGGGGCTGGTTCTACCATTACGAAAGATGTTCCGGACGGCGCTTTGGCGGTTGAGCGGGGCAAGACAGCGATTATCGAAGGCTATGCTTACAAAAAGCTGAAAGATCGGATTAAGAAATAAAAACGGCAGTGGCCGCATGAAACGATACAGGGGAGTGCAAAATGAATTTACACGGTAAGGATATTAAAATTTTTGCTGCAAATTCAAACCCGCGTGTAGCGCGTGAAATCGCAAGAGAGCTCGGGCTTCCGGTCGGGCGTTCGGATGTTGGAATGTTCAGTGACGGCGAGATTTCAGTCTCAATCCATGAATCGGTCCGTGGATCGGACGTGTTTGTGGTTCAGTCGACCAGTTCTCCGGTCAACCGGAACCTGATGGAGCTTCTGCTCATGATCGATGCGTTTAAGCGGGCTTCCGCCGGACGGATTACCGCAGTGATCCCTTATTTCGGATATGCCAGACAGGACCGTAAGGCAAAGGCGCGTGACCCGATCTCCGCAAAACTCGTTGCGGATCTCATCACGACTGCCGGTGCGGACCGTGTTCTGACCATGGACCTGCATGCGGCGCAGATTCAGGGCTTTTTCGATATTCCTGTGGATCATCTGCTTGGTGTGCCGATCCTTCTGCCTTATTATAATGAGAAGTTCAAAGGGGAGAAAGACGACATTGTGGTGGTTTCCCCGGACTTGGGTTCGGTCACCCGTGCACGGAATTTTGCCACCCGGTTCGACGCTCCGCTTGCCATTGTGGACAAACGCCGTCAGCGCGCGAATGTTTCGGAAGTGATGAACATCATCGGCGATGTACGGGACAAACGGATTATTTTGGTGGACGATATGATCGACACCGCGGGAACCCTCTGCAATGCTGCAAAAGCCATGATCGAAAAAGGCGGCGCGAAAGAGGTTTATGCTTGCGCCACCCATGGCGTGCTGTCCGGTCCGGCTGTTGAGCGGATCGCGGAAAGTCCTATCAAGGAACTGGTGTTCTTGGACACCATTGAACTGCCGGAGGAAAAACGTCTGGATAAGATCAAACAGCTTCCGGTAGCGCCTGTTTTCGCGGAGGCAATTGAGCGCATTTATCTGGATAAACCGGTATCGCCGCTGTTTGTCTGATTTTTGGAATCAGTCTATTATAAAATGAAATGCAGCCTGCAAACGAAAGGCCCTGTTCTTTCGTTTGCGGGTTTTGCTGGGTTTGGAATCATTTCAGGAGGATTTATGAGTATTTTTGACCTGTTCGCCCAAATTTCCCATCAGCAGGGGAAAATCGAATACCTGATTGTCGGATTGGGCAATCCCGGCGCGAAATATGATAAAACCCGTCACAACGCGGGCTTTCATGCGCTGGACGCGGTGCTGGAACAAAACGGCCTGACACTTGGCCGCAATAAATTCAAAGCGCTGGTGACCGACGGAACGCTTTCCGGTAAGCGCTGCCTGTTCATGAAGCCGCAGACCTTTATGAATCTGAGCGGTGAGGCAGTTGGCGAAGCGGCACGGTTTTATAAAATCCCGCCGGAACGGGTCATCGTGTTGTTTGATGATATCTCCCTGCCTCCGGGAAAACTGCGTATCCGCCGAAAAGGAAGCGCCGGCGGGCACAATGGAATCAAAAGCATCATTGAGCATCTGGATTCGGAAAATTTTCCGCGCGTGAAACTGGGTGTCGGCGCCAAACCCCGCCCGGATTATGATCTGGCTGACTGGGTGCTGGGAACCTTTCCCAAAGAGGACGCCGAGAAGATGCAGCAAAGTTACGACAAATGCCCGGAGATCGTTTCGTTGATCGCAGAAGGCAAGCTGGATGAAGCGATGAACCGGTTCAGTAAATGAAATATGTTTGGAAAACCGGAAGAAAGGAGACAAAACGATGAAGCTGTTTACAAGCCTGTTAAAAAAGTATGATCCGTTCATCCGGGTCGGTCAGGCGTTGGAGCAGGGCACACTTCCGGTCATGGTGGTCGGCCTTTCCGCCGTGCACAAAGCAAACCTGATCGCCGCAGTCACGGAAGAGCGGGGACCCTGCCTGGTCGTGACCGCGGACGAACTGGCTGCGCGGCGCTTTTGTGAGGACATTAACGCCATGCTGATGGAGGAAGCGGCGCTTCTTTACCCGGCGAAGGATTTTGTCTTCCGCAGCATTGAAGGGGTGTCTCACGAGTATGAGCATCAGCGACTTAATGTGCTTTCCCGCATCATACGCAAGGAATGCAGGGTGGTCTGCTGCAGTATCGACGCCCTTCTTCAGTACACCATCCCGCCAAAGGAACTGGTCTGCCGCAGCGTGTCGCTCAAGCCGGGACAGCAGATTGCTCTGGACGCGGTCGTGCGCATCCTGCTCCGCGCGGGATACGTCCGCCGCGATCAGGTGGACGGCGTTTCTCAGTTTTCGGTGCGCGGCGGGATTGTGGACCTGTTCCCGCCCGACCGCTCCGCTCCGGTCCGTTTGGAATTCTGGGGGGATGAGATCGACACCGTTTCGGTCTTTGAGCTGGATACCCAGCGCCGGGTGGATACCATCAAAGAAGCACAGGTCACCCCGGCTTACGAGGTGCTTGCCCAGTCGCCGGAGGAACTGGCCGACCGGATTGAAGAGCGGATCAAACATCTTAAAAAAGACAATTTATCCCGGCTGCGTTTTCAGAAGGATGTGGAGCGGATTCGATCGGGGTTGGAGCTGTCCTCTTACGATAAATACATTGGGGTGGTTTATGAAAAACCGGCGACGTTGCTGGACTACTTGGAAGATCCGGTGATTTTTGTCAGCGAATATACCGCTGTCAAGGAGCGCGCGCGCGGCTTTCTGACGACCCACCGGGAAGACATTAAACTCCTTCTGGAAGAAGGGGAATTGTGCAAGGGCTTTGACAACTTTTGTATGGATTTTTCCCTGCTGAACGATATCATTCAGCAGGGGCGTTCGGTGTATCTGGACACCTTTGCCCAGTCGAATGATCTGCGTTTGAAGGACCTGATCTCCGCAACGGCGGTTCAGACTTCCGCCTGGGGCGGGGAACTGAAGCTGCTGGCGGATGATCTCACCTCGCTCATGGAGCAGAACTACTGCTGTGTTGTTCTGGCAGGTACGGCAAAGTCCGCCGCGACCCTTGCGTCCGACCTGCGGAAATACGGGCTCCCGGCCGATTACAGCAAGGATATCAAAGATGTGATCTATCGCAAGATCTTTGTGGTGGAAAACAAGCTCTCTTCCGGTTTTGAGTACCCGGAAATCAAGCTTTCGGTCATCACCAGCGTGAAACCGGGTGCGGTTTCCAAAAAGCGGACCAAAAAGCGCAAGGGTGAGGAGATCCGTTCCCTCACCGATCTTACACCGGGCGATCCGGTGGTGCATGTCACCCACGGTATCGGCATTTTCGATGGCATCCACAAGCTGGATCTGCACGGCATCGTGAAAGACTACATCAAGATTCGGTATGCCGGTGCGGATACCCTCTATGTACCGGTCACCCAGCTTGATCTGGTTTCCAAGTACATCGGCCCAAAGGATGACAGCAAGATCAAACTCAACCGCCTGAATTCCGGTGAGTGGCAGAAAACCCGTTCACGTGTCAAAAAAGCGGTGGATGATATGGCTGGTGAGCTCATCCGGCTGTACGCGGAGCGGATGAACGTAAAAGGTCACGCCTTCCCGGAAGATGACGAATGGCAGCGGGAGTTTGAAGACCGCTTCGATTATGAGGAGACGGACGACCAGCTTCGCTGTGCGGAAGAAATCAAAGAGGATATGCAAAAACCTGTGCCGATGGACCGCCTGCTCTGCGGCGACGTCGGCTTCGGCAAAACGGAAGTTGCACTCCGCGCCGCGTTCAAGTGCGTGGAGGACGGCATGCAGTGCGCCATCCTCTGCCCGACCACGATTTTAGCCTGGCAGCACTACCAGAGCATTGTCAAACGGTTCGAGGGGCTTCCGGTCAACATTGGTTTGCTGTCACGGTTCCGCACGCCCAAGCAGCAGCGGGAAACCATCCGGAAGATGAAATCCGGCGAGGTGGATATTGTGGTGGGCACCCATCGCTTGGTGCAGAAGGACATTGAGTTCAAAGCGCTGGGACTTGCTATTGTCGACGAGGAGCAGCGGTTCGGCGTTGCCCATAAAGAAAAATTCAAGGAGATGTTCCGCGGGGTGGATATGCTCACCCTGTCCGCGACCCCGATCCCGCGTACGCTGAACATGGCGATGTCCGGTATTCGGGATATGTCGGTCATCGAGGAACCGCCGCAGGACCGTCATCCGGTCCAGACTTATGTCATTGAGCAGGATATGGGCGTGATCTGTGACGCCATCCGCCGGGAGCTGCGCCGGGGCGGGCAGGTGTATTACATCCACAACCGGATCGACAGCATCCGCAGCTGCGCCGCGCGGATTCAGGAGCGCATCCCGGACGCACGCATCGGAATCGCGCACGGACGGATGGCGGAGGATGAGCTTTCCGAAATCTGGCGGCAGTTGATGGAGCAGGAAATCGACATTCTGGTCTGCACGACAATTATTGAAACCGGCGTGGATGTTGCCAACTGCAATACCCTCATCATTGACGACGCGGATAATATGGGGCTTTCTCAGCTGTATCAGCTCCGCGGACGGGTGGGGCGTTCCAACCGCCGCGCGTTTGCTTATTTCACCTTTCGGCGGGGGAAGGTCCTTTCGGAAGTCGCCTCCAAACGGCTTTCCGCCATCCGTGAATTTACCCAGTTCGGATCCGGTTTCCGCATTGCGCTGCGGGATCTGGAGATCCGCGGGGCGGGAAATATCCTCGGCGCAAAACAGCACGGGCATATGGAAGCAGTCGGTTATGATATGTATCTCCGCCTGCTTTCAGACGCCATCAGCGAGCAGAAAGGCGAAGCCCCGCAGATGGCTGCGGAGGAATGTCTCGTGGATATTCAGGTGGAAGCGCATATTCCGGAACGGTATATTGAAAGCCTTTCCCAGCGGATCGACGTTTACCGAAAGATCGCTTCGGTCAAATCCGAAGAGGACGCGTTCGATGTGCTGGATGAGCTCATTGACCGGTTCGGTGAGCCGCCGGAAGCGGTCAAAGGGCTTGTGGATGTAGCCTTGCTGCGCAATACCGCCTCACGGTTCGGTATTCGTGAGATCAGTCAGAAGGGCGGCAGTCTGCTGTTTTATCCGGAACGGTTGGATATGCAGCTTGCTTCCCAGCTGATTGGCGGGCTGAAAGGCCGGGTCATGGTCAACGCGGGCGCAAAGCCGTATCTTTCGGTGAAGATGAAAGAAGACGAACCGGTCGCGCTCATGCGAAAGGTGCTCAGCGTCTGGAGTGAAGCGCAGGAGAAAGAAGAGAAAAAATAAGTGTTGGCGCAAAATGCGCTGGCTTTTTGGGTAATGATATTGCTGAACAGCAAGCGGATGAAAATTTCATCCGCTTTTTCTTTTTCTAAAAACATGGTACACTGTTTTCAGAACAGCATGTACGGGGGGACGTTATGAACAGCGATTTGATACAGCACCTGGCTCAGGTAACCGAAGAGGAAAAGAAGCTGTTAACCGGAAAGAATGTGGATTTAAAAGCGTACGGTGCATTGCATACCGGTCGGGTGGACAGCGCAAAACTGCTGGAACGGGGAGAGCTGATCTCCATCCGCCCGCACACACGGTTTGCGCCTTTTCCCCGCCATTATCACAATTATGTGGAAATGATGTACATGTGCGCCGGGAGCACTACCCATATCATCAACGGGGAACAGGAGGTCACTCTTTCGGCGGGTGAGCTTTTACTGTTCAACCAGCACGCAAGCCATGCGATCGAGCGGGCGGGTGAGGGAGACATCGCGGTGAATTTTATCGTCCTGCCCCAGTTTTTTGATGTTGCGCTCGACATGATCGGCGCGGATAATGTGCTGGGTGAATTTCTGCTGGGCAGTTTGCAGCGAAGCGGCGGCCCGGTGAGTTTTCTTCATTTTCGTGTGGCGGATTTTCTCCCTGTGCAGAACCTGCTGGAAAATATGGTCTGGACGATTGTGCATCAGGTCCCAAACGCGCGAAAGATCAATCAGGTCACGATGGGGCTTTTGTTCCTGGAGCTTTTAAGCAATACCGCAAGCCTTTCCTTGCCGGACCCTACATGGAAAGAGAATGCCGCGGTCGTGCGGATGCTCAAGGAAATCGAGGAAAATTACAAGCTGGTCAGTCTCAGTGAACTGGCGGAAGAACGCGGCGTGACGGCTGCCTGCTTGAGCGGGACGGTTCATCGAGTCACCGGAAAAACGTTTAAACAGCTGCTTCAGGCAAAGCGGCTTTCCAAAGCGGCAGAGCTTTTGCGGCAGACCCGCCTTTCCGTGGAAGAGGTGTCGGAAGCGGTGGGGTATGAAAACACCAGCTATTTTTACCGCATTTTTCAAAAACAGTTTGGCCTTACACCCAAACAGTATCGCAACGAAATTAAATAAAGACATAAAAACTGCATAAATCACGTCCTTGTTTTATGATTTTTGCCTTTTATAATAAGAGATACAGGGGGTGATTGTGTGCGGTATTATCTTGCGGTGGATATTGGCGCTTCGTCCGGCCGGCATATTCTCGGCCATGTGGAACACGGGAAAATCGTGCTGGAAGAAGTCTACCGCTTTTCAAACGGAATGGTACCGAAAAACGGGCATCAGTGCTGGGAGCTTGACCGGCTTTACCAAAATATTTTAGAAGGTTTGAAAGCCTGTAAAGCAGCTGGGAAGATTCCCGAAACGATGGGGATTGACACCTGGGCAATTGATTTTGTTTTGCTTTCTGGTAATGGTGATGTTCTGGGCGATACAGTCGCCTACCGGGACAGCCGCACTGAAGGAATGCGGCAGTTGGTGGAACGCCGTCTGCCGTTCGATGAGCATTACGCGATTACAGGAATCCAGTATCAGCCGTTTAACACGGTTTATCAGCTGATGGCGCTTAAACAGCAGCATCCGGAACAGCTCGAGCAAGCAGAGCGCTTTTTAATGGTACCGGAGTATTTTAATTACCGGCTTACCGGGAAGCAGATGAACGAGTACACCAACGCGACTTCTACCGCGCTTGTGGACGCCCGGTCAAAACAGTGGAGCGCGGAAATTTTAAAACGGCTTGAACTGCCTGAAAAACTATTCGCGCCGCTTCATCTGCCAGGTACCGTGGTGGGTAACTTCACGCCGGAGGTTCGTAATGAAGTCGGGTTTGACTGCCGGGTCATCCTGCCTGCAACGCATGATACCGGTTCGGCTTACCTGGCGGTTCCCGCCAGAGACGATGCGGCGGTTTATCTTTCCAGCGGGACCTGGAGCCTGTTGGGGGTGGAAAACCGCAAACCGGTGACAACGCCCGAAAGCCGGAAGCTCAACTTTACCAACGAAGGCGGCTATGAGTACCGCTACCGTTTCTTGAAAAATATTATGGGGCTTTGGATGATTCAGTCAATACGACATGATTACGGCGACCAGTACAGCTATGCGGAGCTGGAACAGATGGCGAGGGAAGCATCCAGCTTTGAAAGCCTTGTGAACGTGGATAACGAGCGATTTCTGGCGCCGAAGAATATGGTCGCCGAAGTGCAGAACGCCTGCCGGGAATCCGGTCAGACGGTTCCTCAAACGCCGGGTGAAGTGATGCAGTGTGTTTACCGCAGTTTAGCCGGAGCGTATGTGAGAACCATCCGTCAGCTTGAAAATCTCACCGGAAAACAGTACACCAGTTTAAATATTGTGGGCGGTGGTTCCAAGGATGGTTACCTCAACGAGCTCACGGCGCGCGCTTCCGGTTTGCCGGTGTTCGCCGGCCCGACTGAGGGTACCGCGCTTGGCAATTTGATGGTGCAGATGCTCTTTACCGGAGAATATGATAATCTTACCGCGGCAAGGCGTGCGGTAAAAGAAAGCTTTTCAATCAAGGAGGTACAGCCATGACAAATTATGAAGCAGCCAAAAAGCGTTATGAAGCGCTTGGCGTGAACGTGGAGCGGGCACTCGGCCAGCTTGCGGATAAAGCCATTTCCATTCACTGCTGGCAGGGAGATGATGTCGCCGGATTTGATCGTCCGGACGGCGGCGCGGGAGACGGCATTCAGACTACGGGAAACTATCCTGGTAAAGCACGGAATTTCGAGGAGCTCAAGGCCGATTTTTTAAAGGCTGCCAGCCTCATTCCGGGCAAAAAGCGCATCAATCTGCACGCGAGCTACGCTGTGTTTGAGCCGGGCGAGTGGGTGGACCGGAATCAGCTGACCTACAAACAGTTTGCTCCTTGGGTAGCGTTTGCGAAAGAAAACGGGTTCGGGATCGATTTTAACCCAACCGTCTTTTCCCACCCCATGGTGCGGGACGGCCTGACCTTGTCCAGCCCGGATGAAACAGTTCGCCGGTTCTGGATTGACCACTGCATCGCCTGCCGCAGAATCGCTAACGAGATCGGCGCACAGCTAAACGATAAGGTGCTCAACAATGTCTGGATTCCGGATGGGTTCAAGGACATTCCCGCTGACCGAATGGGACCGCGGATGCGCCTGAAAGCTTCTTTGGACGAAATTTTTGCCGAACCGCTCCCGAATGTGATCGACAGTGTGGAAAGCAAAGTTTTCGGCATCGGGCTGGAAAGCTGTACCGTCGGCAGCAACGAGTTTTATATGAGTTATGCGGCAAGCCATCCGGGAGTTTATAATCTGCTGGACAACGGGCATTTTCATCCCACCGAAGCGGTGAGCGATAAAATTCCGTCTCTTCTTTGCTTCTTTGACAAGGTCCCGCTTCATGTGACCCGTCCGGTCCGGTGGGATTCCGACCATGTTGTGTTGCTGGATGATGAGCTCAAAGAGATCATGAAAGAGGTCGTCCGCAACGACGCGCTGGACAAAGTGCTCATCGGTTTGGACTTTTTTGACGCTTCCATCAACCGGGTAGCGGCGTGGGTCGTGGGCACCCGCAACGCGCAGAAAGCGCTTCTTTATGCGCTGTTGGAGCCGAATGAACAGCTGAAATCGCTTCAGGATTCTGCATCCTTCACCGAAAAGATGGTGCGGATGGAGCAGATGAAGACCATGCCGTTCGGCGATATTTGGGAGCACTACTGCGAACTGCAGGGTGTGCCGAATGATGTGGACTGGTTTGAAGAGGTTCGCCGGTACGAAAACGATGTGTTGTTAAAACGGGGGTAAACCATGGGAATTTTAGATGTTGAAATCATAAAAGCATACATTCGCATGTGCAACGATGGCTGGGAACAGGGCTGGCACGAACGAAACGGCGGCAACCTGACCTATCGCATGAAACCGGAAGAGGTGGAAGCGTGCCGCCCGTTTTTCCATGAACCCGGCGAATGGGTGGATATGGGTGTGCGCGGGGAAAATCTGGCGGGTGAATTCTTTGTCACCACCGGAAGCGGGAAATATTTCCGCAATGTGGCGCTCGACCCGGAGCACAACATCGGTATTGTGGAGATCAACGACAAAGGCGACAGCTGGCGGATCGTGTGGGGGCTGGAAGGCGGCGCCCGCCCGACCTCTGAATTTCCGAGCCATTTTATGAACCATTCGGTGCGCGCCGCGGCGACTCATGGAGAATACCGGGTCATCTACCACGCGCATACGCCGAGCCTGATTGCTTTGACCTACGTTCTTCCGCTTACTGCCCGGGAGTTTACCCGGGTACTGTGGAAATCGGCTACCGAATGCCCGGTCGTCTTTCCGGGCGGGGTAGGGGTCGTTCCGTGGATGGTTCCGGGCGGCGCGGAGATTGCGCTGGCGACCAGTGAACTGATGAAACAGTATGACGCGGCGGTTTGGGCGCATCATGGACTGTTTTGTTCCGGCCCGGATTTTGACACAACCTTCGGTTTGATGCACACCATTGAAAAAGCGGCGGATATTTATGTGCGGGTGCTTGCCGCCGGTCAGGGGACTGTACGGCAGACGATCACAGACGATGAACTGCGTGCCATCGCGCGGGATTTCGGCGTGACAATAAACGAAGAGTTCTTAGACTGACCCTGACGCTGTGTCAAGCGGCGGGTATTGATGTAAAAGAGAATGAAAAACAAGCCGCCCTCCGGTCAAAACCAGAGGGCGGTTTGTTATATAATTTTATTTGTTTATTATATCTATAATTATAAAATTATGTTGAAAAATATAGAAAGAATATGTATAATAAAATTATAAAAAAGTATTGTTTTCTTGAATTGTAATTCAATCACAATTTTTACGCTTTTCCGGAATGAATTTGGAACAGTTTAAACTGACTTTGGAGAACCTTTGATGGAAAGGGTGAAGTGCCATGATGAAACGGTTGTGTTTGATGGTTGCCTGTGCCCTCTGTTTCGTGCTGCTCCCTTCCTGTACGGGAACGGAACTGTCCAGGGAGGAGACCCATCAGCTCTGCGAGGAATACGGGGAGCGGATCGACTGGCTGAAACGCGTGAGCGGCAGTTATGATATGTACCCACACTCTGTGAAGGAAACCAGAAGAATTCTTTCGGAGACAGGGGACAACGGCCGTGAAGCATGGTGCGTTGCAACAGTCATTGCAACTGAGCAGACTTCTACCTTTGAAGGAGGTTTTCCGGGAGGTGAAGGAACGGTCGTGTGGATTACCTTTGAGGTGGATGAGGTGCTGTGGGGGAGTATGTGTGCCCCGGGAGACTGGCTAACGACGTACAGTACCTTCCCTTCAAACGTGGAAGCGCAGCCGCAGGTGGGCGAACGGTATGTTGCGCTGTTTACCAATACCCACTATGCCGGGCATAACCAGATGCACGGCCGCTGGGCGTTTTACCTGACTGAAGACAATCGGCTGG
>OFMJ01000265.1_pt1 | contig 60459 bp, 53 predicted proteins | sample 1541801 | NCBI WGS metagenome assembly OFMJ01 (sample SAMN04209234, study PRJEB22552) | human gut metagenome | biome: gut; material: feces | host: Homo sapiens | place: USA: Oklahoma
ACAAGATTTACCTGCCGAAAAACAAATGCGGATTTTTCGTTAATTTTTCATTTTACCATACACCTCCAGTCCGTTCATACTGTGCGATTCCCCCTTAGAGATAGACATATATTTTGAGATAGTTATATTCAAGTGAGATAGTATATATCATTTTCGGTAGGTAAAAGTATAACTAAGGGGTTAGAGTGTGAGAAAGGGGAACTGTAAAACAGGCTATCTGCTGTCACGCTCTGCACGGTTACGCAAGAACTTGTTGTAATGCTCCAATGCTTTGCAGACAAAATCCTCCGTCTGACTGACGGGAATGTTTTTCGGGATAAGCTGCCTTACTCTGTCGCCCCTCAACACGATTTTTTCCTTTTGATTCGGCTTTTCCTCAGACATAACAGCGTGGATTGCTTCGGTTGTAAGGTTGCCCTCGTTGAATAACTTTCGCATACGGATTGTCTGGTCGTGTGACGGGGTTGCGTCATTCAGGTCGATTTCATCAACCACATCACGCTGGCAATCTTCATCAAGGTAAGAAAGTTCTACGGCAGGACGCATTTTGATACGTCCCTCATCAACAAATTCAAGCAGTTCAGGAACAAGGTTTGTCAGACGCACATATCGGTGTATCTGATTTCTGCTGTCCCCTGTTTCCTGTGCAATTTGTTCATCAGTTCGTAAATTCGTCCCCACTGGGGACACATTTTCTTTTCTTGGTCTGCCTGCTTGTCTTTTCATTGCTTCCAAACGCATTTTATAGGCAAAGGCTTTTTCACTTGGCAATATCTCTGACCTCTGGAAATTACTCTCAACCATTAAAATGGTCGCTTCATCTCTGTTCAGGTCTACAATCTCACTTCTCAGTGTTTCAAATCCTGCCAGTTCACAAGCTCGCTTTCGTCTGTGTCCTGAAACAAGTTCATATCTGCCGTCCTCTTTCTGCCTTACCGTTGCCGGAGTAATAACCCCTCTTTCCTTGACACTCTCCACAAGCTGCATCATATCTTCATCGTCCCTGACCTTAAACGGGTGGTCGGGAAAATCATCAATCAGCTCCAATGGAATATCTCGGATTTTTGAAAGCTGTTCTTCATCTCTCTGTGCCTGAGTGGTAAATAAATCATCGAGCTTCGTGAGAGTGAAGTCGCTCTTTCTTCCTGCCATCGGCTAACACCTCCTTTGTAAATTCAGCGTATGCCTTAGACACTGTGCTGTTTGGCTCATAAGCATAAATGCTTTTGCCTTTGGAAGAAGTTTCTGCGGCTTTTACGGCAATCGGGATTTGTGTTCGATACATTCTTATCTGATTACCGAAGTTTGCCCTGAGTGCTTCCACCGTACTCTTTGCAAGGTTTGTTCGGCTATCCACCAAAGTAAGCAGCATACCGTCTATCTTAATATCCGGATTGATATACTTCTTTACTTTTGAAATGGTCTGCACAAGCTGTGTCATACCCTTTGCAGGCAAATACTGAGCCTGAACCGGAATAATAACACTGTCTGCTGCCGATAAAGCATTGAGAGTAACCATACCAAGTGAAGGCATACAGTCTATAATTACATAATCATATCTGTTCTTCACTTGACTCAGATAGTTCTTGAGTGTAGTTTCTCTGCTCATTGCGTTCATAAGGTTAAATTCCATTGCTGAAAGCTCAAGGTTTGCCGGAACAAGGTCAACACCTTCTTCGTGGTGCAGGATACCAACCATAGGGTCTGTCATCGTTTCATTGATTACATCTGTGAGTTTCGTTGCAAGCGTGATACCCAAGCCATCTGTATCCTGCCAACCAAGACAAGTCGTTAAATCTCCCTGCGGGTCTGCGTCTATGAGCAATACTTTCTTGCCCTGCATTGCAAGCCCGACTCCGAGATTAACGGTTGTGGTGGTTTTCCCGACTCCGCCTTTCTGGTTACATACGGAAATCGTTTTGCAGTTTGACACTTCCTTTTGCCCTCCTTTCTGAAAATTCATAGCCACCGCATTATGGCTATGTACCTGACCGACCCATTTCCTAATCGGTCATAGCAATATTTGTTCTCAACACCCCTTGCCAAGCAAAACGCTCATGGGAAGTCACTAAGGAACAGACTGCTTATCTGTATCATAGGATTCTAACCTCTGCCGGGTACTCCGCCAGCTCCGTAGAGAAGTATCATTATCATTCTGACTGTCATCGCCATATCGGTTGCAATCCGATACTCATAACAGGAGTTCTCGCTGTTCTGCAATTTTCAGAAGTTTCGGCGTACCTGCTAAAGTGGCTATCATCAGAATTAAAGTCTTAGCGACCTGTATATTCAGTTGTCAAAAAACGAGTGAAAAGGTTTCCATTTTCATCATCAGGAATTAACCCCTTCACTCATTGCACAAAGGGCTTCATTTTGGACACCCAAAATCGCTGTTTTACCGAAAAATTTTTTGAAAAAATTTTTGAAAACAAAAAAACCGTCTGTTTCGGTTAAAAACAGACGGCAAATCAACGTTCTAAATATATTCTATTTTCAATTTCTTTTTCTTTGCACCAAGCACTTTGCAGAGGACATCATCTACTGCATCGGTATATCTGCCTTGTGCTATCAAGTTATTTTTCAGATTGATAAGCGACTGTATCACTCTGCTTTGCTCGTCATCGGTTAGATAAATATGATATTTCTTTTCTCTCATCTGCTGCTCCTCCAGTTCTCAAATGTTTTCCTTATTATCCTGACATCTTCTTGTGTGTCGGAAGATATAAATATATGTACGCTCTGAAATGCTGCTTTGATACGCTGTGCATAAACGTTTTCCACTTCGTTTGGCTTCATCGGCAACTTAATGAGTTTGATTCCCCGTTGTTTACAAAGATGTTCCTTTAGTATATCTATCTTCTCCGAGTCCGTATTCACTTGAATGGCAACCTGCTCCAGTGGGATATATACATCAAGTGGAATGCCGAATAACCTATCAGAGCCAAGTTCAACTTTCAATCCTTTCAAATTGGAATAATAACTGATTGCAAGAGCCGGGAATAACGACATATACTTCTGCTCACACATCCTGCACCCTTTTCCAAGAACAGTACGCTCGTTTATCTTCATACTCCAAGAATGACCGTATCTGCATTTCCACCACGCTCTCTTTGCCGAATTTCTTGAAACTTCTGTCGGTTTTAACTTGTTTAATTCATAATCCCACTCAACAAGTAATTCTCTATCAGTTGTTGCAAGGTCATTGTATCCGGCAAGCACTTCTCGCTCTGCACAGACAGGGCAAACCGTTCCTTTCACACGGGCATTGATAACTGATTTCCACTCGTTTCCACATTTTCTGCAATACCACCATACATTTTTCCTCGACTTTGCATTGACTTCATCCGATTGCAGAGGATAGTTTTTCTCTGACCATTCTTTGGCTATCTGTGGGTGTGTACTTTTTAGGTCATTCTTACCTTTTATAAATGTATAGCCACTGCAACAGGGACATTTACTGCCACCTGAGCGTGTGGAGATAAGCGTATTCCATTCATAACCGCAGGTATTGCACTTCCACCAAGCCTTGCTGTTTGCAAATGCCGTAACTTCGTTAGGCTTCTTTTCATTTTTGTTCGACCATTCTGCTGCTACTTCCGGCAATACTGTTGCAAGGTCATTAAATCCTGCAAGCACTTTGTTATGGGAGCAGTACGGGCAACCTGTTCTATTGATGGTTCTGCTCTTTACAGTGGCTATCCATTCGTGTCCTAATTTACATTTCCATATCACTTTCTTGTGTGAGCCGATAGATACCTCTGTCGGTTTGATTTCATTTTCCTCTGACCACTCCGAAGCCAATTCCGGCTTCAATGTATTTAAATCGTTAATTCCTTCAATCACTCTCGCACCGGAGCATATGGGGCATTTCTCCCCACTGGAACGAGCCTTTATACTTGTTTCCCATTCGTGACCGCAAGCACCTTTCCACCATACTTTCTTATTCGAGCCGAAAGTCACGCTGTCCGGTGTCAGCGGTAAATTCCTATCCGACCATTCGACAATCAATTCCGGATGTACTGCCGCTAAGCTATTACTCATATCAAAACCTCCACTTCCTCTGTGATTAAAGTATATGAAGTTTCGGCTTTTTCTTGTAGTTTGCGAATATCAGTAAAAATAAAAAAGCCCATTAAGAAAAGATTTCTCCTCTCTCAAAGGACAATATACAACCGATTACTCATCATCTATATCTAATCGCTGATTTATTTCTTTTACCAATTCTTTAGGGTCTTCCGTTCGTAATCATTTTGCAAACTCAATCATTATTTCCTGTTCATCCTTGCTCATTTGCTCAAACATATCTGCCATCTCTTTTTCTCTCGGTGTCAATCGCATATACATTTCTTGTTCCTCCAATTTTAAGCTCATACAATATCGTATCGTCAGGAACATCTTAACTGTTATCCATCTTCTGTGCAAACATCGGTTTATAACGAAAAATGGGCAATTCCGCAATGGAACTGCCCATATATCTTGAAAATTATGCGATTTTTAAGGCTCTGCACCATTTCAAGCACCATTTGGTGTAAATTTGGTGTATTTGTGTATTTTCAGAGCTTTTTCACAAATGAAGTACATCCCGTTTTATAGGGTAAAACGGTACTTCTTAGTAGAGCTTTGCACCTGCCGGAATATGGTCATCAACCATCAGAAGATGAAGCTTTTCTTCGCCTTCTTCTTCGTGGATAGCACTGAGGAGCATACCGCAAGAGTCAATGCCCATCATAGCTCTCGGTGGAAGATTTGTGATAGCGATAAGAGTCTTTCCAATCAGTTCTTCCGGCTCATAAAAGCTATGAATACCGCTTAAAATGGTTCTATCTGTGCCTGTTCCGTCATCAAGAGTGAACTGTAACAGTTTCTTTGACTTCGGTACGGCAACACACTCTTTAACCTTTACTGCACGGAAATCTGACTTGCTGAATGTATCAAAATCAACTGCTTCCTCAAATAAAGGCTCTACCTTTACCTTAGAAAAATCAATCTTCTCAGGCTCTGAATTTGGTGTAGAAACCTCTTTAGAACTTACACCATTTTCGGATTTTACACCACCGAGGGTCTTCATTGTCGGGATTAGTAATACACTCTTGGTTAGTATATCAATAAGTCTTTATATCTCTTTTTTATTAGGCGTATTTATTTCTCTTATTACATAATTCTTCAATAACCTATATATCTTTATTACTTTTGGGCGTAAACTGGGCGTATATTGGGCGTAAGAAGTAATTAATGCTCCATTAAATAATTATTCAATTTAGCAAACTCTGTATCTTTTAGTTCTTTTGTAGCTTCTGCATAAATATTCATCGTTGTACTAATATCAGAATGTCCTAAAACATCCTGAATTACTTTAATATTAATTCCTGCTTCTACCATGCGTGTAGCAAATGTATGACGTAAAGAATGACAACTAAATCTTGGTAATAATACAATCTCTTCATTTTTCTTCACATTATCTAAAACCCATTCATTACAATCTCTCATAATTCGTCTTAATGCTTTATTCAATACCGCTTGTCCTTGTACATTCCCATATCGATTAATAAAAATAAAATTAGTATAGCCATCAATTTTAATGTCTTGTGGCACGCCACTTTCCTTCTGATACTTTCTTTCTTCTAGAAATGCATTTTTAACAACATCAATCATCGGTATAGTTCTATATCCTGCTTTTGTTTTAGGTGTATTTACTGAGAAATAACAACCATTTACTTTATGATTGTAATATACCAATGTATGATTAATACTTATTGTGTTATTTTCAAAATCTACATCATCCCATCTTAGTCCTGTCAATTCCCCAACTCTTAATCCTGTATTAATCATAATTGTGAAAATAGGTTTCCAACGATAACAATCTTTTGTTTCTGAAATATACTTAATAAAAAGTTCTTGTTCTTTTATAGTCAATGCTCTACGTTTTTCCATTTCAAAATTATGCGTTTGCTTCAATTCTTTCATAGCATTACTTGATGGATTATTTCTTAAATACTCTTCTTCTACTGCTAAGTTTAACACTTGAAACAATACTGTATGTATATTCTCAATTGTTCTTATTTTTACATGTCTTTCATCTGCAAGTAAATTATAAAATCTTCTAATATCTGATCGCTTTATCTGTGTTATTTTCAATTTTCCAAAATCGGGGTATACGAACTGATTATACATATATTGATAATTTTGAAATGTGTTATCTTTAATCCCTTTTTTTAATTGTACCCACAAGTCATATATATCATTCAAAGTCACATTTTGAGCATCCGTCCTAATCCCATCACTTTTATCCCTACGGATTTTCTCTTCTTTTGCTCTTAATTCATCAAGCGTTTTAGCGTAAACGGAATGCCTTTTACCATCAGAAGTTCTCCAACGGAAATCATAAGTCCCGTCTTTACGTTGAGTTTCTCCTTCTTTTAAGACTCTCCCTTTTTTATCTTTTCTTCTTTCTACCATCGTATTTTATCTCCTTTCTACTTGGTAGAAAATCGACTTGTACTATTTTTATAACATAACCAAATCTAATTTTCAAAACCTTTTAGATAGAAAATGATTTAGAAGTATACTTATCTAATTCTCTTCTTTTAATTAATCTTTTACTTCCATTCCATAGAACAAAATCACAATTGTCTTGTTCCGTAATTTTACGAAGCTTGTTAATTCCAATTCCTGAATACAACGCTGCTTCTTCTAATGTAAGATTACTTTTTTCCCAAATAGGTACTTCTCTTTTATTCATAATTCCTCCTAATATTGAATTTAAAAATCTTATTAAGTCTTCTTTACCCTAATATAACGCACAAAAGACTCTCTATATTTATCTGAATTTAATCCGTATGATACTGGTATCGTTCTAGAATACAATTTTGTATAAACAACGTTTTTATTTGTAGTATCATACCATTTTTTTACATTCTTTCTTATTACTATCGGTTTCTTTAAATTTTGTGATTTAAAAAAAGCTTTTTGTTTATAGTCTTTTTCATCTATATCTTTTGAAAAATATTTACTTACATATCTTCCTCTATTATCTTTACTGTCTACATCAATTTTATTTATTTTAACAAAACCATTACCCCATATTCTTTGAAGTTCATCAATATTTATAAAAGGAAACTCAAAAAATATAATATGGTAGTGTATAGCTCCTCTCTTCTGTTTTTCCCATACTGCTAAATATTTCAAATTTTGTTTCTTCTCATTATACAAATAATAATTCAATCGCTTAATAAACTTTTTAAATTCAACATTAGTATATTTTACATCTTGTATATTCTCTTTAAAGGTCAATGTCATGAATTTTGTATTATCATCAAAATTACAATCTATAATTCTAGATATTTCCCATCTCATTTGTTCATAATGCTTCTGTTTGCGTTTAATAGCATCATATTCTTGCTTAACATCAGGCTTTTTCTTTTCTATTACACTTTCTATATTTCTATTTTTATTATTTGTTTCTTTATCATCAGTAATACTATATACTACTGGTTCACTTAAATATTCCCATATTTCTAAAGTAGTTGGAGTTTCAATCATCTTTGTATTATATTCTTTATACTCCTTTTTCAAGTCCACCTCTTCTTTCACTTTTCGCCACTTGTTGTTTTATATATCAAGTTAAATATGTTGAGCGTTGCTCAACAGCATCATGTTTCTAAACCAGTTTATGAACATTCCATTCGATTGCTTTAACAATCGTCATAAACTGATTCAGAAAGCACGATGTATAAAATTTTATGTATTATATTTCTTTATTTCATCAATAAAATTAAATGTCTTATAATCTAAATATGGGGCTTCAAAAAACTTTGGTTTATTCCATCCTTGTCCATCTAAATAAATATATCCTGCTCCTACTGTATTAATTGTTTCTAAATCATCCACATCACCAAAAACCATTCTATATGCTTCATTACTCATATTTCCCATGGCAAGCCTAACAGATAAATTATCTCTTAATTCTGTTGGTATATTGTTTGCGTTAGGTTGCTGAGTACTTAAAACACAAAATACTCCCATCTCTCTACCTTTTAATATTATTTCAGTTAAATTATCCATTGCTTCGGCAAATACCTTTTTATCTGCACTTGCACGAAATGCACCTAATTCATCAAATATCAAAAATATGGGTTTTAATCCGTAGTCAACATATGAATATCCATAAACAAAATTAGTAGGGTTTTCTTTGTATTTAATAAATCTATCCATCATTTCTTCTTTTACTTTTCTTGTCATCTTCGCGATCATATTCGTTTCACTAGCTACAAACTTATCTCCCCAATAATGCTTTATTGAAGATAAATCAGAGCGTTTTGGGTCACAAATATAGATTTCACTATTCATTTTCTTCATTTCAATAATTAAATAGTTTAAAAAGGTTGTCTTTCCTGAACCAGTTACACCTGCTAACAATAGATGAGGTTGTTTCAAAACATTCCATTTAATATTGTTATTTAAAGGTAGATATACAGTTTCATTTATATTTTTTTCTTTAGTCCCTCTAACTATAATTCTCTCATCTTTAACTTTTCTCATAATATAATCACAATGTTCAATTCTGTCTATTTTATTATCTATATCAACGCCATATAAGGCACATAATTTGCTATCTAATTCATTCATTTTATCATTAAATATATCTGCTCTTTTAAATGCTCTAATCACTATATATTCATCATTTTCATAATATCCTAAATACACACTATTCGTAATTACTTTGTCTTTATGCAATTTTCCTTGTCTATCAACTTTTTCAATATATCCACTCTCAAACAGATTATTTGCTTTAATTAAATACTTCAATTTTTTCCCATTCTTAGGTAATTTCTTTTTTAAACATAGTTTTACATAATTGATCCACAACACAGTAACAATACTAATCCATAATACAAATAAAATTAAAGATAATATAGTGCCAACAATAATTGAAAAGAAATATATTCCTGTAAAATAGTCAAATAACTTACATATAATATAAACACTTCCGACACTAAATCCTACTAGTAGCACTAATTTATAGTCAATTTTTCTCTTATTCATTAGAGAAACAATATGAAAATCTGTATTATTTAATTTATTAATGTCCATAATTAATTTTTAACCACGAATACATCCTCTGCTTTTGCAGATATTCTAATTTGTCCATCCATAGAGTAAGAACCCACATCTAAGCCTTTAAAATTCACTTCTGTTCCATATGGAATTTCTTCTTTTTCTAAGTCAAACAAAGGTTTAAGATTAGATACTTTTATAACTAACTTTTCCATTTTAAATTTAGGTAAACAAACACTATACTTATATCCTGATACAGTATCCTGACGCTCTCCATCTTTATACTCATATGCAGGAGAAATATCTACAAGTAAAAACTTATCTCCTAAACTTTTATTATCTATTTTTAAATCTGTAATTCTTAACATATTCATTCCGTCCTTTCAATTTATTATATACGTTAACTTAAACATAAAATTCTTCCATAGTATCTAAGCATAAGCATGCTAACATACCATTTTCAAAACAAGCACCACAATCAATTGCTATAAAATTATTTTTATAAAAGATTTCAGGCTTTCCAGTAATTCCTAATGTTGGAGTGTGACCAACGACTACAAATTTATTAGAGTCAGCAAAATATGGAATATCCCAATCAGGACGTTTCCAAACAAAATCATTTACATCATATTCATCTAGTGATTTTTCTTCACTAAAATCGCCTAATCCAGCATGTACCAAAAGATAATCTTTACCATTTACTGTTACTTCTTCATATGCAGTAAACTCCATTAAATACTCAATGATGTCTTTTTGTTCTTCTTTACTTAATTTTTTAAATTCTTGAATGGTTTGGAATGCTCCATTATTCATCCAATCAGATAATTTCATAAGTGCTTCTTCATCAAAATTATCTAATAACTCATTTGTAATTTCTTGTGTAATAATATTAAAGCAATCTGCCATCATTAATTCATGATTACCAAAAATACCAAATACATTAGGTCTTTTCATCATATCTTTTAGTATTTTCATAGAACCATTACCACGATCAACTATATCGCCTAATACATATAAAGTATCATTTTCTTTTAAGTCAATTAAGTCCATCATTTCAATATATTTATCATACATGCCATGAATATCGCTCATTACATAAATCATTTTTTAGCCAACTCCTTCAATTAATATCATTTTTTTACTAGTCTATATCAACTTGTTTATAGAAACGATTAAATTTTTCTAATGATAAATCTACTCCACACATGGTTTCTTCTTCTATTTCAAGCACTTCATCAAATTCATCATTGATTTCAAAAATTTCTTCACTTTGAACTCCTTTAGGAATAATTACATAATTCTTATAATCTTTAGTTACACCTATATATTGAACTCTTTCTTCAATCAGCACATCACATTCTAAGCCAATATCGCCATCTTCTTCAAAGTATGTACCAGATGCAGGTAAATGCCTTCCCCATCCTTCATCATATTCAGGGTAAGCACCACAGCGATTAAAGAATAATGATTTTTCTTCTGTAACATAGTTATAGAACACAGTAATTCCAGTTTGTTGATAAAATTCTTCTAATTTTCTTCTATCGCTAGTCATCGGAATCATTTTCTTAAAATCGTCTTCATTAATATTTTTATACTCTTTATTGAATTTGTCTTTGATATATTCAAAATCATATTGGATATATTTATTTAGTGAATTACATTCTTTGTTCATTTTTTTCAGACTCCTCTAATCTATGTATTACTGATAAAGTTCTCTTATTAATTAAATCTGCTAAATTTCTTAAAGTTAGAAATAATTCATCCCAAGTCATGTTAAAGTTAATCATTAACTCTTTTCTTAGTTTACCATTACAATAAGCATCTTCTAAGCAAAATTTTGATTTATATTCTTCAAAAGATATATCTCCATAAAATTTTTTAATATATTCCCAATTATCCTCAATAACCATTAGAGATTTCATCCCATCATCTAAAAGCCATTTACATTTTGGCATATATCCAAATCCTTTAGGAATAATATGAAATGCTCCTATTTTGTGTGCACTGTCAACATAATATATTACATCATCATTATTAAATATTTTTTGATAGTGCTCTTTAGTTGACTTTAAACAAAACCATTCCTTACGTAGATATTGAGCACGATTATTATTCATATTTAAATAATCTTCATTTTTCGCTAAAGTTACAAACCTTTTAAAATCTTCAATATAATAATTGTCATTTTGTTCAATATCATATTTTTTACACATTTTTTGGAGATAGTAAAATGGGGATGCGAAGAACGTATCAGGTTCTAGATTCCTTTGTCCATTAAACCAACCCAATGTTTCATAGGCTTCGCGTGCAGCCTCACATCTATCTCTATCCATCATTTCCTCATTAGTTAGCATTCTATATTTCATCAACTTGCCAATTGGTTCAAAGGACCTAAATTCATTATTTAAATTAATTAAATTTTCTTTATAATTTATCATCATTCTTCTCCTCTCTCTCTTTATAGTTTGTTACATAGTATTCTGTATAGGTTTTAATTGCATTGAATGGAATATATAATTCTAAGGCGAATGAACTTTGAATTGCCAATACGCTTTCTCTTGTCTTTCTTATTTTTTCAGTATCATTTAATTCATTATTTTCAAGTATGGAAAGTAAACATTCTAAAAAGTATCCCTCATCTTCATCTAATACATATACTCTACTTGGCTGTCTATCTACAAACTCATATTCAAGTAGTTCCTTTTTATCTTTAGATAAAGAATTAATTTCACGTATTACATTACCTTGCTTAACAATATTCATTATCTTTGTTACTCCTTTGTTTTTTCTTATCTTTTGTAGTATGTAGGGTCTTTATTTTTATACATAACTTTATCCTTCTTTTAACTTATAATTCCCATGCATCTTCATTGATTTCAGCCCAGATTTCGTCTTGAACTATTGCAATCTGAACTCCTTCTTCACCTTCATTTTCATAAATTAAATCCAAGTATTCTTCATTCATTTTTATCACCTCTTCATCATGATATCACAAAACCGTATACAACGCAAGTATTTTGTTGCATCATTTATGTCGTTGTTAATATACGTTAATTAGCTTTATGCTATAATACTTAAAAAAAAAATCACCTTTATATAAAGTGATTCCTCTTATTCTATTCTTTTTTTTCTAGATATTCTTCTACTAATTTATATATATTTTGCTTTATATCTTTATTCAGTTTATTCATATATGGTGTTAACTTTTCATTATTCATATATACATCAACTAAACATTTAAAAACTTCTTTATCGCTTAGTTTAACTTCTAGATTATCAATAGATATTCTTTTAGATACCAAAATTTTTAAAAATCTCTTATTTATATAGTATTCATTTAACCCCTCTATATCTAGTAACAATTTTGATAATAACAAAAGAGGGCGTAAAGAAGGATTATCTCCTAAATCATTTTCTGATTCTAAGATAAATTCAACACTAGAATTATCAAATTTTACTGGAGTAATTATATTTTTATAATTTCTTGCATGTCGAGAAGCTTCATTAAATACATCAATACATTTTTCAATCTCTTTTGAATAAATAACTAAATTGTCAATTTTTTTTGCAGTTGTTATACAATATCGATATTTATACATATACTTAATCACCTACCTAGAATTTAAAATATCATAAAAGTACTTAAAATTCAATATGATAGTCATCTTGTTAAATTTCTTTAGCACTTTCTATCATAATCTTCTCACAAATATTGAGTAATTCTTTTTCATAGTATCCTAATGTTTCCACAATCTCTCCATTTACTAAACAAACTATCAAATATTTAAAGCCATAATATTCGTCAGGTTGTTCACAATATATATACTTCTTATCATTAAATTTGCATACAAAGTATATAATTTCTTTTTCTCCAAATATTCCCTTATTATACTTCAACGGACATATATTGTTAAAGATAATAGGATTATCTGTATCTTTAGCACTATAATTTTCTATTAAGCAAACATCACTTAATGCTAAGACACAATCATATTCTATTCCCAATAAGTATTTAGCAACTTTGCTTTTCATATGCAGTGCATAAATTGGATAATCCATCTTTAATAGAGCTTCATAATCTATAATAACTCTCCCTTTATTTGTATAATGAGGAAGTTTTTTTATATCATCTATGTTTTCTAATGCCAAGTTATTGTTATTTATTCTAAAGCAAAAATAATCTTTTTTACTTATACTATTCACATTATTATCATTACGCCATTTTTTCCATCCATTCTCAGATTTTAACGAAAGACCAACTAAACTGAATTTTGGTATATCTTTATTGTTATCTTTTTTTAATAGATCTCTATTAAAGTGTTCAGAACCATAATATACATATATATTTTTACTTAAACAAGATTCCATTTTACACTCCTCCATATTAAAACTTTAAATACATTAAAGCCTTTTTATATTTTTCCAATCTTTCAAAATCTCTTTTAGTTGGATTTGGAATACGTGATAAATCCATATTATGTTGCAAATCTGCTATTTTTACTTTTCTTGCTAATTCATTCTCTTTAACTCGCTCTATATACTCTGTGTATGGTTCTCCTCTTTTTTTCGTTAAAACTTTTATTGCAGATACAATCTCACTTGAGATTCCCATTGTAACTAAGTCTTCTTCTGTTATAGAAGTATCTTCTAATACGTCATGTAAATACCCTATTGTTTTTTCTTCATCTGTTTCAAGTAAATTAGCAACTGCTTTAGGATGTTCAATATAATCTCTGCCACCTAAATCTTTTTGTCCTTTATGAGCGCTAATAGCAATTTCTAAAGCAATATTTGCCATTTTCATTTTTACATTCCACCTTTTCTCTATACACTCATTATAACCCATTACTCTTTAAAATACGAAAAAATGGCATACAATTTTGCATACCATTTTACAAGTCAATTTTCTACTTTTTAATATTTGGGCGTAAAACAGGCGTAAAAGCAAACAATTCAAACCTATTTATACTTCAAATACCTTTTATTTATCGTGTTTTTTTTACTCTTTAGTTATCTCGATTTTTCATGTGTGGGAATAAGATTACTTCACGAATTGACTCTTGTCCAGTTAACAGCATAACAAGTCGATCAATTCCCATTCCCATACCACCTGTTGGAGGTAGTCCATACTCTAAAGCCTCTACATAATCTAAATCCATTTCATTGGCTTCATCATTACCTAATTCTTTTTCTTTTAACTGATTAGAGAATCTTTCATATTGATCAATAGGATCATTTAATTCTGTAAATGCATTTGCATATTCATTTCCACAAATGAATAATTCAAAACGTTGTGTAAAACGTGGATCTTCTAAATTCTTCTTAGCAAGTGGAGAAATTTCAATTGGATGACCATACACAAAAGTAGGTTCAACAATTGTCTCTTCTACATATTCCTCAAAGAAAGCATTAATAATATGACCATAACCAAAATGATTTTCAACTTCAATATGTCTTTCTTCAGCTAAAGCTTTTGCTTCTTCAAAAGTCATATCACTCGCAAAGTCAATGCCAGTTTGTTCCTTAATAGCATCTGTCATAGAAATACGTTTAAATCCAGGTGCTAAAGAAATCTTGTTTCCTTTATACTCTAAATCATATGTACCACAAACACTCATTGCAGCATTAGAAATAATACCTTCAGTTAAATCCATCATTCCTTCTAAATCACTGAATGCTTTATACACTTCAATTGTTGTAAATTCAGGATTATGAGTTCTATCCATTCCTTCATTTCTAAATAAACGTCCAATTTCATAAACAGCATCCATTCCACCAACAATTAATCTTTTTAATGATAATTCAGTTGCAATTCTTAAATAGAAATTCATATCTAAAGCATTATGATGAGTAGTAAATGGTCTTGCAGCCGCTCCTCCTAAAATAGGATTCAAGACTGGAGTTTCCACTTCAACATAACCTTGACTATCTAAGAAATTTTGAATTGAACGAATAATCTTAGGTCTTGCAAAAGCAATCTTTCTTGATTCCTCATTCATAATTAAATCTACATATCTTCTTCTATATCTTTCTTCAACATCACTTAAACCATGATATTTCTCAGGTAAAGGACGTAATGCTTTTGTTAAATGAATAAACTTTGCTACTTTGACTGATAATTCACCAGTGTTTGTTACAAATACAGTTCCCTCTATACCAACAATATCACCAATATCACTCTTAATTAAAACTTCATATTCATCTTCACCAATAACATCTTTTCTGACATAAATTTGAATTTGTCCATCTCTATCTTGAATATGCATAAAGCAGACTTTTCCTTTACGACGTTTTGTCATAATTCTTCCTGCAATTTTAACAGGGACTGCCATTTCTTCTAATTCTTCATGTGTTTTACCAGCAAATTCCTCTTTAATCTGTTTTGAAAAATGTGTAACATCGAATCTTTGTCCAAAAGGATCAATTCCTCTTTCTCTTAAAAAATCTAACTTTTCTCTTCTGACTAACTCTTGTTCACTAAACTGTCTTTCTTCCATTGTCTTCTCCTTTTCCAAATAAAAAAACTCCCATCCATAAGGGACGAGAGTCATCGTGTTACCACCCTAATTCGTCATTATATCACTATAACAACCTTTTCAACTCCTATCAGAGTCTAGCCTGTAACGCGGCACACGTTATTTTATCACTTTTGATCCAAAATACGGCTCCTAGTCTTTATTCATTGTTTTTGTTATCATCCATTTCCACCAGCAGGACTCTCTATTCATACATTTTAACAATTACTTCTCTATTCATAGCCTTTTTCTATACACTTTGTATTATATAAATAAACCAAGTCCTTGTCAAGCAAAGAACTTGGTTTTCCAAGTATTTATCACTATTTTTTATGCGTAACTAAACATTTTCATATATTTTTTATCCATCATTTCTTCTAACAATTCCTCACGGCTAAATGATTGTGGTGTGACACCATCAACTTCAATAAATAATGTATCTCTATCCATGACTTCAACCTTTATTGACTGAATCGCAACGCCATGTTTTTTTAAGGTATGTTGAATATCAGCGAGAGCAGAAGAATCTTGGGTCACCTGTATTTGTATAATTTGACCTTGATTGGTAAATTTACGAAATATACCTTTATGGAATATAAACTGTAATCCAGCTACGCATAATGTTGCCATAATCCCAACATCATATAGTCCTGCTCCAATACAAGAACCAGCCCCAGCGGTTGCCCACATACCAGCTGCCCTTGTTAATCCTGATACAGTTCCATGTCTTACAAATATAACACCAGCTCCCAAAAAACCAACACCACTGACAATTTGAGCAGCCATACGTGCAGCATCGTATTCATTCACATCTGGAAAGCCATATTTAGAAACAATCATAATTAATGCAGCTCCTAAAGCAATAATAGAATGTGTTCTAATTCCTGCTTCTTTATTCCTATTTCTTCTCTCATAACCAATAAATGCACCACACATTCCTGCTATGAGTATTCTTAAAAACCATTCCCAATGAATCACTATAGATGGCAATATTAACATCTCCTATTCACAATATATTTTTCTTAGCAATTTCCTCTTTTCTTCATCAATACCATATTCTTTTTCCAAGAATACATTATAGTCTGAATATCTTTCTTTAATAGAATTGATTGTATACATTATATTCTCTTTTTGAACATATAACAATGGTTCACAATATTTTCTCATATCTGCTGGTATTTGTAATTCATCACAGAAGGCTTCATTAAAGACCTTCAAATATTCATTAGATAATAAATATTCTTGAATTCCGTCTTCTTCACTCATACCTAAAGCCATCATAATTAAAAATGCACTCACACCTGTACGATCTTTTCCAGCTGTACAATGAAAATAAACATGCCCATCATTTCGTAGTAACAACTCAAAAAGTTTATGATAAGCTGGATTATCAAAAGCCATAGTCTTATAACCCTCACTTACATAACTCAATAGAAATTTTAGTTTTTCTAAAGTCATTTCACCTTGTAACATAGAACCAAAATCAAAACCTTCATCTGTTGCTTCCTTCACTTGTAAGGCTGCAATACGCTCATAAATAGCATTTGGAAAAACAATATCCTGGCTCATCAAAGATTCTTTTTCATCTCTATAGTCTAAAATGTAATGAATTCCTAGTTCTTTTTCCATGTATAAAGCATCATCAAATGTGATTTGATCTAATGAAGCACCTCTAAAAATTTTATTCTTTTTCATGACTTGTCCATCTTGATTTTGATATCCACTGACATCTCTAAAATTTCTAATTTTCAATTCCCTCATAATCCTTTTACCTTTCTCATATGGTTCACTAATTCTTCAAACTGTTGTTTATTGAGTCCATAATCACCCATTTGTGTTAAACGAGAATCATGGAAATCACTTCCCCCACTTTTAAATAAGTTAAACTTTTTTGCATACTTTTGTGTTAAAGGATAATCTTCATCTTTCATACTAGGATGAGAGATTTCTATACCTTGTAATCCATATCCAACATATTTTTCAATTTCATCATAATTATTATATTCACATGGATGAGCAATTATGGCAATTCCACCATCTTTTTGAATAGCTTCTATACCTTTTTGTATATCTATATAACCCATTTGTAAATCAGTTTCTTTTGATGTTTTTGATGCAAAGAGTCCACGATATTTTTCTGGTGTCATTTCTTCTGGATATTTTTCCATCAATGCTAAAAAGATATGAATTTTAAAAACAATGTTATAAGGGGAATATTTTTTAGCATCTTCATAAGTGATATGATAGCCCTTTTGAGAAAGATTTTCAATCAGTTTATGATGATATGCATCTCTACATGCTAATGTTTTTTGACAGAGTGCCTCTACATGAGGAGCCTTTTCATTCAACCATAAACCTATAATATGAATCTTTTTTGCAACATCCTCATCATAACAGCTCATTTCTACACCCCGAATAGTTCGAATGCCTAATTCCTCTCCAAGACGTTTCACTTCATCTAAATGATCAATTGTATCATGATCAGTAATTGCAATTCTTTGTATTCCTTTTTCTTTAGCCATCATCAAAACATCACGTATTTCTTTTGTCCCATCACTATGATTTGTGTGAACATGTAAATCAGCATATACCATTGATTGACCTCCTAGATAATCGTTAAAAGACTATCTTTTTTTGTAACATTTTTTTGTTGTGTTGGAATAATCTCTAAATAATTGCTTGAGTTTGTCACAACAACCATAGTTGTTGCATCTAATCCTGCTTCTTTAATCTGAGTTAAATCTACTTCCAATAACAAATCTCCCTGTTTAACAGTTTGACCTTTTGTCACATATTGAACAAATGGCCTACCATCCAATTTCACAGTATCAATCCCAATATGTATTAAAATCTCAACACCCTTATCAGTTGTTAACCCAATCGCATGTTTTGTTTCAAAAGTTGCAGAAATCACCCCATCAGCAGGAGCATATATTTTACCATCTTGCGGTATAACAGCAATTCCTTTGCCTAAGACTTCACCAGAAAACATTTCATCATTTACATCATTTAAATCAATAACATGACCTTCAACTGGACTTTGTACAGTATTAATTGTATTGTTCACTTTTGGTTTTGTTTCATCAATAGGATCTTCAAAGCCAATAACAAGCATTGCTACAAATGTACCAACAGCAGAAATAATCATTGTAATAATAGCATTTATTAAGTTCGCATTTCCATTACCACCCATCCACATAGGGAAGTTAATAACACTTGGTGTCATAAAAGCAAATGCTTTTAAAGCTGTAAAGCCTGCATATAAACCGCCCAAACAACTTCCTATCATAACTGCATACATAGGTGTTTTTAATCTCAATGAAACACCATAGATACATGGTTCAGTAATTCCAGCAAAGAATGCTGTAAAACCAGCAGACACACATGTATTCCTAAATTCTTTGTTTTTTGTTTTAATAGCACACGCAAAAGCTGCTGCACCTTGAGCCATATTAGCAGTTAATGTTAACGTTCTAGAGAATGGGTCATACCCAGACTGTGATAAAATTTGAATACCAGCGATTGCTAATGTCGCATGCATTCCAGTTGCTACCATCCATGGATAAACAATACACATAATTGCTATTGCAAACATTCCAAATGTATTATAAACCCACAATAATGCATCACCTAAATAAATCGAGATAATTCCCATTGCTGGTGCTAAGACAACAAATGTTAATGGTGTCATAATAAGGAGCGTTAATAAAGGTGTTAACATTCCTTTTAAGAGTTCTGGTAAATATCTATTTAATGTGAATTCAACTTTACTCATAACCCAAACCATTAATAATGCTGGGATAAGTGAAGATGTATATGGCATACCATAAAGTGGTAACACACCAAACATTTGTCCAATGAATTTTGGATCAGTAGACGAAACAATGGCATTCCAGTTTGGATGTACCAATGCGCAACCCAACAATGCCGCCATAAACATATTACATTTAAAATGTTTAGCAGCAGCAACAGCAACAAATACTGGCAAGAATGTAAATCCTGCATCAAAGACAAAACTAAAAACATAGAAAGTCATTGATGTTTCAGCACTTGCCCATCCCATTGTTGAAATAAATAATAAGATACACTTTCCAAGTCCAGTTCCTACAAGTATTGGAATTATTGGTCCAATAGCACCAATGATTGCTGAGAACATAGAATTAAAAATATTCTTCTTTTTAGGTTTTTCTTTGATTTCTTGTTCATCTGAAATATCTGCAATTTTACAAACATCTAAATAAACATCATGTACATGTGTACCAATAATAATTTGATATTGACCACCTTTTTTAATCAATGATAATACCCCATCAATCCCTTTAATCTTTTCATCATCAGCTTGCGATTCATCCTTTAATGTGAATCTTAAACGTGTCATACAATGCTGTAAAGAAATAATATTATCTTTTCCTCCAACAGCTTCAATAATTTCTTTTGAAAGTTTTTCATATTTCATTTTCTTATCCTCCATTTTCTTGAAAACTTCAATTCATGAAGGTTTGGCCAACTTAATGTCACCATCCAACTGTATATATGCAAACCATTTCTTTATTATTTCACCTCACTTATTAGAAACGATTTTAGCAACATGTATTGTTAAAAACAAAACCTCTTCATCCTCTAAACAGTAATCATATTTTCTTTCAATCAAAGATTTGATTTCTAATGCACATAAATAAGGTTGTACATATTTTTCTTTCATAATTTCTAAGAGATCATTATTTAAAGAATCATCTTGGATATGCTTTGCCTGATTAAAAACACGCAATCCAAAAAACTTCAAATGTGTGACAAAACGATAATAAGATAAAGAATCTTCATTAAAATCTCTCCCAAAATAATTCTTTACCAATTCTAAAATACCTTGAATAAACCCTGTTATTTCATAAACATCACTAATATTCTTTCCAACTTCACTACTTACAATATGTAATGCTATAAAACCAGCTTCATTATCATCCATCTGAATATTATATTTTTCTTCAATCAGAGATAAAGTCCATAATCCTAATTCAAATTCTTTCTTATAAAAATGTTTAATTTCTAATAAAAGTTGATTTTTCAAAAGAATTCCTTCACGATACCTTTCAATACTTGTATGAATATGGTCAGTTAAACTAATATATAAAGAATCATCTATATCATTATTTAATTCTCTTTTCGCTTTTTGAATCACTTGATCTGATATTTCCATATATTCAATAGGAATGTCTTTTAACATGTTTATCATTTTTCTTTGACTTGGTTTCAAACTCATTTCAAATGTTTTATTAATCTTTCCAGTATCGATAACATCACCTGTTTTCTTACCATAAGCCAAACCTTTTCCCATAACAATAATTTCCTCTTTATTATCATTTGTTGTCACAACAACATTGTTATTAAGAATCTTTTTAATAATCATGTTTATCCCTCCCTCATAGAAAAAACCTGTTCGCAGATTAAAAACATCTGTAAACAGGTTTTGTGTAGCCTCAATTTGTGCTCTAACAATCCATATATTACATAATTATCATAGCACTTCTCTTTTTTTGTGTCAACGCTTTCACAGACATGAAAACGTTAATTTTCTGTAAAATAATTAAATACTGATTTATCACCAGTATTGAGATAATGACGATAAGCTTCTAAAATTTCTTGCATCTGTTGGTATGTATCCACTTTAGATAAATAATTCTTAATAACACTCGCTGATTTTAAGCCCTTAATATACCAAGGTGCATGTCCTCTCATTTGCCGAATTGCGTTTTTTTCACCCTCAACTGGAATAAGTCTTTGTGCATGTTTTAAACATTGATCTATTCTTTCATCAGCAGTTGGATCACCTAATAAAATATCATGTTCAACATATTCAACCATTTGCTTAATCACCCAAGGATTTCCAAGTGCTGCACGCCCTACCATAACAGCATCACAGCCAGTTTCTTCTAACATTCTTTTGGCATCTTTGGCAGTTTTAACATCTCCATTACCAATAACTGGAATGGAAACTGCCTCTTTGACCTTTTTAATCCAGCTCCAATCAGCATGCCCCTCATACATTTGTGAACGTGTTCTTCCATGAACTGCAATGGCACTTGCTCCAGCACGCTCAATAAGTTGCGCAATCTCAACACAGTTAATCGAATCAAAATCATACCCTATTCTTATTTTCACTGTGACTGGTTTACTGACTGCCTCAACAACACTTTTGACAATATCATAAACCAGATCAGGAAATTGCAAAAGATAACTTCCTGCATGTGCCTTGAGCACTTTATTCACTGGGCATCCCATATTGATATCAATGATATCACAATTAGAATTCTCATCAACAAACTTGGCTGCAGTGACCATTGATTCAACATCTCCACCAAAGACTTGAATACTCATCGGATGTTCATTTTCATCAACCTTTAACATTTCAATTGTTTTTTGATTTCCATAACATAATGCTTTATCACTCACCATTTCACTGACAACTAATCCAGCACCAAACTCCTTAATAATTTTACGAAATGCAACATTTGTAATACCTGCCATTGGAGCCATAACTATTCTATTTTCTATATCTATATTTCCTATTTTCATTTTATTCACCATAACACAATATAACATAATTCTTTTATAAAACAAAGACAAATGAATGATATATTATATACATAGGAGGCGATACAAATACAAAAATTTATATAAGAAAGTAATATATTCTTTTCTCATGATAACATAGATGATATGAAGTCTCCCTCCCTCTCCCTAAAAGTCTTTATATTATCGAATTATATAATACGAAAATGAAAACTTATTCCCGTGAGTTTTCATTTTTATTTATTTTTTATGTATATAATTTAAAAAAGTGGTAAATCTATATATAGATAACTTGCACTTTCCCCTCTATTTTTCCTCCCCATTAAAATAGATGTAAGTTATCGATTAGTTATATTCCTAATATTGGTAAACCCAAGAAGAAAATAAGCACGCCCCTCGTGCTTATTTTTTCTTATTATCAAATTGTTTTTTTTATTGTATAATAAAACTATATACGAGGAGGGTTTTTATGAACTTTAAAGAAAAGATATCAATTCATTATACCTCATTAACACCTACTGAAAAAAGAATTTGTACAATGATATTTGATAATCCACAAATCATTATAAAAAATTCCATTGTTGAAGCAGGGGTTTTATGTCATACATCCAAATCTGCTATATTAAGATTTGCCAAGAAACTTGAATATCGTGGGTATAGTGAATTTAAATATGCTGTAGAAGAATACTATAATAAGACGCATAATGACCAACCTATTCCGAACAATCAAGAAACTGTTCTTCAGCAAATTTCTACATCTTATGCACAAACCATTGAGGCTCTAGGACTTTTAGATTATGAAGATAAATTAAAAGAATTAGCCTCTCTTATTGATAGTTATACATATGTAAAGGCTATAGGAATTGGAAATTCAGCATTTTGTGCTAATCAATTAGTATATTCTCTCTATTCTCACAACAAGTTTTTTGATGCAGTTGTTGATGATGTTCAATTTGATTATTTATCGAATTGCTTAACTCAAGATTATCTCTTAATTATATTTTCTGTTACAGGATCATCCAATACTTTTTCAAAGTTATTAAAAGCTGCTAAGAATGCTGGTTCAAAAATTGTTATAATCTCAATGAATAACGATTCACCTATAAATCATTATGCTGATATTCAATTTATTTTACCTTCAAGTATCTCTAATCTTCAAAATAAAATAGTTCTTAATCAATTAGACAATAGAACAACTCTCTATTTCTTCTCAGAAATTATTTCATATTACTATGGAATCTATCTAGAACATAAATGAAAAGACACCTCACTAAAATGAAGTGTCTTTTCCTATATTATAAATTCCATAAGTATTTGGTTCATAAATAAACTCTACTCCTGTTATTTGATGATTTAAATACTCTTTTAACCCTCTCATCCCTGCTGCTTCACTTGTCATATGATTAACAACTAAAAGCGGAATATGATGATCAACAGCCCATTGAACTGCTCCCCAATTATCAATTCCATCATCACTAACCAAGCAAGCATCAACTTGTTTTTGACACATTTCAAATATATTTGTACATGCTCCAGTTCCTATCCCCAAACGCTTAATGTTTTTCGTTTGACTTCCAATGATTTGAATGCCATATTGGAAATATGGTTCTATACACTCTGTAATGTGTTTCGCTAATTGTAAAGTACTCATATTGACATCAGTTGCTATACGAATAAAACTGTCTTGCACTGCTTCTTCAAAATTCAGTTTTAATAATTGTGCCCATTGATCTCGGACACCATATTCTGGATAAAGATCCCATAAATCATGACAGCGATACACTGCGATATTATTTTTTTCTAATAATGCTTTTTTTTCGTGCTGGGCAATTCTCACATTTGTTGGTAATAACGTTGATTCTAAATAAAATGGATTTTCATGTGTAATGATAAAATGACATTTTGCATTTATTGCCTTTTCTATAATATCAAATGTTGCAACCCAACATACAATAACTTGATTAACTTCTTGTTCATCATCACCTATCAGTAATCTATCTCGAGTAAGTGATCTATTTACCCACTCTCCCTGCTTATCTAGACAACTTATTATCTCAGCTATTTTCATTTCTCTTCTCCTTACCACTGAAAGAATAGCTATTCACCTATTCCATTGAACTTTGTTCCTCAATATCCATTTGTTTATCATAACTCTTCATAAATGGTATAAAGATAATAACATTTATGATAAATAATCCTATCCATACAACAATAGCACGCCAATCTAAGGTTGATAAAAATGCATAAAGTGGTGCTGGTAATGTCCATGGTACACTCATACATGTTCTATTCATAAAGCCTACTGATGTTGCCCCATATGCTATTGCAACATTGATTATGATACATATAACACTTGGTATAAATGTTAAAATATTGAGAACTGTTGGCACCCCAAATACCAATGGTTCATTAATATTAAACAAAGAAGATGGAATCGCTAATTTACCTAAAGAACGCAATCTTTTATTCTTGCATATAAAATTCATATTAAATAAAATGGCTAAATAGACAATTGCAAGTCCAAATATAAATGTAAAGTTTCCTGCTATGATATTTGGAATATCTTTTCCTGCATTATATGCATCAAGATTAGCAACCAAATTACCTGTAAAAATAGGTGTTGTAATGGCACTCACCATATTGTCCCCATGAATTCCAAAGAACCAGAAGACAACTGTTAATACAACAATAAATAACATTGATGGTAATGAAGCCGTTGCAGATATTAATGGTGAAAATATAGTGAATACGAGATTTGTTAAGCCACTTCCTGTTATCATGAAAATAACTTGATCTAAAACAATAAATAAAATTGTATTTACAACAAGTGGCAATAATACTTCAAATGGTCCAGCAACCATTGGTGGTACACCTTTAGGCATTGAAATTTTTAAGTTTTTTATAATCATCCAATGATTGATTTCAATAACCAATAAAGCAATAATAATTGCTGCAAACATTGAAGAAGCTCCTAAACCACTCACATCTATAAACGAACCCTCATTGATACTTTGTGGGACTCCTGCAACACATAGAAATACAAATAATGCTGTTAAACTGTTAGGTAAAGCTTCCATTTTATAATATTTAGAAAAACGATACGAAATACCTAAAACAACATATACCGAAATAATTCCAATAGTTAGATGAAATGGAATCGTTAATAACGTTGCCCAATCAGTAGCCCAATTCTTCCACATAATCATAAACTGAAAAAAGAAGTTTGTTGGTTTCATCACCTCTAAATCCACAGGTGGATTTGCAATCATTAATGATATCCCACCAATGACTGTAAACGGAATAAGAATAGTCAATCCATCCCTCAAAGCAGATAAATGCTTTTGAGATGCAATCCTCGTTGCAACTGGAACAACTTTCTCTTCCATAACATTTTGAAACTTGTCGAAAAACACTTTTAATTTATCCATATTTTTTCTCCCCTCTGTAAGTGTTTACACAAGTATTATACCCTCTCTGAGAAAAAGTGTCAATATGATATATTGATATCGGGAATATTCTTATAGATATTTATAAATTCTTAAGATTTTCTTACTATTTTTTACTTATCCATTTGCTATAATGGAGTAGAGGTGATAATAATGTTACAAATTAAGCATTTATCTAAGATATATAAATCTAAAAATGTTGAAGTCCATGCTCTTAACGATATAAATCTTGAAATTCAAGACAAAGGTATGGTTTTTATTTTAGGTAAAAGTGGAAGTGGAAAGTCTACTCTTTTAAATGTTTTAGGAGGGTTAGATCAATTTAATGAAGGTGAAATTATTATTTGTGGGAAATCGAGTCAGAATTTTAAACAGAGTGACTTTGATTCTTATAGAAATACTTTCATAGGATTTATTTTTCAAGAGTACAATGTTATGGATAACTTTACTGTGAAAGAAAACATTGAACTGGCTTTACAGCTTCAGGGTAAGAAAGTTGAACAAACTGTTATCCAAAGCATTCTTGAAGAAGTTGATTTGCAAGGACTTGAAGATCGTAAACCTAATGAGTTATCAGGTGGTCAATTGCAAAGAGTCGCAATTGCCAGAGCATTGATTAAGAATCCTGAAATTATTATGGCTGATGAACCAACTGGTGCACTTGATAGTCATACAGGAAAACAGGTCTTTGATACCCTTAAAAAACTATCTAAAAACAAACTCGTTTTAATTGTTTCACATGATAAAGAATTTGCTAAATATTATGCTGATCGTATTATTGAATTAGCAGATGGAAAAATCATTAGTGATACAAGTAAGGAAAGTATTGCTCCAAAAAAAATCAATAATGGTATTTCTATTTTAGAAGATGAATTCATAAATATAGAGAACTCGAAACAATTGACAGATGAAGATATTCAGGAAATTGTCAATAGATTAAAGACACATGATGGTGAAACTGTTATATCATTTAATCAAAATACAAACAAAGAGATTAAGAAAACTAACCATATTGATGATAGTGGAAATTTAGAAGTTTTTCATAAAACTTCTAAAAAACATCTCAATATGAAAGATTATGCATCCAAAACGATATCCTTTATCAAATCAAAACTACCTTTTAAAAGTTCTATGAAGATAGCATTATCTAATCTGAAATTAAAACCATTTCGATTATTTATAACGATAATGCTATCTGTATCTTCTTTTACTCTCTTTGGATTTACGAATACGCTTTCTCAATACAACAAAGAGACAACAACATTTCACTCCATGAAGGATAGCCAAGTTAATTATATTTCAATTGGAAAAACAGAAAAAATGGGTACTGAAAATTACACTTATGAGGCACCTACAAAACTTAAGAAAGAAGATTATCAAAATCTTCAAAAGAAATATCCAACGCTTCATTTTACAAATACATTTTCTAGTAATGTTTCAACAAGTTTAGATGTTACACAACATATTGAGAAAATAGCTAAGTTATCTGGAAATAATGAACAAATGTTTTATCAAACTTCATTCTCTGCATTAGCACAAATTGATAATGAAATGATTAAGGCCAATCAATTTACTTTCAAAGGCCGTCTACCACAAAATGATACTGAAATTGTTATAACTGAATTTCTAGCAAATACTTTTAAACAATTGGGATATCAAATAACTGATGCAAAAGGAAATACAAATCATAATAATATTCAATCATCAGAAGATTTGATAGGAAGAATATTAAAATTAACTGTAAATGATAAAGAGATTAATTTTAGAATCTCTGGTATTTTAGATACACATATTGATTTATCTAGATATGAAAGCCTTAAGGAAGATAAGGAGCAGAATTTCTCTCAATACTATTTATCTACTGAACTACAAACTTTATTATATAACAGTTATCATTGCTTAGGCTATGTAAGCGATTCTCGTTTACAGGATGCTATTGATAATTACAATGTTTATGTAACGCAAACAAATGGAAGATATATGGATATTAATTATGAAGATAATTACTACAATCCTGAATCTTTCTATCGATATGATGACATCAATAAAGATCAACTTATAGATTTTAATAATGGTGGTAGTTTCTATGTCAATTATCAAACGATTAAGAATATACGTTTTGGTAATACAACAATTCAAGATTATGTGAATCAAAATATAACTAATTCTTCAAATGAAAAAGAAATGATGCGTATCATTAAAGAGGCAGTAAAAAAATATGAGTCTCAGATTGTTAATTCTAAAATCAAATTATCTATCTCTTCTGACACATACTTAGAAAATATCATTGATAAAATTGCAGGTGTCTATATTGATTTGTCTCATGAAGAAAGTCACAGTTTTGTTTTAAAAGATACTCTCATCCAAAAATACAATCTTAAAACTGATGGTTACTCTGAATGCCTTATTGCTCCTATGGTTGATGATGAGATGTTAAAAGATATCATTTCATACACATATAATGATAACATAGATCAATCAAGTTATGTTCTTAATAATCAGGTCATGCCTATGTTATCTTCTGTCAATTCAGTTATATCTACTTTAGAAAATGTATTCTTTTATATAGGAATTGGCTTTGCGGTCTTTGCTTCCATCATGTTCTGTAATTTCATTGCCACAAGTATTGCTAATAAAAAACGTGAAATAGGTATTTTAAGGGCAGTGGGAGCACGTGGTATAGATGTTCTTAAAATATTCTTAAATGAAAGTTTGATGATTGCAGTTATTAACTGGATACTCTCAGTTATTGCATGTTTTGCTGGAGTCACTTTAATCAATCAATATATTAGAAATGAATTTGGGGTGCTTGTGACAATTCTTAATTTTGGATTGTTACAAATTGTATTACTTCTTATGATTTCTATTGCGGTTGCTTGTATAGCATCAGCTATTCCAGTTTATAAGATATCTAAGAAAAAGCCAATTGATGCAATTAAAGATAGAAAGTAATATAAATGGAGGGTCAATTATTCATAATTGGCTCTTTTTCATTAAAAAAAGATTAGTCTATTAAAACTAATCTATTTCTTTAAGAATTTCATTCAAATCATCTTCATTAAATTGATATTTCTCATTACAGAATTGACATTTCATTTCACAACCATGATCTTCATCTATCATTGCTTGTATTTCATCTTTACCAACTGTCATTAAAGCTGTTGCCATTTTATCTTTTGAACAATCACATTCAAAGAATAAATCTTGGGTTGCTAAGATTTCTACATCTTCAAAAATAACTTTTAAGATGTCCTCTGGTGTTTTTCCTTCATGGATTAAAGCAGAAACAGGTGGGAAATCTTTCATTCTTTCTTCAATAAATTGAATATCTTCATCTGTTGCATTAGGTAACAATTGAATAATAAAACCACCACTTGATAATATCTCATTAGTATCATTCACTAGAACACCAACAGAAACAACTGAAGGTATCTGTTCAGAAGCCATAAAATAATATGAAAAATCATCTCCGATTTCACCACTCTGTAACGGAACAGTTCCAACAAAGGGTTCTTTTAATCCCATATCTTTAATAACTTGTAATGAACCCTCTTTCCCTACTGCAACACCAACGGCTAATTTACCTGTATCATTATATGTATAATGAACTTCAGGATTTGCTACAAAGGCTTTAATTTTCCCATCACTATGTGTCGTTGCTAAGATTGTTCCAATTGGACCTCCACCATTAATTGTAATAGTCATTTTTTCATTATTTTTATTCATAGCACCCATCATAAGAGTCGCAGACATAACACGCCCTAATGCTGCAGAGGCCGTTGGCCATAATCCATGTTTTGCTCTTGCTTCTTCTAAAAGATTTGTTGTCTGACATGCAAAGACACGGCAATTCTTTGATTCAACAATTCCTCTTACTAAATAATCTTTCATGTTCTAGCCTCCAAAAGCAAAATAGCTTATTAATGGTAGAATCATACATAACACTAAAATAAATACTAATATTTTGCTCATTGTACTTCTTTTCATTTTCATTCTCCTTTGAAAAAATAAGCGCTAAGCGCTTATTTCATTTCATCTAATAAATCATCATCTAAGTCTACTGGATCAGGAGTCTTAGGCGCATCAGGGAATGTGATATCTTGATGATCTTGAGTATCATCTACTTTACCATCATGCATTTCTAACATAACACCTGTATTGTATAATGATTCAATTTGTTCATTATTTAAAGTTTCATGTTCTAATAAAGCATTGGCAATTGTCACTAATTTATCCTTTTGAGCTTCAATAATCTCCTTACATTCAGCATAACACCCATCAATAATCTTGCGTACTTGCTGATCAATTTCAAATGCAATTTGTCCTGAATGTGAGTTATCCTGTGAAGAGTAATCTCTCCCTAAGAATACCGCATTTTGTCCAGATGCATATTTAATTGGACCTAAATCAGACATACCTAATTCTGTAACCATTAATCTTGCAATTCTTGTTGCCTGTTCAATATCATTATGAGCACCTGAAGTGACATCACCAAAGAAGACTTCTTCAGCCACACGTCCACCCATATAGCCAGTGATACTAGCCATTAACTGAGATTTAGTCTGTAAATATGTTTCCTCTTTAGGTGTCATCAAGTTATATCCACCAGCATTCCCTCTTGGAATGATAGTTACCTTCTGAACCTTATTGGCATGTTCTAAAGTCAAACCGATAATCGCATGTCCAGCTTCATGATAAGCAACAATTTTTCTTTCATGTTCAGTATACTTACGAGATTTTTTCGCAGGTCCACCAATAACACGATCAATCGCTTCATCAACATCATCTAAAGTAATTAATTGATGACCTTGTCTTACTGCTAATAAAGCAGCTTCATTTAACACATTTGCTAATTCAGCACCAGAGAATCCCGGAGTACGCTGAGCAACATTATCAAAATTCACATCTGGTGCAAACTTCTTGTTTCTCGCATGAACTCTTAAGATTTCTGCTCTTGCTCTCTTATCAGGATTAGCAACCTGAATTTGTCTATCAAAACGTCCTGGACGAAGTAATGCAGGATCTAAAACATCAGCACGGTTTGTCGCAGCTAAAATAATAATACCCTCATTACCACTAAATCCATCCATTTCTACTAATAACTGATTTAAAGTTTGTTCACGTTCATCATGTCCACCACCAACACCAGTTCCTCTTTGTCTACCAACTGCATCAATTTCATCAATAAAAATGATACATGGAGCATTTTGTTTGGCTTTTTTAAACATATCACGAACACGTCCAGCACCTACACCAACAAACATTTCTACGAATTCAGAACCTGAAATTGAATAGAATGGAACGTTGGCTTCACCAGCAACTGCTCTCGCAAGTAAAGTTTTCCCTGTACCTGGTGGCCCTACCAATAAAACACCTCTTGGAATTTTCGCCCCCATACTTACAAACTTCTTAGGATTCTTTAAGAAATCAACCAATTCTGTTAATTCTTCTTTTTCTTCATCAGCACCAGCAACATCAGCAAATTTTGTATTGCTGTCTTTTTCCAACTTCGCACGTGAGTTTCCAAAATCAAACGCTTTGGCATTGGCTCCACCGCCACCACCAATACTTCTCATCACAAATATCATGACACCAATTAATAAAACATAAGGAAGCAATCCTAAAATGGTATCCATTAACATATTTTCACTTTTAGCATCTAGAACACTAACCTTAATGCCTTTATCTTCTAATAACTGCATCAATGAATTTAATTCTTCATCAGTTTGCGGAACATTTGTCTTAAATGCATAAGTGACATCTTTTCCTTTTTCATTTTTTGTGTACTTTCCTTCTACACTTGTCACGTAAATACCTGGCATAACTGTCATTTCAGTAACTTTTTGTTTGTCTAAAATGGAAACAAACTCATTGTAATTGACTGCACTTGACTTTCCTGTGTTTAACAATGGCACAAGTGAACTCAATAAGATAATGACAACTAACCAAGGCATTATCGCTTTAAATAAACTCTTATTTTTGTTATTCATACGATCTCCTTTTTATTGATAACATTCTTCTTTAAGAATACCAACATATGGTAAGTTTCTATATTTTTCATCAAAATCTAACCCAAATCCAATAACAAATGCATTTGGAATTTCAAAACCAACATATTTAGCTTCTATCGGGAAAGTTCTTCCTTCTTTTTTATCAAGCATTGTTACAATTTCAACAGTTGCTGCTCCACGTTCTTCTAACATTGCTTTCACTGTTGACAAAGTTTTTCCAGTATCTAAAATATCTTCAACCAATAAAATATCTTTACCTTTGACATCCTGATCAAGATCTTTCTTGATAGTGATTGTACGAGATTCAGTACCTTCATAACTGCTCACATCCATATAATCAAAAGTGACATCAAGATTTACATACTTAGAAAGCTCTGCCAAGAAAGGAACAGAACCTTTCAGCAAACCTACTAAGACCAAATTCTTATCATGATAGTCATTCATAATTAACTTTCCTAATTCTTTACATTTCTGAGAAATTTCATCTTGGGTATATAAAATTTCCTTTACATCTTTATGCATATTTTCCACTCCTTATTACGGTTATCCTATTTTATCACAAATACATTAGGTTTTGTAGTCAAATAATCAATGTTTTTTGCAATATGTGGGACTAGAATAATAGTTTTATCCTTATTTAACACAACTGGCCATGTTTTTCTCTTTAATGCAGGTATTTTTGCATTAATAAATAAGCGAGAAAGCTTCTTTGTTCCTGAAGAAGTCATAATACTATCGCCATCTTGCATTGTCCTTATTGTAATAGGATAATCATTTGGGCTTAAATATACACCTTCATTAATGTGTCCATTTTCCAATAAATGAAAGTGTTCACAACCAAAAGGAATATATTCCTTAAATTCATAGTAATAGCCCTTGGTTTTTTCTTTATCGATGATATAAACATTATCGTATTCTTTTATGAACAGATAATTAACTGGTAAGTTCATTTGAATATTTGGTTTAACACTATTAATCTGATGTTCAATTTCATCAATTAATGAATGAGAAATTAATTGGGGGTGCATGACATCTTTCAAAATTAAATATAAGAATAGTTTTCTTAAGTCAGATGGAATATAGTAATAGTAAATTTGTCCATCTGCTTTATATTGTTGGTAATAAGGGTTAACTTTAAACTCTAATTCTTTGATTCTTTGATTATGTTCCTGAGCTTTTTTAAACAGATTTTCTTTTTGCGTTTTGGTATAATGTTTTAAGATTGTATTTCTAATTCTATCACGTTCAAAATCAATTTCAAAGTTTGTATAATCATCATGATACTCAATATGCTGCTCATGACAGACTTGTAATATTTCATCTTTATAACTCCTCATAAGAGGCCTAATCACGCGCATATCCTGGACATAACTTTCTTCCTTAATTCCAAGATAATGGACTGTATTATGGCGTTCTAATTGCATATATACAGTTTCTAAATGATCATCAAGATGATGTCCGAGAATTAATCCATCACATTTATAAAGTTTATATATTTCTTTATAAAAACGATATCTCAATGTACGTGCCTGATCTTGAAAGTTTCCATCATGATAATCAGCTTCATGAAACTGCTTATAGTAAAAAGGCAAACCATGAGTTGCACAATAATCACAAACCAGTTCATAATCAATATAACTATCATGACGATAATTATAATTCACATGCGCAACAAGTAAGTGATATCCCTTTTTTCTTAAAGTATCCAATAAGTACATAGAATCACAGCCACCAGAAACACCAATGACATAATATGAAGTTTTATTTAATAGTTTTTCATTCACATCGATCACTCCACTAGCCTATTATAACAAAGAAATGTGAATTCAAAAACAAAAATCCCAATATTTTGGGATTATTGCTTACAAAGTTTTAAAACAATCAGTGTCATATCATCATTTTTCTCTTCATCACTTGCTAGATTTGTTAATAAATGTGCTATTTCTTTTGGATGATCTTCATCTATAAGATATTTATTGTTTTCTATAAAATCACCAAACTGACTTGTGAAACCATCTGAGACCATAAAAATAATATCGTTTTCTAATAACTGATATTTGTCAGTAGAAGTTTCTAATGGAGAAACAATTCCCATTGGTAATGATTGTGATTTCAATTCTATCAATTCATTATCTCTTAAAATGTATGTTGGACATGCACCATATTTAACCAATACTGCTTTTCCTAATACCAAATTGACTTGAATCAAATCTAATGTTGTAAACATATCATTTCGATTTTTAATCTTCAACAAAGCATTTACAGACTGTACTGCATCCTTTAATGAAATCCCATTAATAATCAGCTGTTTCATAATATCCAATGTTAAAGAAGAATCATCACTTGCCTTTTGACCCTGTCCCATACCATCACTTAATGCAAAATATTGATTTTCATTCATTGAAAACAATGCATAACTATCTCCACAAGCCACTGGATCTTTAGAACTCTGAGAAATCCCATATTGAACATAATAACGCGTACAATGCTTTAAAACAAGATATGTATAGCCCAATTGATGCATTGGTGTTTTTAATACTTCTATATCCAATGTCTCATTTAAATATGTTTCCAAAATAGGTACAAATTCATTTTCAATTTCTTCTCTTGTCACTTCATATAAACCAATTTCTATGTAATAAACAGATTGTGATTCATAACATTTTTTCAAATGAGCTATTTGGAAATGATATCCACTCATATGCTCATAAATATGACTTTCTTCAATATTACCAATCTTTAATTGGGTTGAAAATTGATTAAAAACATCGTTTAGCAATGAAAATTGATGATAAAGATCTCTTTTCATAGTTTGATATTCTTGTTGAACTCGATAGATTTTATGGTAATCTTTATGATAAGAATGAACTATATCTAAGTATTGCTCTGGTTTTAAACAATAATTAAAGATAAATTCTTCATCATCTTCACTATATGTTTCTTTTAAACCTTTATTCATTAATTTAACCAAACGATTTGGTCCATATTTCTTATTAAAACAGGTTTCTTGACTCGAACAGTTTTGACACATATCTTCATAAACATATCCAATATATTCTAAAGAATGATTATGAGAAGGTGTTTCATTGAATAATGAAGTCATCTGTTCAAACAGCCTGCAAAATGAATCTACCTGCTTAGATAACTGTTGTTTCATTGTTACTTCCTGATAGGAAGAAGATAAAATCGGCTTATTCTTAAACATTGGTAAAATGAGGAATATAAGACCACTTAAACTAATAATAATTCCATGATACATATAAGAGAATTCTAAAAAGAAAGGCAGAATTAAATGGGCTACAAAATACATACTTACAATAGTAAGCTTAGTTTGACATTTTACCATGTAAAAGAAAAACAATGGAATTAAAAAGGCAAGTATATCATCTTTATATCCCAAATCCATCAATAACATCAACATTGATGCATAAAACAGTCCTGGCAATAAATCATCTAAGCATTCATGATAAACCATTACCAAAATAAATACACGAATAATAATCATAGTGACAATTTGTGAATAAGGCAATAAACTCATCATACAAATCAAGATCACAACAGCTAAAGATTTTACACGCTCATGTGTTAATAATTCAGATTCCCCGTGAATAAATAATGGTGCCAAATATGCAAAGATAATTGTATTGAAATATGTAAGAACTGTTAATAAAAGTGTTGAAAGAAGATCAATTTGAATATATGCATAATAAACGCCTGCAATCAATGTTAACAGATAAGGAACATATCTTGATTTCATTGATTGGAAAATCAAACAAAATTCTAAGAGTATAAATGAAAAAAGACTAATAACAAGGATCTCATAGGGGACATGCAATAACAATACACCAGCAGATATCCCTACAAGATAACTTAATAACGCTTGATATCCACACATAAAGCATAGATAAAATAAAGGTAACACAAACAACAATGATGTATGATCAATGTTGACTAATGAAACCAAAAAAGAAATAAGCGTTATGTAAAAGACAAATTGAATTTTTATTTTTTTAGTACGACTCGGATTGATAATCAGTTCCATATTTTCACCTCACATGCCATTATAGTCTCTCTTCTTTAAATTATTTGTCACTTTAAGAAGGCAAAAAAAGAATATCATTCACGATATTCTTTCTTGTATTTATAAAAACTTGTGCGACTAATATGTAAGTGTGTAATCGCTTCTCTTTCACTGAGTTCTTTTTTATTAAAGGCATCAACAACATATTGGAAATCATCTGGCAAAGATAATGGGCGTCTTCCAAAAATAACTCCCCTCTTTTTTGCAGCCTCAATTCCTTCTCTTTGTCTTTGTTTAATATTTGTACGTTCCTCATGGGCACAAAAACTTAAAACCTGCAAAACCAAATCAGCAATAAAAGTTCCTAAAATGTCTTTAGATAATGTTGTATCTAATAAAGGCATATCTAAAACTCTTATATCAGCTTTCTTATCTTTTGTTATAAGTCTCCACTGTTCAATAATTTCATCATAATTTCTACCCAATCGATCAATAGATTTAATAATAATCAAATCACCTTCTCTTAACCTTCTGATCATTCTCATATAACTTGGCCGGTTAAAATCTTTACCTGACATCTTATCAATAAATATCGATTTTCTTTCCAAATGAAACTTCTCTAAAGCAGCTAATTGTCTAGCAACATTTTGGTCTTTACTAGAGACTCTCACATATCCATATACTTTTCCCATTATTTACCTCCTTTCAAACTTTCATTTTCTCAAACTTTTCATAAAAGTTCTACTGGTAATAATTGGAAATATGACATTATCGCTAAAAAGATAATATTTTTCAGTTAAATTTGATTAAAACTATGCTTTTTTTGTCTATGCTTCATAAAAAAATAGAAACCTCCCAAAAGAAAATTCCTATTCTCTTTCATAATTAAATTATTCCTGATAGAAAGAGTATTGTTTTCTACCAGATTTTTTTGCACTATATAAAGCTTGATCCGCATGCTTATAAATGTCTTCATAATCATCACCATTCTCTGGATATAAAGCAATTCCCATGCTTAATGAGATTGGATATTCTTTATAACGACAAGATACACAATCATGGATTTCTCTTACCCTTTTTTCTACATCACCCTCATATTTAATGAAGACCATAAATTCATCTCCACCCACTCGTGAAATAATACTTTTTTCTCCTATACAGTCTAAAAGTTTCTTTGAAAAATATCTCAATACTTCATCACCGAACATGTGACCAAAGAAATCATTAGCATTTTTAAAATAGTCTAAATCTATCAGAATCATAGCATAATGTTCATAAGGATGTTTAGACATAATCATTTCAATTTGTTGACGAGCCGTCTTATGGTTAGATAATTTGGTTAAAGAATCTTGTGCAGCAATTCTTTTTAATTTATTCATCTTGGTATATTCATCATGAATATCAACACATTTACCAATAACATCAGTTATTTCAGGAATATCATTTTCAACCCATAAAGGTCTTGCAAGTATTTTAAACCAGCGCCAATCTTCTTTTACTTTTATTTGTGTAATGATTTCTACAATTGGATGATCTATAGAAACAGATTTAACTTTATTTTGAAATTCATTTAAGGAATCTAATGAAATAATCTCCAACATTGTCTGATTCTCTATTGGGGCAATAATAATCTCTGGCATATTTAAATGATGAGCTCCCCATTCTGATACTGTTAAAATATTAGATTTTATATTAAATTCAAATTGTATTTCACCAGACATGGATGCAAAAAATTTATATTTAGTTCTTTCCTGCTCTAAAAGTGCAAATGTTCTGTTAGAGACGCTAGTTTTTTTAAATATATGTTCATTCATACTTTGAGATTCTAAATTTAAAAGAGAATCTTCTGTTTCATATATTGTTAATCTTTCATTTAATTGTTGACTCCCATGAAAAAGACAATCTAATAACTCTGGATGAAATGCACCACACTGTCCTGCCATGATCATTTCAACTGCTTTGTCATGTGAATAGGGTGGCTTATATGCTCTTTTGCTTGTTAAGGCATCGTAGACATCCGCTAATGCAACAATCTGTGCACTAATAGGTATTTGTTCACCAGTTAAATGATCTGGATAACCGCATCCATCGTAGCGTTCATGGTGCCAGCGACAAATATCATGTGCTGTTTGAATTAAACTTTCTTGTTTAAAATATGGGATATCTTTTAAAATCTGAGCTCCAAAAAGAGTATGTCGCTTCATAATTTCAAATTCTTGTTCAGTTAATTTTCCAGTTTTATTTAGCAAAGTATCAGAAATCATAGTTTTACCAATATCATGTAATGAAGATGCATTCATGACTTCGGCTATATAACTATCAGAAAAATGATAATTTTCTGACCTTTGAGAAAGTGAACGCATCAAAAATTCAGTAATAATACGAATACGTAAAACATGCATACCACTTTCACCATTACGAAACTCTACAATATGACTCAAAATTTCAATCATTAAAAGATTATTCTTCTCTTTTTCAAGTATTTGTTCTGTAATCATATTTTCTAGTTGTTTATGTTTAGCATTGAGTAAGATTGTATTTTGAACTCTTTTTTGAACAATTAAATCATCAAATGGCCTATTGATATAATCACAAACACCTAAATCATATGCTTTATCAATAGATTGAGAGGCCGTATCAGAAGTTATTGTTATGACTGGTAAATATTGAATCCAGTTATTCTTATTCATTAACATTAAAACTTCAAAACCATTCATTACTGGCATTACTATATCTAACAAAACAAGTGAGATACTCTCAAGATTTTTTTCTATATACCCAATAGCCTCTAATCCATTTTCTACTTCTACAATATCATATTCTGGAGATAGAATATCAATCAATAAAGAGCGATTTATAGGTGAATCATCAACAATAAGTATTTTATTTTTACTTCCCATATTATATTCTTCTTTCTCTTTATTCTTCTTCAAGACAACGTATAGCCTCTATAATTAAATCATAATCTTCTTTAACATTGTTATAGAGGTCTTCAACATCTGTCTCATTGTGACGCAATGCTTCAGTTAATTCACAACTTGAAACAACTAACCTTTCCATCATAAGATTAGTACTCACACCCTTTAACGTATGTGCATAACGGAAAGCATCCTCATACCTTTCTTCTTTCAATGCTTTTGTTAATTCTTGCATACAAGTATCTTTTCTAAATTTTAAGAGATATTTAATAACTCTTGCCTCTGTCATGAGTAATCGCATGATTTCCTCATAATTCCCCCCAAACATCTCATAACATTCTTTTACATTCATCATATATTTTTCCCCTTTGCTTCTTTATGAATTTATTTTGTTATCATATATATTTTTCTAAAATACTTGTTAAATTATCAATATCGATTGGTTTTGCAATATGGTCATTCATTCCTGCACGTTGTGCTTGTATAATATCATCAAAGAAAACATTAGCTGTTAAAGCTATAATAGGTATTGATTTTACATCTTCTCGCTTCAATTGTCGAATATGCTTTGTTGCCTCATAACCATTCATAACTGGCATCTGAATATCCATAAGAATAGCTGTATAATAATATTCAGGTGAAGTATTATACATTTTTAAAGCTTCTTCGCCATTCGCTGCACTTTCAACTAAGACACCTTTCATTGATAATAATTCCTCTGCAATTTCACGATTCAGTTCATTATCTTCGACTAATAGAATACGACTCCCACATATATCTGAATAACGTTCTCTTAATATATCCTCTTTGGAATTCAATATTTCATTCGTACAAAATAAACTTAAAACATGAAGTATTTTTGACTTAAATAATGGTTTTGTAATAAAGGCATCTGCTCCAGCACGTGTAAACTCTTCTTCTATATCAGACAAATCATATGCTGAAACAATTATAATAGGCACGTTTTCATCCATTTTTTCACGAATTGCTTTGACTGTTTCCAAACCATCCATATCTGGCATTTTCCAATCAATAATAACAGCAAAATATCCTTTGTCTATATTGTGAGCATGAGTAACTCTTTCTAGTGCTTCCATTCCAGATAACACCCATTCTCCCCGCATCCCCAGTTCATTAATAAGCATAACAGCACTTTCACACACAATTTGATCATCATCAACAACCAAAACTGATTGTCCCACTAATTTCTCTTCATTTTCCTCTTCTTCTAATTGTAATTGAAGGGGGATGGAAACTGTAAAGATTGTCCCTTTCCCCAATTGACTTTCGACCTCAATAGTTCCATTCATCATATTCACAATATTTTCAGTAATGGCCATTCCTAGTCCTGTTCCCTGAATTTTATTAATACGTGTATCTTCAGCACGACTAAACGGTTCAAAAATATGTGGTAAAAAGTCTTCAGACATACCGATGCCATTATCATAAAACTTAAATTCAAATCTACCTTTATCTAAAATCAATGAGTCCAATTCATTAATAACTAAAGAGATCTGACCACCTCGTGGTGTATATTTAACAGCATTAGAAATAAGATTCATAAATATTTGTTTTAACCGATCTCCATCAGCAACCACTTTTTCATGTTTAATTCTACCAATGACTATACTAAAATCTTGTTGTTTTTCATCAATAAGCGCTCTACACATATCTGAAACATCATCAATTAATTCTGGTAAATTTACATCTTCAAGCATTAAATCAATTTTTCCACTCTCAATCTTAGACATATCTAAGACCTCATTTATTAAACTCAATAAATGACGACTAGAAATTTTAATTTTATGAAGACAATCAGAGACTTTTTCTGGAAAATTTATATGAGCCTGTGCAATTGATGCCATTCCTACAATGGCATTCATTGGTGTTCTAATATCATGTGACATTGAAGACAAGAAATCAGTTTTTGCAGAATTTGCAATTTTCGCAATTTGGTAGGCATCTTCTAATGCTTGACGTTGTCTTTCTTCCTCTCGCCTTGCTTCAGTCACATCAAGTCCTACACTATAATATGATGGAATTCCATCCCAACTATCTTCTACACTTAAATAACAAAGTGTAACTGTTAAAATACGTTCTTCTCCATCACGTCTATTCATTTTCACTTCAAAAACTGCATTATCCCCTGTTTTTGTAAGGGTCTGAGCAATCACTAAAGCTCGTTTTAAATCATCTTCTTGTATATATCGACATTGTGACTGAAGTTCATTTTCAAATTGTTCTGCAGTATAACCAATTAACTCTAAAAATTTTTCATTATACCATAATATAGTACTAAAATCTCGTGTATCTAACCTTGCCAACCCACCTGGTATTGATTTTAAAATGGCTTCTCGTTCTTGATCTTTCTTAGATAATTTATATTCTGCACTGTACATATCGTGAGATAATTCTATTCTTGTTCTATGTCCTTCCCAATTGATTTGACGATTTTTAATCATAAAAGTACGTTCAAGCGTCGGATTATAAAATTCCCAATTATATGATTCATCTTCTTTTAAAATATGATTTGTACAAAAAGGACAAGGTGATGTCCTTCCCTGAATGACTTCATAACATTTCCTTCCAATCACTTGTTCTTTTGTAGCTTTCAAAGTTTCATAAGCTGTTTTATTAAGATACAACAATTCATAAGTATCCATATCACTCAAATAAACATTTCCTTCATATTCAGACATTAACCACTCAAAATTACGCTTTCTCTCTTCTTTAAGCTGATACAAAGTCTCTTTTTCATGCATAATATCATCAATCTGTGTATAAACAATAGATATTTCAACTTTCTCTTGAGTTTTTATGATTGTTACTGTCATACGCATCCATATAGACTGACCATTATTTATAGACAAACATGTATCATATTCTAACATTTGCTTATTGTTCTTTACAGCATCCATAAGACTTGCTTTCATCTTTTCATAATCTTCTAAATGATTATATAAATCTTTAAGATTATACTTTTCTTCTCGCTTCAAGCCTAATAACTGATAAAAGTAATCATTAGCCCAGATTATACTTAAACTCTCATCTAACAAATTCTTACTCATTGCGATACAAATATGATTAAGTTCAAAAGAACTTCCCTGTATACCTTCTCTCATTTCCTTTGCCTCCATTTGTATATATCAAATCCAAATAACCCCTTGTTCATATATATGTTTATTATATCATATACGATTTGGAAAAAGAATAAGTTTTGATTTTTGTAGAAAAAGAATGAATAAGTGTATGAAATCACATCAAAAAGGTGTTAGAATAAGAATATCTAAACACTTATCATATGTAGAAGGGGGCAACCATTTTGAAAAGTAATCATGATTTACAAAATGTTATCTATCATATGCTAGTGACTCAAATAAAACTAGGTGTCTATCATTTCAATGATCATCTTCCCTACATAAAAGAAATGAGTCTATATCTCCAAGTCGCACCAGAAACCATTCGATATGCATATAATAAATTAAAAGACAATCATTATATCTCGTTATCAAAAAATACAGGTGCGAAAATCATTATCGAATATAGTCAAGATGAGATTCAAAATCATATACAAGAGTTCTTTATAACAAGAAAAGATGCATTAATCGATTTAAGTCAATCAATGCAACCACTTTTTAGTCATATTCAATGGCTCAGTTTAAAAAATGCTTCTGAAGAATCGTTAAATGAATTAGAGCAATTGATTACAAAGAGAGAAATATTTGTCTCTTATAGAGCTATTCATATTTTCCTAAAATTATTTAGTTTTTTAAAAAATGATATATTAATAAGATTAATCTGGTGGATTTATATATTCTATCAAATTCCTTTCTTTAGTGTTTATAAAGAAATCTCTATACTAGAAAAAAATGGATATTTACTTCTAGAAATAGTCAGACTATGTCGCCAGCAAGACTGGGACAAATTAAAAATAGCTATAGATAAATCTCACGAACAGATTCATACTAATCTTATGCAATTCTATAAAAGTCATATTCACTATGCTTCTAGTCATGAAAAAATTGCATTTTCTTGGGATGTATATAAGCGAAATGAACAAAAACAGTATTCTTTAGGAACTGAAATCATTCAGGATTTGAGTCGTGGTAACTATCGAGAAGGTAGTTTCTTACCATCTTTAGACTCATTAGCAATTCAAAAAAATGTATCAGTGAGTACTGTTCGAAGAACATTGACTTTACTTAGGCAAATTGGTGCTGTAAAATCAATCAATGGTGTTGGCACTCAAATTCTACCTATAAATAAAATTGCTGAAAACTGTGACTTTTCTCAAAACTCTACCAAAAAGAGACTAAGTGATTTTGTTCAAAGCCTTTATATTCTTACAAACTCCTGTCAAGAAATTGTTCAATTAACTTTAGTACATATGGATGAAAGTGAAATTAATCAACTCATAATATTACTTGAAAAACTACGAAACATTCATCGCTGTGAATTAGCTGCATATTCTGTTTTGCATTATGTTGTGAAATACGCCCCCTATAATGCTATTAGTATAATTTATTCACAATTATTTGAACAATTACTTTGGGGATATCCTTTACGGAGTATAATGAAAGTTCTTCATAATATCACAATTCATATAGATACTCTTATTGAATGTTTACATATAAAGGATTTTAATCATTGTTCACATATAGTAGAACGCCTTATGATAAATGACCTCATTTCGGCTTCTCAATATTTAGAGAAGATAGGCTTGACTACACATATTGATATACAAACACTACAAATTTAAAATCCAAATGAAAAGCTAGATTATTAAAATCCAGCTTTTTTGATTTCTAAAATTTAAAGTAGAACAAAACTCCTTTATCAGTATTCTTAACACCATATTCAAAGTGATGTAAATCTAATATTGCTTTACATATTGCTAATCCTAAACCCGTTCCCTCTTCATTTCTCGCTTTATCGACTTTATGGAAAGTTAACCAGATTTTTTCAACTTCATCATTTGGAATCTGTGCTCCTTCATTTTCAACCTCAAAACAATGTTCATCCAAATGTACATATACACTCTTGCCATCTTCTGTATATCTAAGCGCATTACTAATAAAGTTATTAATGACCATTTCAATCTTAAAGTGATCAGCATGTATTGTTGCTGAATCTAATTCGGCATTCAAATGTATGTTTTTCTTCTCTAATAAATAGGCCATTGAATCTAAACTTTCATCCACAATATCAAGTAAATCAACATCTTCCATTGTTAATGATATATTTTGAGATTCTAACTTTGATAAATCCAGCATTGCTAAAACAAGTTCATTAATACGTTTAGCTTCATTTTGAATGATATCAATATATTCATTTCGTTTCTTTTCATCTTGTTCAAGTTCTACAAGTTCACTAAAACCATTAATAATTCCTAATGGTGTCTTAATTTCATGTGTAAAATTAGATACAAAATCTTTTCTTACACCTTCTAATTGAGTAACACGTTCAATTTCCTGATGTAAATTACTAATAGTCTTTTCCAGTTCTTTACTCATTATATCTATGCTACGTGCCAGATCACCTAATTCATCATGCCTTGTCATATCAATAGGATAATCAAACTCCTTACGAGCAATATGTTTTGCAGTTGTTTCAATACGACGAATTGGACGTACAATCATATAGGCTATAGATAAACAAATTAAAATAATTAATATAAATGCTAGAAAATATGTTGACGAATTATCAACCATAAATTGTTGTAAAGATTTCATGGTTAAATCAGTATATTCTTGTGTGACAAAGATATATCCTGCTGAAAGTAAATCTAACGATTCTTCTGTTGTATAGTCTAAACTTTGATTTGCATCTACGAGTAACGACCAGTCTTCTAATCGCATCATGACTGTAGAATAATATTTGCCATTGTATTCATATGGTGATAAAAGATAGTAATTAGAATAATCATTACCTGCAGAATGAAACTCTTTTCCAGAACTTTTAAATTTTTTAAAATTTCTTTGAATTTGATATTGTAACCCGTTCATAGCATTTTGATAGTCTACTACCAAAGCAGACTGCTTTTCTTCAAATTCTTTTGAACTATCTTGTTTTTCAGTCTGTTTTTGTATCTTCATTGTTCCAGATGCTGATGAAAAGAAGACAATTTCTTTATTATAACTTGTATAAGCACTTACTGTTCCTTGAAAGGTTTGGGTTTTTCCTTTGACATCTCCTGTATAAATAATTTCATCATTATAGACAAGGTTTTTAACTTGGATATCATTAAAACTCGCTTCTCCCTCTTCTGGCTGATGATCAAGTTTCACCTCTATTGAAATATTCCCCACTTCCTTTTGATGTTCAATTAAAAAATTTTCAATAGAATTGAGATCTTTTTTTGGCAATGATGTCAGATTAAAATAAAGAGGCCATGATTGGGAACCATAATATTCATCAGCGAAAATACACAACGTAGGACTTGAGACACCTTCCCTTGATGTCGAAACAATTTTCCCCTGACTATCAACTAAACATTTGATTTTCGTATTATCACCAGATAATGCACTGCTATATATTGATTGAAATGCATCTGATGTAATATCAACTTTATTCACAGCTACTGTTTCAATATAGGATTTAGCAAACTTATCTAAATTTCTCACAGTGACTTCAGCATCGGTTTCTAAAGTATTCTTTATATATCGATCAATTCCTAATCGAATTTCATTTCCTAAAACCACTGCAAAAGCTAAAAAAACAATACCAGAAATCTTAAGAATTAAGCTAAAACTTATTTTTTTCATTAGCTTCTACTCCTTTGGATCAAACATATATCCTATCTTCACAACGGTTTGAATATATGATGATGCTTCTAATAATTTCTTTCTTAGTTTTTTGACATATGTATCAACAATTCTCTGGTCCCCATAGTAATCATAACCCCAAACATGATCTAACAATTGATCTCTAGATAAAATTTTTCTCTTATTCTCTATAAAATAAATCAAAATCAAATATTCTTTATGTGATAATTGAATCTCAACGTCATTAACAAAGACTTCATGAGTATCTTCATCAATATGAATCATACCTACATCTAATGATTCATTTCCTTTATTCAATCTTTTCAAAAGAGCATTGCATTTCGCATACAACAATGAAGGAGTAAATGGTTTAGATATAAAATCATCAGCACCCAATTCATATCCTTTTAATTTATTCTCATCTTCACTTAATGCACTAATAAACAAAATAGGTATATCACTCTTTTGTCTAATTAATTTACAAACTTCATATCCATCAATTCCAGGCATCATAATATCTAACAATACAATATCATATGTTTCATCCAACAATGATAAAGCCTCATATCCATCACTTGCCTCTACTACGGCAGCACCTTGTTTACTAAAATACTCTACAATAAATAAACGAATTAATTTTTCATCTTCTACTAACAATACCTTCATCTATGACACCTCATTCCCTTTTCATTATAATATAAATTTGTGAAAAAATTATGTAAATAACAAAGAAAAGATGATTTCCTTTAAAGAAATCATCTTTTCACCCCTAGGAATCTACTCCTTCTTTTAAAATAATAGAAATATTTTTTTGACGAAGATTCTTCATTTTTATAAATAAGACAATAATATATAAACTATAACAAACTATAATATATCCTAATATTCTTAAATAATTTATATCTTGATGAAGAAAAACAAACAAGATTATCCATATACACATAAGAAATGGAATGATAATAACTAAATATTTTAATTTTTCTGTAAAATAATTTTTTTTAATCTCAGACATTGGAACTCCTACTGCATGAAGAATTGACAAACTTGTTAAATTTTTTGTTACATCTTTCCATGTTATATAAATAATATAGATAATGGTCACAATTCCTAAGATAATTTGAATTATCATAAACATGAATTGATACAAGCTCTTTTGACCGAGATTATCTTGTTGCTCTGAGAAAATAGAATGTTGAATTGAAAAATCATTATTTTTTATTAATGATTGAAAATAATGTTCTACATCTGTTCCACACTGAAGTTCATAAAAATCACTATTTTGCATTAAATAATCATATTGTGTAGGAAATTCAACTGTAAACTTCTTTTCTTTTAGATAACTATTGACTCCATTATAAGAGTAATAGATTTGCTTTAAATCATTAACATCTTCCTGAACAATATTAATAATTTGAAACTGAATTGTATATTGACTTTGTCCTAATTGATAGTTTAAATCTAATTTATAATTGATAAGTTCTTGGTCAGTTAGTTGAAATTGATTTTTGAGAATATCTGCTACATTTTGATTAATAAGAATTTCATTTTGTTTTAGGTGAATATGGGAAACACTATCATCTACACTTTGAGGATAAATATTTATTTTAACAAGTTTATTCTTTATGGGAACAGAACTAAATTCGAGAATAGGCCTTTTCGCCTGACTATATCTATTCAAAATATCCGAATTATGACCATAAGTTTTTACATAAATACTATTCTTATTAACCGCTATACCATCTTTGTTTTCAACAAAGAGATTTGTTCCTATTTGGTTAATAGTCAGTTGCATTAAAATTAAAAGACTCATAAAGATTGTTTGCAACATGGTTCTTTTATGTATAATCTTATGTATAATCTGTCTTGTTTTATGGGAATTAACATTAGAATTATTTTTTATTATTCTCATTGTCTTCATTTGATGATGTTGATCTTTAAGATAAAGTTGATAATCTTTGAGTTCATAATGATAATCATAATAATTTTTTAATAATAAAGTTTCATGAGATGCAACAATAACAACATGATCATGAGAAAGCTTTTTTAAAAGATTCAAAACTCGTTCTTTATTATCTATATCTAATGATTCAGTTGGTTCATCACAAATAATAATCTGTGGCTGACAAAATAACGCTCTTGCTATTCCAACTCTTTGCCTTTGCCCTTGTGATAATTCTTTAGGATACCTGCTTAATAAGTCTGTAATATTCAGTTGCTGTAAAATATCTGTGCAATACTCATTTTCATCATGTATCATTATGATATTTTCTTGAACTGTCAATTCATCTATAAGTTCATAGTTTTGAAAAATACATGCTATAGATACATCTGAATCTATACATCTCTCTCCATTATCAACATCTTCATATCCGGCTAATATATTTAAAAGTGTAGATTTCCCACTTCCACTACTCCCAGATATAAAATAGAAACCACAGTATGAAAAATTAAAATTAAGATTTTGAAAAAGGACATGCTTATCAAATGTTTTATGAATGTTTTTGAGTTCTAAATGCATATAATCCCCCTTCAATAATTACTATAAAAATTAGCGCTACACTGGTAGATAAAAGATAATTAAATATGTTATATTCAACGAAAGAAGCAAAACCAAGTGTATTTACGAATTGATTAAATATTTGGCATAAATATGGTAGCATTAACATTTGCAATCCAATAACTGTTACAAATAATAAAATTAGATACCCAAAAATATAAAATATTGGAGAATACCCATAACTCCTCATCACTTTTTCTTCTTTTATATAACGTTTACGACAAGCCAATATCATTCCCACTTCAATTATAAGTAATCCTATACATACCAAACTACTAAAGAGATAGAAATAAGCAGGATTCTGATACTCTTGAGACTCTGTTAAAAAAGAGTTATTATAAGGAATAAAGGAACTTTCTCTTCCAACAATTGTTTTGTTTATATCATTAGCCACTTTTTCTGCATTATATTGTGGGTCAATTAAAAAATAAACATAAATGTATTTTAACTTATCTGGGATCATTTGATAGGCTTCCTCAATCCACTCATCTAAAGCTCCTTCTTTAAAGTAAATCTGATTTTCATTCTTATTTTCTGTATAACTGATTCCACTTATTTGTACTTTTGTTTCTTCGCCACCAAAATAAGAAAAAGGCATTTCCTTTCCTATTAATTGTTTATAACTATCTAATTGATATTCTTTAGTCAATGCTGCGGCCACTTCTAAAGAAACAATAATCTCATTATTATGAACAGGCTTATACCCATATTGTAGTGATATTTCATATCGATCATAGAGTTGATATGGAACAACCTCAGTATTTTTTTTATTGCCTATTTTAAAAATATCAAATGCAGGGGCATTCGAAAAACTATTATCTTTAAAACCTTCATAATTTCTAAAATCAAATGTCAGAACAAAATCTTTTGGAAAATCCCCATTAGGATGAGAAGAATTAGCTTGATCAAGAATTCTACAAAAATCATCATAATCAGCAAAAGGAACTTCACCAGTTTCTTGATAAATTCTATCACCTTCTATAACAGCTTCTTTAATATCATCAATTGTCATCTCAGGTGTAAAAGAACCATTTGATAATGAATAGTTTTGAGGAGTCCAGCCATAACGGTAACCAATAACCTGACTAATATTATCTTTAACCAATTGAAGCGTCTTTTTATCATAAATATCATAATAGAGATAACTACCATCTTCTTCTACTCTATCATCAACACCTCTATACTTATTATTATCTTCATGAGGTTGAGTAATAATAAGATTTTCTGAATTACGCCATTTATTTTTTTCAATGACTGCTTCTCTCGTCGATGAAAACAGTGAAGTACAAACAAATGCTATTATTAAAATTAGAAAAATCAAACAGAATTTTGATATAAGTTCAACTGGATGACATTTTAAACTTTTTATTAAGAATCTTAACCTTTGATTATTACTTTTACTAATATCTGATATTTTATTAATTATCAATTGTTCTTTTTCATTAACAACCTTATCATTGACAACCTTTCCTTTTTTCATAGTAATAATACGGTCAGCATATTTTTCTATTAACGCCACCTCATGTGTAACTATAATAACACTTTTGTCTTGAGATATAGTTTGTAAAATCTCCATAATTATCTCAGCATTTTCATAATCTAATGAAGCAGTTGGTTCATCACAAATTAAATAATCACTTTCTACTAGTAATGATCGTATAATTTGTATACGCTTCTTTTGCCCAACGGATAACTTCTTAACCTTTTGATGAACAAACTCTTTCATATGAAATTTTTCTAACCACTCATCAATAAGTTGACGATTATTATTAACAATCAATAAATTGTCTATAACTTTCATTGATTCCATTAAAAGAATATCTTGTTCAACAACTTCAATTTTACCATCTCTTTCAATATGACCTGTAAAGTCATTATCTTTACCAGATATAATATGAAGTAACGATGTTTTTCCACATCCACTTTGTCCAACAATGAATATCATACCTTTTTCTTGAATATATAAATTGATATTATTTAGAGCTTGAATATCCTCGTTGTGATTATGATAAGTTTTATTAATTGATTCTAGTAACATTATATTTCACCCACCTTTTATTTTTATCAGACTATGCTCTATACTCAAACTTAACAATAAAAACCATATATTTAGTTTGAATATATTGATTAATTCATATCCATATATGAACTAAAATAATCAAACATATTATACCATTTTTTAATAATCTTTCTCTGTCAATAATATTTAGCCTTATTGAGAATAACTTCCTCAAAGATTATTTACGTTCTATTTTTGTTAACAATAATCGTGGATTATATTTCTATGCATTTGAATAATTTAATTATAATATTTTCAACATCACTAAGTCATATCATAACTAATTAATGATTAATTTTATACAAAACTTCATCAAAATATTGAACATTCACAATGAGTATTACCTTATATTATTATAATAAATACATTTCATTATTTTTGCAATGATTTTCCCCTAACCGTTAAATTATAAATATTACTTATTTATAAGTATAATATTTTGACTAATAAATTTAGATTATTTATATAAATTTTATTTAATCAAATGTTTAAATATTTTAAATTGAATAAATATTTATCATCATCTCTAAAATCTTTGAGAAAAATTAATTTTAAATTAAATAAACATTAAATTTATTTATCTTACTATAAATAATTAAAAACAATCACTTCTATTAAGGTTATTACTCAAAAATCTGTAACTAAAAATAAAAGATTCCAATGTTGTTTCAAAATTAGTAATAAATAAAAAAAGCCACTTCTATTGAAATGACTCTCATAATTTCTTCATATAACCTTCATCATCATAATAATATGATTCATCAAATTTAACAAAATGAAGTCTGCGTAATAATTTTTTTGAACGAACATTATCATTATAAACATAACAAAGTACTTTTTTAAATTTCTGTTCATTTTTCATATAATCACAAAATGCTGTGACAATTTCTGTTGCATATCCTTGTGACCAATAAGCACTATCAAGTGTATATCCCAATACAAAAATTTTTCTATTCACAACTTCTACAAATAAATCACCTATCATTTTATTTTCTTCTTTCAATACAAATGATAAATGATAATCTGTTTTTGGTTGATTCATAGTTTTTATTAACTGACATTGTTGAATACGACGTTTGGCATCATCTTGTGAATAACTAGTCCAGGATTGATATTGTGCCACTTCAGGCTTACTTCGATATTCACTCATACGCAATGCATCTGCTTCTTCTAAATATCTTAAATATAATCTTTCTGTTTCTAGTATCATATGTTGTCCTTTAATTTAAGTGATAGTATATAAATAACATGCGATCTTTTCCATTGATATCTTTAATAATCTCATAGGGAATATTTGGAAAATAATGCTCAACAGCTTGACACATTAATTCTCGTTGATCAAAGCCCATCTCAAATGCTAATAGAGCACGATCCTTGATAACACTTTGAACTTTTGAGAAGATTTTTCTATAGAAGTATAAACCATCATTACCTCCAAATAAGGCAACATGTGGTTCATTATCTTTCACAACACTCTCAATATCTTGCTCTACTGGAATATATGGTGGATTAGATACAAATATGTCCACTTTCATTTCTCTATCTATCAATGGTTCTAACATATCTCCTTGATAAAATTCAATATTTGCCCCTAATTCCTGTGCATTCAAACGGGCAACCTCTAAAGCTTCTTTACTAATATCAGTTGCAACGACATTGAGTTTACTTTCTTCCAACGCTAAAGAAATCGCAATAGCACCCGAACCGGTTCCAACATCACATAAATCAATAGATTCATAATCTTCAAAATAATCATCTATCTTATAAAGAATATTCTCTACCAATTCTTCAGTTTCATAACGTGGAATTAAGACATCTTCATTGACAATAAAATCTCTTGAAAAAAATGTTTCTTTTCCTTTAATATATTGAATAGGTTCTCCATCCATATATCTCTTTATACCAGCCTGAAAAGCTTGATATAATTCATCTTCAACTTCTTCATCCATCATTAGGTACAATTGATGGGGTTCTTTATTTGCCAAATGATAAAATAATACCTTAGCAACATTACAATCTTTATTTGTATCATCCAGCATAGTTTCACTTTCTCGAAGCAATTCTCTTATCGTCATTACTCTTCTTCTCCAAGTAATTTCAATCGTTGATCCTCATTAATTAATGCATCGATCACATCATCTAACTTACCTTCCATAATACGGTCTAATTGTTGAATTGTTAAACCAATACGATGATCAGTCACACGATTTTGTGGATAATTATAAGTTCTAATTTTCTCACTTCTATCTCCACTACCGATTTTACTACGACGCTCACTTCCTAATGCTTCTTCCTGTTCACGTTGAACCATTTCATAAACTCTTGCACGAAGAGCACGCATTGCTTTATCTTTATTGTCATGTTGACTACGACCATCCTGACTTGATGCAACAATTCCAGTTGGTAAATGGGTAATACGGACTGCTGAATCCGTTTTATTAATATGTTGTCCTCCAGCTCCAGATGCTCGATATGTATCAATTCTGAGATCACCTGGATTAATCTCTACATCAACCTCTTCTGCTTCAGGCATAACAAGGACTGTCGCAGTAGATGTATGAACTCGTCCCTGTGTTTCTGTCTTGGGAACACGTTGAACACGATGTGAACCAGATTCAAACTTTAGTTTAGAATAAACACCTTCACCTTTCACCATGAATGAAACTAAAGAAAACCCTCCTGCTTCAGATTCTTGTGTCTCCATGACTTCAACCTTCCATCCTTGTGATTCTGCATACTTGACATACATTCTATATAAATCACCAGCAAATATATTTCCTTCATCTCCACCAGCAGCACCACGCACTTCCACAATAACATTCTTATTATCATTTGGATCCTTAGGAATTAATTCTAAGTGAAGCTTTTCTTCTAAATGAGGTTTCTTTTCTTCCAATTCACTTAATTCTAATTCTGCCATTTCTTTAATTTCAGGATCATTTTCTTTCATTAATTCTTTTGCTTCTTCAATACCACTTAAAACTTTCTTATATTCTTGATACAATTGATATGCAGTTTCAAGTGATGCTTGTTCTTTTGAAGCTTCTGTCATCTTATGAATATCACTAGCAATGCTTGGATCCATTAAGATTTCATTTAATTCTTCATATCTTCTTGCGATTGTTTCCAATCTTTCTATCATATTATTCATACTCTAACCTCCAAACCCTTTCCATTATAATATAAACTTATAAAATAAGCAAAATAATATTGGTATATTCTTTGTTTTTTTGATTGACAGAAAATGATTGTTTTTTTATACTACATTTAAAGGAATTGGAGGATAGACAATGAAAAAAGCAGTAATATTTGATATGGATGGTTTAATGATAAATAGTGAGAGAGTCACTTTTGAAGGTTATCAATTGGTGATGAGGAAATTAGGTTTATCAATAAGTGAAGACTTTTATAAACAGTTATTAGGAAAGACGCTTCCAACGGCATATCAAATTTTTTATAATGAATATGGGGATGACTTTCCCATGGAGCAAGTCTTAAATGACGTTCATCAATATATGGCTGACTTGTTTGATCAGGAAGGTGTCCCATTAAAAAAAGGATTATTAGAACTTTTGATATATTTGAAAGAAAATAACTATAAGACTATAGTGGCAACATCGAGTACTCGTAAAAGAGTTGATCATATTTTAGGCTTGGCAGATATCATCAAGTATTTTGATGATTCTATCTGTGGTGATGAGGTGACTCATGGAAAACCTCATCCTGAGGTATTTTTGCGTGCTTGTGAGAAATTAGGAGTGAATCCTAGTGATGCTATTGTTTTAGAAGATAGTGAAGCAGGAATTCAAGCAGCATATAGTGGAAATATTGATGTCATTTGTATACCAGATATGAAATACCCTGAACAAGAATTTGAGAAAATGACAACAAAGATTCTCGATTCTTTAGATCAAGTGATAGATTTCTTAACATGTTCTTAAGATGTTCACATCAATCATGTAATATAATGATGTATGAGGTGATCTTATGAATGTGATAAAAAAAGGATTTATGATGATAGGTGTCGTTATTGTGGTGGCTGTTGTTTTGATTGCTGGTAGTAATGTTTATGTATATGCAACAACTAAAAAACAAGTCAATGCATCATTGGAAGATGCCGATTGTATATTGGTCCTAGGTGCAGGAGTGAGAAACAATAAACCCACACCTATGCTTAATGATAGACTTGAAGTAGCTATTCAATTATATAAAGATGGAAAAGCCTCAAAAATCATTATGTCTGGTGATCATGGTCAAGAAGATTATAATGAAGTTGGTATTATGAAAACATTTGCGATTGAAAATGGTGTTCCTTCTTCCGCTATTTTTATGGATCATGCTGGTTTTTCAACATATGAAAGCCTATACCGTGCCAAAGAAATTTTCAAAGCTAAAAAGGTGATTATTGTCACTCAGGACTACCACCTTTATCGTGCTTTATACATAGGTAATCAATTAGGGATTGAGGCTGTTGGTGTTCCTGCTAATCCTCGTTCATATTCTGGTCAAACAATGCGTGATTTAAGAGAAGTGGCAGCCCGCGTTAAAGATGTTGTCGCATGCATCTATAAACCAGAACCAACATATCTTGGTGATGCATTTCCTGTCAGTGGAAATGGTGATGACACCAATGATGTAGCATTTTAAAGTTCTTTCGTAAAATTATAATGATTTTTTAAATACCCATGTGCTTCATAGAAGTGATGGGCTTTTTTTCTATATGTTGATGTTGAAATTTCTAACTCAACCAAACCTTTTTCTTTGGCAATTTTTTCAACATGTCTAAGCAAACGATCTCCAACACGTAGACCTCGATATTCTGGCATAACCACCAATTCTACAATCTCACCTGTAGCACCATGATGGTGTAAATATTGATGAATATATAAACTTATAAATCCAATAATCTTTTTTTCATAAAAATAAACATAAAACTTAACATGTGGACTTTTTAAGCCCTGATTATAGACATCTCTAAAATGTTCTTGATTGATTTGTTCTTGTTCTAACTCACATATTAATGAATAAATATCTTTTAAATCTTCTTCCTTTGCTTCTTGAACCATACTCTCACCTCATCTTTATTATACTAACTTTGTTCAAAACAGACAGATATTCAGCAAAAATTGAAAAAAGGATAGAAATATCTATCCTAAATCTTCACCATTTGTTTGAATAACTTTTTGATACCAATAGAATGACTCTTTTCTTCTTCTAGAAAAATCTCCAGTTCCATCATCATATCTTTCTACGAAGATAAATCCATATCTTTTTGCCATCTCACCAGTAGAAGCTGATACTAAGTCAATACATCCCCAAGGTGTATATCCTCTTAAATCAACACCATCTAATACAGCTTCATGCATTTGTTCAATATGACTTCTCAAATAATCAATACGATAATCATCTTTGACTTGGCCGTCTTCTTCAATCTTATCATAAGCACCTAAACCATTTTCTACAACAAAGATTGGTAATTCATAGCGATCCCAAATTTCATTTAATGAATAACGTAAACCTTCTGGATCAATTTGCCAACCCCAATCACTTGCTTTTAAATATGGATTTGGAACTCCACCTAAAATATTTCCTTTTCCTGCCTTTTGTTTTTCTGGATCAGCAGTTTGACAATTTGACATATAGTAAGAACATGTATAGAAATCAACTGGCCCAGCTGCTAAGATTTCATCATCCCCTGGCTCCATATGTATTGTAATATTATTTTCTTTAAAATATCTATTCATATAGTTTGGATATTTTCCACGACATTGAACATCACTACAGAACCAGTTCATAATATGATTCTTTTGCTGATTTTCAATTTGATCTGATGGCTGACATGTTAACCCATAACTTGTTGCCATAATTTGCATACATCCAACTTGATAATTTGGATCAATCTCATGAGCCATTTTCACAGCCAAAGCACTTGCTAAAAACTGATGATGTAAACCTTGGAAACGATTGTTAGGAACATCTATTTGATCCATAAAATCCATTGGTTTAATTTCATTGAGAATTCCTTGTCCTAAAAATGCTCCCATAGCAGTTGTCGCTGAATTGATTTCATTAAAAGTTAACCAATATTTCACTTTCCCCTTGTATCTTGTAAAGATTGCTTTACAGAAATTCAAATAACAATCAATCATTCTGCGATCAGTCCATGAATTCCATTTCTTTGTTAAATGAAAAGGCACTTCATAGTGAGAAATTGTCACTAATGGTTCAATATTATATTTTAAACATTCATCTATTAAATCCTCATAGAACTTTAATCCTGCTTCATTAGGTTCAGATTCATCTCCATTTGGGAATATTCTTGTCCAAGCAATAGAAAAACGATACATCTTAAAGCCCATTTCTGCAAACAATGCAATATCTTCTTTAAATCTATGATAATGATCAATTGCATCATGTGATGGATAAAATGTTCCTTCTTCTAAAACTGGCGTAATTCTTTTGCTTGTTGTGGCAGTACCACCTGTACAAATATCAGGACAAGAGATACCTTTACCACCTTCTTGCCAACCACCTTCTAATTGGTTCGCAGCTGTTGCTCCACCCCAATAAAATCCTTTTGGAAAACTCATATTTCATTCCTCCTTTTATTTCTATTTCATTATAATGAAAGAATTCATTTTTTCATAACAATTTTCAGAAGATGAAATCAATTTTCATATTTTAAAAATGTTGTTTTCTCTTCGACTTTATTCTACAATAAATATGGTGATAAAAATGAGAAAGAGAATTATTTACATAGTTGCAGTTATGTTTCTAACAGGATGTCAAACAGCAGAAGCTCCACAACAAGATATTACACCACAAACACAAACAGTACATTGTACTTTTGTAGGTGATTTATTATATGAACAACCATATTATGATTGGATTGAGAAAGATTCACAGGATAAGGGTTATTACGATCTTGTAAAACCATTTTTTCAAAAAGATGATTTATCAATTGCTAACTTAGAAACTCCTATTGGTGGAACTGAATTAAAAATATCTGGTGTTGGTTATTCGTTTAATGCATCTCGTGAAATCGGTGAGCAAGTTGCGTCTCTAGGCTTAGAAGTCGTCTCTACTGCGAATAATCATGCAAATGATCGTGGTAACAAAGGAATTGATAATACATTAAAGTTTCTCAAAGAAAAAGATATTATATCTGTAGGAACTTATGAAAACCAAGATGATCGTAATAAGGGACGTTATCAAACGATTAATGGCATTCGTTTTGGTTATGTTTCTTATACATATGCAACAAATCAGATTGTACAAGATAAGAATCGTTCAAAAGTTGGATTATTCAATCGACCAAGCGATAGAAAATTCACATCTGAATATAAAACAATTCTCAAAAAAGAAGTAGAAGAAACACGTAAAAATTGTGATGTCCTTATTGCAATGATGCATTGGGGAACAGAATTTACATATGATATAAATAATCAACAAAAAGAACTTTCTAAGTATTTAAGTGATTTGGGTGTAGATATTATTATTGGAAATCATCCACATTGCTCACAAACAATGGAATGGATTAATAACAATCGAACACTCTGTATGTATTCATTGGGAAATTTTGTATCAGCTGATCATATTGTTGATCGTACTCATCAAGAATTTAAGAATGCTTATAATGTCTCAATGATGGTAACACTTGATGTAGTAGAACAGAATAATCAAATATCTATTCGAAATATTGACTACATACCTATCATTAACTACTATGATAGACAGCTAAAAAACTTTAAACTTATACCTTATGACCAATATTCAGAAGAACTTGAAAAATCACACTATCACTATAAAAATGGATTCACAAAGAAGTGGATTCAAAAAACATATCAAAAACTTATCCCTAATTCACTTGAAAATCATGAATTAAATAAATAGAAACCCTAGTTTACTGGGGTTTCTATTGTTAGTGATTATATAATAATTTATAAAATTCAGGAAGTAAATCTTCAAGTAAGTCTTGATATCCACAATAGTTTTCTTGTATATAAACACTTCTCATTCTTTTACATCCACCATGACAAATTTGAGAAAATTTACACTTTTCACATAATGAAGGAATTGAATTCTCTATTCTAGAAAAATCTGAAAAGAGTTTATTTTTTGACATTTCTTTAAAATCTAATTCCTTTATATTTCCTAATTGATATTCATCTAATGCATAAAAGTCACATGGATAGACTGAACCATTGGCTTCAATAATAAAGTTAGGTTGACATTGACCTATAAATCCACATGTCATTGGTGGTTGTTTTTGTAGTAATGCCAATATATCTTCAAATAGTGTGATATGAATATATTTATGAGAGTAATAATCTTTCATCCACAATTTAAAGAGCTTTTTATAAAAATTTGAAAACAAATGACTATCTAATGCATATTGATTTAAATAATTCAAATCATTGAGACAAGGTATAAATTGAACATATTCAAAATTTTGTTTTTTATATAAATGATATAATTTCTGTGGGTGTTTAGCAAGCTGATTGGTAAGAACTGTTAATATATTAAAATCAATTTTATTCTTTTTTAATAAATTAATTGATTTCATAACAAGAGAAAAAGAGGCATGATTATCTATTGTTCTTAAAGAATCATGATTTTCTTTATAGCCATCTAACGATACACCAACTAAGAATTTATATCTAATAAATAAATCACACCATTGCTGATGAAGCTTTAAAGCATTTGTTTGTATAAGATATTGTATTTTTTGTGATGATAATTTCGTATTTATCACTTTCTGACAAAAATATTCAAAGAATTCAATTCCTGCTAAAGTTGGTTCTCCTCCTTGAAATCCAAAAGTAATGAATCCATTTTCACCAGCAAATGAGCAGGCTTTTTCTATCAATACATCAACAGTCTCTCTTTGCATCATTTTAACTTCATATTCTTTTCTATGATTGGCAACATCTTTATAAAAACAATACCTACAATCCATTTGACATAAAGATGAAGCTGGTTTAATTAATAGATTCACAGATTTCAAGACACTTCCTCCAATCTCATAAATATTGATATATTAGTTTTTCTCTAATCCTAGGCGTTCATATTCCTCATCTGGTGCATCAATAGATTTCATCATATGAATCATGGCATTCTGTAACCTATTTCGAATTTTCTTATCCTCAATTTGAACTTCAGTATCTCTTACATCAAACAAAAGATCACCAAATAAATCTGATTTTAAATAAGTCTTTCCTTTCATTTTCAAATAAGGAACTCCTTGACTCATTTTGTTACCTTTTTCTAATTTCATTGTTTGTAAAACTTCATTTTGGAAAAAGCCACGCATCTGAGTTGGCATTAATGTACATTCTACATATGGTTGATTCGCTTCATTACAACTGGCTTTCATGAATACATATTCACCATCAGTAATATTGACATGGCCACCATGAATACCAAATAAGGCATAGTCATGAATACATTTATCATCTGTAACAACTGGCAATAAAGATTTTCCCTCCATATTTTCTGGTATGTCGATCTCAAAATAATCAAGTAATGTTGGAGCAATATCAATAGTTTGACACAGAGCTTGTCTTCTCCCAACAGATTGATGAGGAACATGTATATAAAAAGGTGTATGAATAACTTCTTGATGCATTGGCCAGAAATTCTTTCCTAAGTAATTATGTTCTCCTAGTAAGAATCCATGATCCGTGTTCACAATCAGCATTGTATCATCCCACATATTGTACTTATCCATCATATCCAGAACTTTTCCAAGATAAACATCACACATTGTCATTAAAGAGGCATACTCCTTTCTTAATGCAACGATATCCAAATCATCATCAACTGGCATATAGGCAGGCCAATTTAAATTGATTTCTTGAGGAAGGTCATACATTTTACGATATTTGTCAGGAACATAAAAAGGCTCATGTGGATCAAATGATTCAATTGTTAAAAACCAATTATCATTTTGTCTATGTTCTTCAATAAACTCTAATCCAGCTATAAATGTTTTGACTGATGACATATCTTGTTCTTTTTGCTGAGCAGATTTATTTGCTATATGTTGAGTCAATGATATTCCTTTTTTACCATATTTTGATGTTTCTATATCTGGAACATTGAGACGTGGTTTCCAGCGATCTCCTTCCTGTCCTCTAAATCCTTCCCAAGAAGCATATCTATTATGATAAGTACAACCTCCATCCTCAAAATAATGTGAATGATCTGTACAAAGATGTGTATAAATTCCAGCCTTCCCTAATGCTTCAATCACTGAAAAATCAAACGGCTCTAATGGCCCCCAACTTCTATGTAAAAAATTATATTTTCCAGTGTGAATTTCTCGTCTTGCTGGCATACATGGCATACTTCCTCCATAGAATCGATCCATGACACAACATTTTTCTTCCAGTCTTTTAAAATTTGGTGTATGGCACCAATCATTTCCATAAGTTGAAAGATAGTTTCTCGTTAATGTATCAAACATAACCATAATTGCTTTCATACTTATTCTCCTCGTATAATATATTTTGTAAAGATGACTAGTCATCTTTACAAGTTTATTT
>OFMJ01000269.1_pt1 | contig 60157 bp, 68 predicted proteins | sample 1541801 | NCBI WGS metagenome assembly OFMJ01 (sample SAMN04209234, study PRJEB22552) | human gut metagenome | biome: gut; material: feces | host: Homo sapiens | place: USA: Oklahoma
TGCCGCCCGCCGAAAAGAAGACGTGTATAAAGTGCAATTTTGGAGGTGTAACTAATGGCAAGATATACCGGTGCGGTTTGTAGAATGTGCCGCCGCGAAGGACAGAAATTGTTCCTCAAAGGTGAAAGATGTTATTCCGACAAATGCGCTTTCGCTAGAAGAGGTTATGCGCCTGGTCAGCATGGCCAGAACCGCAAAAAAGTTTCTGAGTATGGTATTCAGCTCAGAGCAAAACAGAAAACCAGACGTTACTATGGCGTACTGGAAAGCCAGTTCAGAAAATATTTTGACATGGCAGAACGTAAAGCGGGCATGACTGGTGAAAACCTGCTCCGCATCCTTGAGACCCGTCTGGACAACGTGGTTTACCGTCTTGGCTTTGCTGCTTCCAGAGCAGAAGCTAGACAGCTGGTTGTTCATAACCATTACCTGGTCAATGGCAAAAAGGTGAATATCCCGTCTTACCTTGTAAAAGAGGGTGACGAGATCTCCATCGCTGAAAACAGCCGTTCCAGCGAAAAGATCAAGGCAGTTCTTGAGTCCACCAGCGCACGTCCGGTTCCGATGTGGCTTGAACTCAACCGCGATAACCTGACCGCTAAAGTTTCCCGTCTGCCGAACCGCGAGGATATTGACCTCGATGTTGAAGAGCATCTCATTGTCGAGCTTTATTCCAAGTAATCGTTTTTATCCGGTTACTGTTTTGTCTGTTGCAGCATAAGGCTATGCCTTTTGCTGCGCGGGCAGTTTATGAGGCGATGAAACAATTCTAGCTCATCACAAACGTTGGGCATGCATACAGGAGGGTTATAAATGATCGAAATCGAAAAGCCAAGAATTGAGACGGCAGAAATTAAATCCGACGGCACATACGGAAGATTTGTTCTTGAGCCACTCGAGCGCGGCTACGGTACTACGCTTGGCAACAGCTTGCGGCGTGTACTGCTCTCCTCGCTACCTGGTGTTGCAGTTACCTCGATTAAGATCGATGGTGTGCAGCACGAGTTTTCAACTATCCCTGGTGTAAAGGAAGACGTCACAGAAATTGTTCTGAACATTAAAGGCCTGATTGCTAAAATCCATGGTGAAGCGCCGAAAACCGTCTATATTGAGGCGGAAGGCGAGTGCGAAGTCACTGCCGGTGATATTAAAGCCGACAGCGAGGTTGAGATCCTCGACCCGGGTATGCACATTGCAACCCTTTCGCAGGGCGCGAAACTTTATATGGAGATTGTTATCGACCGGGGCCGTGGCTATGTGCCTTCTGAACGGAACAAGCAGAACCTTCAGAGCACAATCGGGGTCATCCCGGTGGACAGCATCTATACGCCTGTCCTGAAGGTCAACTATACGGTAGAGAACACCCGTGTCGGTCAGATTACTGACTACGACAAATTGACGCTGGAAATCTGGACCGATGGTACCATTTCCGCGAAAGAGGCTGTTTCTCTCGGCGCCAAGGTCCTCAACGAGCATTTGAACCTGTTCATTGATTTGTCGGAAGAGGCATACAACACCGAGATCATGGTGGAAAAAGATGATAAGGGCAAAGAAAAAGTCCTCGAAATGACCATTGAGGAGCTTGACCTTTCTGTGCGTTCTTTCAACTGCCTGAAACGCGCGGGCATCAATACGGTCGAAGATTTGATCAACAAATCCGAGGATGACATGATGAAAGTCAGAAACCTTGGCAGAAAATCACTGGAAGAGGTTGTTGAGAAGCTGAAAAACCTCGGCTTTAACCTCAACCACAGCGATGAATAATACCGAGTTGACCGGGTATCCGGAAAACCGATAGGGTAAGGAGTGAATTCAAATGGCAGGAAGCAGAAAGCTGGGCAGAACTTCTGATCACAGAAAAGCTATGCTCAGAGCGATGGTTACCTACTTGCTTGAGAATGGTAAGATCGAAACAACTGTAACGCGTGCAAAAGAAGTACGCGCTATGGCGGAGAAAATGATCACAATCGGCAAAGACAGTTCTCTTCACAACAAACGTCAGGTGTATTCTTACATCACCAAAGAGTCTGTTGCGAAAAAAGTTCTGGATGAGATTTCTCCGAAATATGCAGATAAAAACGGTGGTTACACCAGAATCGTGAAAATTGGCCCCCGCCGTGGCGACGCAGCGGAAATGGCGATCATCGAACTGGTCTGATTGGCTGTTATGCAGATAAAAGCACAGTGCAAAGCACTGTGCTTTTTATTTGCGTATTTTGATGAATCGTGGTATAATAACTTCACATTCGCTGATTTTTATCATTCATTTGTATTAATAAAAAATCAGCAATGTTTTTAAGATTGATTGCTTCGGCAATTTATTGTGGAAGAGCAGAGAAGAGGTGTCGCTATGCGTTGCATGCTTTGTCGTAAACATGTGGATGAACTTTCTGAGCACGGATTGTGCGAAGAGTGCGAAAAACAGTTCGATTTTTCAAAGAATGAGCCCTACGAACCGGAAGAAGGGGAAGATTCCGGAAAAACGCTGGCGAAACGAATCCTCATTTCTTCTGTTGGGGTGATCGCGCTTATCCTGTTTATGATGTGGATCATTCCGCTTTTGTTGTCGCTGGTTATGACCAAATAAAAAGAGAACGGGAAACGTCCCTTGCAGGGGCGTTTTTTTACGGCAAGATATCATAGCAAAGGAGCGATTTTGAGAATGGGTGAAAGCGGTCTGCAAACCGTGACCAAAACAGAACAAAAAGAAGCGTTGGCAGAGCAGATGGCGCAGAGCGAAACAGGCCCGCAGCCGGAAAACGGTTTCCGCCATGGATTAAAAGATGGGGTGCCGATTGGACTTGGTTACCTTTCTGTCTCTTTTACTTTTGGCGTGATGGCGGTTTCCGCGGGTTTGCCGGTCTGGGCAGCGGTGGTGATCTCTATGGTGAACGTGACATCCGCAGGGCAGCTCGCCGGTTTGCCGATTCTCGCGGCGGCGGGAAGCCCGATTGAAATCGCAATTACCCAGTTCGTCATCAACATACGCTACGCGCTCATGTCTCTTTCTTTGTCGCAGAAACTGCACCGTTCGGTCAACCTGCTGGACCGATTTCTCATTGCGTTTTGCAACACGGATGAAGTGTTTGCGGTTGCCAGCAGCAAAAAGGGTGAAGTTGGCAAACGGTATCTTTACGGGCTTATTCTCGCGCCTTATTTTGGATGGGCGCTTGGCACCTTCGTAGGTGCGGCGGCGACCACACTTCTTCCCGCCATTGCTCAGAGCGCGCTCGGCATTGCAATTTACGGTATGTTTCTAGCGATTATCATTCCGCCGGCAAAACATTTCCGGCCGGTTCTGGTGGTGGTTCTGGTAGCGGTTCTGTTAAGTTGCCTGCTCACGTTTACTCCGGGCTTAAATCAAATCTCCGGCGGGTTTGCTACTATTATTTGCGCGGTGATCGCGGCGGCAGTCGGCGCGCGGTTTTTCCCGCTTCATGAGCACCGAGAGGAGGCGGATTCTTAATGCTTCCTGATCTTTTCTGGGTGAATCTGCTGGTTATGGCGGGCGTGACCTATCTCATCCGCATGGTGCCGCTGGTTGCCTGCAAGCGCCGGCTGGAAAACCAGTATATCCAGTCGTTTTTGTATTATGTGCCTTATGCGGTGTTGGGAGCGATGACCTTTCCAAATATCCTGTTCTCAACCGCTAGTATTTGGTCCGCGCTGGTAGGCCTTTTGATTGCGGTCATACTCGCTTATTTTGAAAAAGGGTTACTTACCGTTGCGCTTGCTGCGTGCGGTGGCGTGTTGCTGACCGAATGCGCAATCGAGTACCTTCCTCAATTCATCTTCAAATAATAAAAACCGGAGCTGTTCATTTTAAACAGCTCCGGTTTTGTTGTTATTGTTCACAGTCCACTAGAACATGAATGGTGTTTTCGCCGCCGGCATTGCGCAGGTCGAATGCCTTTTGAATCTGCGAAAGAGGAATCACGTCCGTGATGATTTCATCCGTTTTAACCAGACCGTCGGCTATGAGATGAAGCCCTTCTTCAAAGTAGCGGCGCATGTCAATATCCCGCCGGGGTTCTGTGCTGTACAGCTCCAGCCGCTTGCGGTGGAAACGGAAAAAGTCAATCGGCTTTTTGCAAACGCCGATGCAACCGTACAAGACGATTCGCCCGCAGACAGCGGCCATGTCTATGGCGTCCACCACGCCGTCCCCCTCAAGAAGGCACGGGATGACAATGTCGAACCCGTCTGGAAAATCCTGTTTCACAACAGAAGCGGTGGGAGTGTCGTGCGAAGGCATTTTATAGGTGTGGGTGGCGCCGTAGGACTTCGCAAGCTCCAAATTTTTATCATACAAATCGGTCACAACAAGTGCCTTGGGGTTTGAAAGCGCGACAACCTGCGTCATGAGCAGACCGCTGACGCCCTGCCCCATAATAAGCACGGTTTTTGTTTGGTCGATTTTCGCAAGGTCGACCGCGTGAAGAATACCTGGCAGAACCTCAACCGGGCGGACAGCCTTCAAAGGAATCTGCGGCGGAAGAACCTTCACGTTAAACGGCTTGCAGACAATATACTGCGCGTATGCACCCCAAATGTAGCGGCAGGTCACCCGGTCGCCCACCTGAAGCCCGCGCACATTGGCGCCGATTTTATCAATCACTCCGCCGACCTCATGGCCCAAACGGGCGGGTATAGTGATGAATTCAGGCGCGCGGGTCCCACGGAACGCTTCAAGGTCTGAACCGCAAATGCCGGTGTATTTGATTTTGACACGGACCTCATCCGCTCCCGGTTCCGGTATTTTGGCGTATGCCGGTGTGATTTTATAGGGTTCTTCTAAAACAGCGGCCAGCTGGGTATTTTCTCCCGGGCCGTCAACAAGGTCAAGTTTTGCCATTTGCATGTGGGTTGCCATTTTATATTCACTCCTTCACACGGGTCATCATTCAACAACAAGCGGCGCGGAAAGTCCGCTGCGTATGCCGGAAATGGTTTCTGCTTCCACTGCGTAACTGTAACGCCGTCCCGGTTTAGCGGTCATGTCGGTAAAAGCGGAGATATTGTTTGTGGCGGAGTCAGAAACCAGCACGAAATCTCCACCTTCCTCTTTTCGCCAGATGAGGTAGCGCTTTAAGTCAAACTCGCGGTTGGGTTTCCACTGCAAAAAGACCTGGCAGTTACCCGCGAACCCTTTTTCACGCACACCGTAAAGACCGGTCGGCACAGCTGGAACTGTGTTGTCTACCGGGGTAAGCAATAACAACGAAACGGCATGCATTGGTAATTCAAGGGAAAGGTCAACACACCCGCCGGAGATGGAAAGCGGTTTGACGCTTTCAAAAGGTTCCAGCCCTTCGTGCGCGCGTATTTCTTTTACCTGATTCGCAATCATCTTTTCCGGCTTTCCGAATTTTTGCCAGATATGATAGGAAGAACTGTGCGTCTTATCAATGCGGTAATGCGAAAGGTGGTAGTTCCCATCTTTCAAACCGTCCAATTTCAGAGAGAAACAGCGTGGGTTGATGTCATCACCCATGCCGTCTTCAAAGTTCCACAGCATGATGGCATAACTGTTTTGATGTGACGTAGGCAGAATACCGAATTTGGTTTTAAAACCTTCTGTGTCACATTCGGCCTTATAACGAAGGTCTCCAAGCCGGTTCATCAGCACATATGCGTTGAACAGCGGCTTTTTAATCAGGTCATCCGTTCCGTAACGGGTCAGCGGGGTAACTTGTGAACGGTTGCCGGAAAAGAGAAAGCGCTCCCATTGGGTGTGGCAGTTGTCGCTGTCTACAATGCTGAGATTGACCTTCCAGTCATCCAGGACAAGGTCACAGTAACGGCTCATCATTTTACAGGTGATTCCCGCCGCGTAATGGGTGTTGCGGAAGTTGAGCCAGCTTTTTACCCAGGTGCCGAGATTTCCGTGCCAGACGATGTCAGACTCGTCGTTGATGAATTCAACCTGCCCAAGCTCCGGATAATCGTTTAAAGGTTCACTGTACCGTTTGAGCCAGTCAAACATGATATCGGTATTCGGGTTGGTATCCTGCGGTTCACCTGCTTTGCAGTGTACCGAAATAAAGTCGACCCTTGTTCCAAACCGCCCTGTTTTGTAGTTTAAGCCACGGGCGCAGTGTTCAAGAAATTCGCGGTAGATTTTTTCAGCACCTTCCCATTGTTTCACGGCAGGGCCGCCGACTTTGATTTTTTCGTCCACGCTGTGAATGGCATCTTCAAAATAATCATAAAGAGCCATAAATGTAGAAGCGTCTTTGAGCCAGATTTCATGGTTATCCGGTTCGTTCCACACCTCAAAATACCAGCTCTTCACCTCTTCACGGCCGTAGCGCTCAATGCAGTGTGAAACAAAGGCTTTTAGAATATCCGCCCAGAGGTTAAAGTCTTTTGGGATGTAGTACGCGCTGCTCTGTATGCAGGAAGGAATAAAATGCGTCTCAACAATCGGCTTTCCACCGCTTGCGAGAATGATGTCATAAATTTGGTCCACATACTTCCAGTTGCAGCAGAGCTTGCCGTCTTTGAATGAAAACACCTTGTCCGCCCAGCAGCCGGCGTCCGGGTCGGGGTTTCCGTAATCTCTGCCCTGTGTGAGCAGGTACAGGTCCCCGTCGCCATGTGCGGTCAATATGTTGTGCAGACGCATGTAGTAGAAATCCCGGCCGATTGACGCCAGATGCCGGTAAAGTTTTTTAGTAGGGCGGGTATAGGTGTAATCACAGTTGGCATAGCCGAATGCGTTAAAGAAATGTGGAAACGCAATGGGCGTTTTTGAAAAGTCAACAGAAACCGGTATGTTTTGCATGACGATCACCTGAATTCATAAGATGAATGTTGCGTGGAAATTTGTTTGGGTATATGAAAGGATGAACAGGCTGAGATGTGAATTTATAAAACAGGCAATGTCGATTAGAACATCCGCCCGCCGTTTTTGTTTTCCCAAAGGTCAGGATTGTCACCCATGGCTGCTTTTAAGCCTTCGGAAAGATCGGTAATCTGTTTGACAACATCATCTGGAACATCGGTTTCAAATGCGGCGATATTCTGTTCCAGCTGGTGCAGATTGCGTGCGCCCATTAAAATGCTGCCAACGCCTTCGGCTTTTTTCAGGAAAGCAAGCGCCAGCTGCGGCATGGTAAAGCCGGTTTGGGTGCAAACATCCGCTAAAACATCCAAGAAAGTGAAAATCTCTTTTTCAAAACCGGTGTCATTGTGGCGGCCCTGCTGCCACTTTCCGCTGTAAAAACGGGTTTCACGCCGGCCCATGGGCACATCGTCAATCGAGCGGAATTTTCCGGTCAAAAGGCCCTGCGCCAGCGGGCAGTAAGCCCAAACGGCAATGTTATTTTCAACGCTTTTTTGAACAATGCCTTTTTCCACCAAACGCCAGATCAGGGAATAAGGCAATTGGTTGGTCACAACATGATAATTTTTAATCTCTTCCATGGCACCCGGGCCGTAATTACACACACCAATGGCGCGGACCTTTCCGTCTTTGATCAGTTTTTCAAAGGCACGGAAGGTTTCCTCGTGCGGGATTTCCCGGCTGGGCCAGTGAATCTGGTAAATGTCAATATAGTCTGTATCCATACGCTTCAAGCTCGCTTCGCAGTGAGCAAGAACATCGTCGTAATGCAGGCAGTCGGTGTAAACCTTGGTGGCGATAATTGCTTTGTCGCGTCTTCCTTTTACCGCTTTGCCAAGGACTTCTTCGCTTTTTCCGTCGCCGTATTTTTCCGCGGTATCAAGCAAGGTAATCCCAGCGTCCATTGCCGCGTGAATGGTGTCAATTGAATCCTGTTCTTCATTTGCTCCCCAGATTTTAGCGCCGGAAAAGCTCCAGGTTCCAAGAGACAACCGGGGAATTTCAAGGTCGGTTCCGTGCAGTTTAATGTACTCCATTGTGTTCCTCCGTTTTACTGTATTATTTACTGTGAATAAAATAAGGTACAGACGTATTGCGTACGTCTGTACCCCATTATAAAACGAAATGTTTATTTAATCAACGAAAATGCGATAATAACACTCGCGAAAACGATGGAAACCATCGAAAGCAGTTTGATGAGAATATTGATGGACGGGCCGGAGGTGTCTTTGAACGGATCACCGACGGTGTCGCCAACAACGGCAGCTTTGTGTGCGTCGCTTCCTTTTCCGCCCAGCTCACCGCTTTCAATATATTTCTTCGCGTTGTCCCACGCGCCGCCGGAGTTTGCCATCATGACTGCGAGGATGAAGCCGCAGACGGTTGCGCCAGCCAGCATGCCGGCAACACCGTTTACGCCAAGGACAAGGCCGACAACGATCGGCGCGATAACAGCGAGCAGCGCCGGAGCGATCATTTCCTTCTGCGCGGATTTGGTGCAGATGTCAACGCAGCTTGCGTAATCCGGATCGGCTTCGCCGGTCATAAGGCCTTTGATTTCTTTGAACTGCCGCCGTACTTCAACAACAATGCTCTGCGCGGCACGGCCGACAGCATCCATTGTAAGGGAAGCGAACAGGAACGGCAGCATAGCGCCTACGAACAGACCAACCAGAACCGGTGGGTTGGTAATGCTGAGATTGAATTCAAAATCCGGTGCGAGGATCTGGATCTCCGCTATGTAAGAAGCAATGAGCGCCAGAGCAGTCAGCGCTGCGGAACCAATCGCGAAACCTTTTCCGGTTGCCGCGGTCGTGTTGCCCAAAGAATCCAGCGCGTCGGTGCGTTTACGAACCTCTTCACCCAGATGCGCCATTTCGGCGATACCGCCGGCATTATCGGCAACCGGGCCGTACGCGTCGGTCGCAAGGGTAATGCCCAGGGTGGAGAGCATACCAACCGCCGAAAGCCCAATGCCGTAAAGGCCCATGTTAAAGTCAGCGCCGCCGCCGGAAACAAAGTAGCTGACGAGGACTGAAATGCCTACGATCACAACCGGGATGGCTGTGGAAAGCATACCCAGAGAGATGCCGCCGATGATAATGGTAGCGGGACCGGTCAACGAGGTTTTTGCCAGCTTGCGGGTTGGTTTGTAGCTGTCTGATGTAAAATATTCGGTAAAGAAGCCGATGAAGATGCCGGCAATCAAACCGGACAAAACGGCGAAGTAGAGGCCGAGTTTATCGGTGCCAAGGAAGAAGTAGATGATGGGGAACGCTGCGGCCGCAACCAGGATCGCGCTGATCCAGGTACCGCGGCGGAGTGCGCCGAGCAGATTTTTCTGGGAAGCGCCTTCTTTTGTACGGACAAAGAAGGTGCCGATGATGGAAGCCAAAATACCGATAGCAGCCATGACCATCGGGATGGTAACGCCGCTGAATCCAAGCCCTGCGGCTACGGCAAGAGCACCGGTGGAGATGATGGAACCAACATAAGATTCGTACAGGTCTGCGCCCATACCCGCAACGTCGCCGACGTTGTCGCCAACGTTATCCGCAATAACAGCAGGGTTGCGCGGGTCGTCTTCCGGAATGCCGACTTCAACTTTACCGACCAAGTCAGCGCCGACGTCAGCCGCCTTGGTAAAGATACCGCCGCCCACACGCGCGAACAGCGCCATGGAAGAAGCGCCCATACCGAAGGTGAGCATAGCGGAAGTGATCGCCTGAACCTGTTCCACTTCCGGAAGGCCGGCGTAAACCGCTTTGAGCAGGAAGTACCAGATGGAGATATCCAGTAAGCCAAGACCGACTACAACAAAGCCCATGACCGCGCCTGCCGAGAAAGAGATGCGCAGGCCGGAGTTGAGGCTTTTTTGTGCGGCGTGCGCGGTGCGCGCGTTGGCAGCGGTGGCAATCTTCATGCCGAAAAAGCCGGAAAGTCCGGAGAAAAAGCCGCCTGTGAGGAACGCAAACGGGACGAACATGGTGAGAAATCCGCAAAAAGCGAGAATGAGCAGAATGACGAACATCACCGCAAAGAAGATGATAACGCCGGTATACTGCCGCTTTAAGTAAGCGTTCGCGCCTTTCCGGACCGCGAGTGAGATTTTTTTCATCAGGTCGTTGCCTTCCGGTGCCCGAATGACCTTCATTGCCAGATATACGGCAAAGAGCAGGGCGATGGCCGACCCAATGGGTGCGAGTAAGGTGTAATCCAAAGGGTATCCCTCCATTATAGAATCATTTGGTTTTATTATAGCATTGGGAAAAAGGGGATTCAAGAATTTATTTGTTGAATAGTTTTATTTTTTTTTAATATAAAGCGGGGATTTTGGCAAAATGCACAAACAAAAAGCGCGCTTGCTGTGAAACTACACAGAAAGCACGCTTTTAATACTATGTAAACTTAAAATAGTCCGGGAGCGGCCGGAGCCTTTAGATGATCAATTACAGCAGCCGCGCTTTTTTCCGAAAGGGATAACTGATGTACCGGGTCGGCAATATCAGCCAGATAGTGCGCGTCCGAATCGGTGATGATGTGCCCGGTAAAATCCGTGTCAAATGTTTCGGGGTTTTTCACCTCAATGCAGGTGAAACCATACTCCTGCGGGATCATACCCAGGTTCGACAGGATGGAATAGGCGGATTTATCCACATGAGCCGGAATGACCAAACCGCCGAATCCCCGCACCTCTTTGAGCAGCGGTTCGATGCCTAAATCGAGTGCGTTGATCAGAAGTTTTTCCAGCGAACCGACTGGATGGTCGTTTTCATCCAGGATGATCTGCTCACCGAAAACATCCGGTTTATTGCGGATGGGCGGAAGGTGCTCATACAGGAAGTCCGAACAGGCAAGAGCATCCTCCAGCCGCCGGAACAGGCAGAGCAGATGAACCTCTTCCGCGCTGCAGGCTTCAATGGCAGGAACGACCGTCAATCCAGCTTGTTTGGCCACCGCAAGCACAGCGGGCAGGTTCCGCGCTGTGTTGTGATCACTTACGGCGATGATATCCAACCCGGCTAACAGCGCCATGTTGACAATGTTGTTGGGGGTCATATCCATGTCGCCGCAGGGAGACAGGCAGGAGTGGATGTGCAGGTCATATGAGTAATTCATGAAATGGCCTCGTGGATAGCAAGCCCCAGCTCAAAGGAGGGCAGCGGGCTTTGAAGCAGGCAGACGCCCTGCTGCTCGGCGCGTTTCGCGAGTTCCTCATCCACCGGTATTCCCTCGGAAATAATGGCACAGCTTACATCGGCCATTACGGCGACCGCAACGGTGTTGATGTTGCTCATCACAGTAATCCAAGCGGCGTCTGTCTTGGCTTTACCCATAACGATGCTCAGCAGGTCACAGCAGAATACACCGCTGATGGTGCGTTCGTTTCCGTCGCCAAGGCTGACCACTGTTAAGCCCAGTTTTTTGGCAAGTTCTGCGGGAGTCATACAGCTTCTCCTTTTGGTTTCAAATGATTTAATGATTGTTTTCGGGTTCATCGGATTCCTCCGCGCGGAACGGAGGAGGAATCGACGCTTCAATCTTGCGAATGTCGCGCATCAGATTTTCAATGCTTTCTTTGTATTTAAAGATGCAGTCGTCCGGCGAAGCAACGCCGCGCACCACATCTTCCGCCAGCGCACGGCAGGAGGGAGCCCCGCAGGAGCCGCAGTCCAAACCTGGAAGATCCGCTTCGATCCGTTCCAGCTCGTTCATCTTTTCAAACGCGCGGCGCATGTCGGTATCCAGTGTTAAAACCGGCGCGTATTCCAGCTTGGAGTCCCAAACAGCTTCCGGCGGAACTTCGTCAATGTGGTTCATGGAAACCGGCAGATATTTTACAATCCGCTTGAGTTTTGCTTTTGCGATATATGGGTTTTCAACCGTTAATACACCGCCGACACACCCGCCGCTGCAGGCGTTGAGTTCAATAAATTCCAGATTGCTCAAACGCTCGTCTTCCAGGTCTTCCAGCACGCGGATGACGTTTTCGATTCCGTCCGCGGCGAGGTAACTGTCCTTCAGAAGCCCGGCGGCTTCCCCTGAACTGGTCCCCCATGCCACACCGATCTTACCGCTTTGCACAAGAGATTCCTGATCGTTTTCAGGCAGATGCATGAGAGAGATGAGTTTGGGGTAAATCTCGCTGATGGAGATGACCGCGGAAACCGCGCTTTTTTCGGTGCCGAGCGGCATTTTGGAAGCCGTCACTTTCGCCGGACAGGGGGAAATGAAGATAGCCCCGATTTCTTCCATCGGAATTCCGGTTTTTTTGTGCGCTTCTTCCTTTGAAAGGCGCGCGGCAAGTTCCACCGGCGCGTTGAGCGGGAGAACATGTTCAATCAGGTTGGGAAAACGCACCCGAATAAGCCGGGTCACGGCAGGGCACGCGGAACTAATGACCGGCCGTTTCAGATTTCCGTCCCGCATGAGCTTGCGGGTGGCTGCGGAAACAAGTTCCGCGGCTTTTGCGACTTCAAAAACATCGTCAAAGCCGAAATCCAGCAGAGCACGAAGAATGATATCAATATCATCCATATTATTAAACTGCCCGTAAAAAGCCGGAGCGGGCAGAGCGATGGTATAACGGTAATGGTTTAAAACATCCAGCGGGTCACAGGTGGCCTTTTTTGCGTGATGCGGGCAGACGCGGATGCATTCGCCGCAGTCGATACACCGTTCCGGAATGATATAGGCCTTTTTATTCCGCACCCGGATGGCTTCGGTCGGGCAGCGTTTGATGCAGTTGATGCAGCCCTTGCATTTGTCTTTATCCAGAGTGACCGAATGAAAAAATTCCATTTTCGGCTAGCATCCCTTTCCGTAATTGGATTTGCGTTGGATTGATTGGGTCGTTGCAGGGTAGAGATGGTTTTATAAAGGGGTCAGATATAAACTTTCATAGAAACGGTTGTGCCAACACCCACCGTAGAGTCAATGTGCATTTCATCGCTGTATTTTTTCATGTTGGAAAGTCCCATTCCCGCGCCGAAGCCCAGCGAACGGACCTCTTCCGGGGCGGTGGAATAGCCTTCCTTCATGGCAAGCTTAATATCGGCAATGCCTTTTCCGGTATCTTTCAGTACCATGGAGATTTCGTCCGGCGCGATCTCAACATCAATCACACCGCCGTCTGCGTGGATGACCATATTGATCTCACCTTCGTACAGCACAATCGCTACCTTGCGAATGATCTCCGGCGACATGCCAAGCTGGCGAAGGGTTTTTTTGACATTGGCGGACGCTTCTCCGGCACGGGTAAAATCATCGCCGTCAACGATGTAGTGCAAAGAGATCGCTTCGCTCATCGGTCATTCTCCCCCTCTCAGGCCGTTTGACCAGAGGCGGCCGCAGGCTTCAAACATCCGCAGGCGGGTGCTCATCAGGGTAATGCCGCGTTCATTTGCGAGTTCGATCATTGCGTCGTCCGGTTTTTTTCCGCGCACAAAAATAATACAGTGCATGTCCATCATATCCGCGGTCCGGACCACCTGAGGATTTACAAGCCCGGTAAGCAGGCAGGACTGGTCTTTTACGTAGGCCAGAACGTCGCTCATCATATCGGAACCACAGGCAGTATGTACCTCCGCGTTCATATTTTCCTCGCCGCAGATCACATTTGCTTCCAAAATTTGTTTAATTTCTCCGATTTTCATAGTGTTACTCCATTCCTCCAGCAGGCGTCGCCATTTGGAAAGCAGTTTAATGGTTCGGGAAAGATAAATTTATTATACCATTTACACAGAAAATTTCAACGATTTTATGAATTATGAATAGTTCGAGAATGCATTCACGAAATTTATAAAAATTTACAATTAAATTTGTATAAAGATTCCTGAAATGTTATAGCATTTGTGTATTTTTGATGATATAATACATGATAACTGCGGACCGCTTATCAAATTTCACAAAACAAAGCGGTTCAGGGTGGCATCCGGTTTTTTTCGGGCGTCACATTTTTATGAGGAGGGCATATTTTATGGCTAAAACAAGCAGTACATTGCCGTTTAGCGGAACACCTGAGCAGGAAGCTCAACTCAAAGCGTTTATTGAGGAGCACAAGGATCAGGGCGGCGCATTGATGCCGGTATTGCAAAAAGCGCAGGAGATTTACGGGTACCTGCCGGTGGAAGTTCAGCAGATGATTTCCGACGGTCTTGGCGTGTCCATGTCCGAAATCTACGGCGTTATTACGTTCTATTCACAATTCACGCTCAGCCCGAAAGGTCTGTACAAAATCTCGGTTTGCCTTGGTACGGCATGTTACGTCAAAGGTTCCGGTGATGTGTACAATCGTTTGTCGCAGCGCCTTGGCATTGAAAACGGCGAGTGCACAGCGGACGGACGGTTTTCTCTGGAAGCCTGCCGCTGCATCGGCGCATGCGGTCTTGCTCCGGTTTTGACGGTAAATGACGACGTTTACGGCCGTCTTACCGTGGATGACGTAGACGAGATCCTCGCGAAATACGCGGAATAACCGTTATGCAGGAACTGTCACTGAATATTTTGGACATTGCGAAGAACTCTGTTCGTGCAGGTGCCTCCAAAATTGAGATCACAGTTGAAAAATGTACGGCTGACAAACGCCTTGATATTACGATCGAAGATGACGGCTGCGGTATGACGCCGGAACAGGTTGAGCATGTGACTGATCCGTTTTTCACAACCCGCACCACCCGAAGCATCGGGCTGGGAGTACCGCTTTTTAAAATGACGGCGGAAATGACGGGCGGTTCGTTTGAAATCCGCTCGCAGCCCGGCAAAGGCACGGTGGTGACTGCACATTATCATTACGGGCATATTGACATGCTTCCCCTGGGCGATCTTCCGGCGACCGTGACGGCGCTGATCGCGGGCAGCCCGAAAATCCGGTTCGTTTACCGGTATAAGGTGGACGGACAGGAGTTTGTGCTGGATACCGATGAGATCAAGGCAGTGCTGGAAGGGGTGGATATCACTTCCAGCGAGATCCTCACATTTCTTGGCCAGATGGTGGCAGAAAACTCAGAAGAAATTGATCGTTTACATCCCGAAACATAACAACAGACAAGGTGGTGCACTTTTTCATGAAAAGTTTAGCGGAATTACAGGCAATTCGCGACAAAGTAAAAAACAGTGTAGTCATTCGTGAGAACAACGACATTGATTACCGCATCGCGGTCGGTATGGCGACCTGTGGTATTGCAGCGGGTGCCCGTCCGGTGCTCAACGCGGCAAGCGAAGAGGTTGCAAAACGCGGCCTGCACAATGTAATGGTCACCCAGACCGGATGCATCGGCATTTGTAAGTTTGAGCCGGTGGTAGAGGTGTTTGAGACCGACGGCAAAAAAACGACCTATGTGAAAATGACAGCTGAAAAAATGGTAAGAGTAATCAACGACCATATTGTAAACGGTAATGTTGTTACCGAGTATACAATTGGCGCGAACGCATAAGGAGGATTAATCAATGTATCGTTCTCATGTACTGGTATGCGGTGGTACCGGCTGTACTTCCTCCGGTTCAGAGCAGATCATAACCGAGCTCGAAAAAGAAATCAAAGCGGTTGGGCTGGAAGAGGAAGTCAAGGTCGTTAAGACCGGATGCTTCGGCCTGTGTGCACTCGGCCCGATCATGATCGTTTACCCGGAAGGAAGCTTCTATTCCCGCGTTCATCCGGAAGATATCAAAGAAATCGTTGATGAGCACCTTCTCAAAGGCCGTATCGTCAAACGCCTTCTTTACAGTGAAACGGTTGAGGATGACCACATCAAATCCCTCAACGAGACCGACTTCTACAAAAAACAGCATCGTGTTGCTCTGCGTAACTGCGGTGTTATCAACCCTGAAAATATCGATGAATACATAGCGGTAGACGGTTACCAGGCGCTTGGTAAATGTCTGACCGAGTACACTCCGGAACAGGTCATTCAGGTCATTAAAGATTCCGGCCTTCGTGGACGCGGCGGCGCTGGTTTCCCGACTGGTGTGAAATGGTCTTTCGCGGCTGCCAATCAGGCGGACCAGAAATATGTCTGCTGTAACGCTGACGAAGGTGACCCGGGCGCGTTCATGGACCGTTCGGTTCTGGAAGGTGACCCGCACGCGGTCATTGAGGCGATGGCGATCGCCGGTTACGCAATCGGCGCTTCCCAGGGTTACATTTATGTTCGTGCAGAGTATCCGATCGCGGTTAAGCGTTTGCAGATCGCAATTGGACAGGCGAGAGAATACGGCCTGCTCGGTAAAGATATTTTCGGAAGCGGCTTTGATTTTGACCTTGACCTGCGTTTGGGCGCCGGTGCGTTCGTCTGCGGTGAGGAGACCGCATTGATGACCTCCATCGAGGGCAAACGCGGTGAGCCGAGATGCCGTCCTCCGTTCCCGGCGGTAAAAGGCTTGTTCGGCAAACCGACCGTTCTTAACAACGTAGAGACCTATGCGAATATTCCTCAGATCATTCTGAAGGGCGCTGACTGGTTCTCGTCCATGGGTACCGAGAAATCCAAGGGAACAAAAGTATTTGCGCTCGGCGGCAAGATTCACAACACCGGTCTTGTTGAGGTTCCGATGGGAACCACCCTGCGTGAGATCGTTGAAGAAATCGGCGGCGGCATTCCGAACGGTAAAAAGTTCAAAGCGGCTCAGACCGGTGGTCCTTCCGGTGGATGTATCCCGGCAGAGCATCTTGATGTGCCGATCGATTACGACAACCTGCTTGCCATCGGTTCCATGATGGGCTCCGGCGGTTTGATCGTTATGGATGAAGACAACTGCATGGTCGATATCGCGAAATTCTTCCTGGAGTTTACCGTTGATGAATCCTGCGGTAAATGTACGCCGTGCCGTGTTGGTACCAAACGTCTTTATGAAATGCTCGATAAAGTCACCAAAGGTCAGGGAACTCTGGAAGACCTTGATAAGATGGAAGAACTCTGCTACCACATCAAGGCGAATTCCCTCTGCGGCCTTGGACAGACTGCACCGAACCCGGTACTCTCCACCCTGCGCTATTTCCGTGACGAATATGTTGCGCACGTTGTTGATAAGAGATGCCCGGCGGGTGTTTGTAAAGAACTGCTGAGCTATGAGATTGATCCGACCAAGTGTAAAGGCTGCACACTCTGCTCGAGAGTCTGCCCGGTCGGCGCGATCAGCGGAACCGTCAAACAGCCGCATACCATTGATAAGAATAAGTGCATTAAGTGCGGCGCTTGTATGGAAAAATGTAAGTTTGCGGCAATCGAGAAGAAATAAGGGGAGAAGTACCGAGATGGAAAATGTAAACATTAAAATCAACGGAATTCCATACAGCGTACCGAAGAACTATACCATTCTTCAGGCTGCACGCGCCAATGGAATTGAAATTCCGACGCTCTGCTATTTGAAAGACATCAACGCCATCGGTGCCTGCCGTATCTGTGTGGTTGAAGTAAAGGGCGCCAGAAGCCTTGTCGCCGCATGTGTTTATCCGGTCAACGAGGGAATGGAAGTCACCACCAACTCTCCGGCGGTTCTGAAAGCAAGAAAGCTCACGCTGGAGCTCATCCTTTCCACCCATGACAAAAAATGTCTTTCCTGTGTGCGCAGTGAAAACTGCGAATTGCAGAAACTTTGTAAGGACTACGGCGTAGATGATGTTGATTTCTATGCCGGTGCGAATGATCATTACGAGATCGACGCTTCCGCGCCGCATATGTACCGTGATAACAACAAATGTATCCTTTGTCGTCGCTGTGTAGCTGCCTGCGGCATTCAGCAGAGTGTATCGGTCATTGGGCCGATCGAACGTGGTTTCAAAACCCATATCGGCAGTTCGTTTGACAAACCGCTCAATGAGACCGCTTGCGTATCCTGCGGACAGTGCATCGTCGCTTGCCCGACCGGCGCGCTTTCCGAGCGGGATGACACCGACAAGGTTTGGGAAGCTCTTAACGATCCAACCAAACATGTCATCGTCAACACCGCGCCGTCCATTCGTGTTACACTTGGTGAAGCCTTCGGCATGCCGGTAGGCACCAACGTAAAAGGCAAGATGGTAGCAGCCCTCCGCCGTCTTGGCTTTGACAAGGTGTTCGATACGGATTTCTCTGCGGACCTGACCATTATGGAAGAGGCGCATGAGTTCCTTGACCGTGTTCAGAACGGCGGAGCGCTTCCGCTGATCACCTCCTGTTCGCCGGGTTGGGTTAAATTCTGCGAGCATAATTTCCCGGATATGATTGACAACCTTTCTTCCTGCAAATCGCCGCAGCAGATGTTCGGCGCGGTCATTAAGACCTATTACGCGGAGAAGAACGGCCTTGATCCGAAAGATATCGTAGTCGTCAGCATCATGCCTTGTACTGCGAAAAAGTTTGAGGTTGGCCGTGATCATCAGGATGCAGCCGGTGTTCCGGATGTGGATATCGCTTTGACCACCAGAGAGCTTTCCCGCATGATCAAACGCGCGGGTCTTGTCTTTGCAGAGCTGCCGGATGAAGAATTTGACAATCCGCTTGGTGAGTCCACCGGCGCGGCAGTTATCTTTGGTGCGACCGGCGGCGTTATGGAAGCGGCGCTTCGTACAGCGGTTGAGAAACTGACCGGCGAAGAGCTGGGCAATGTTGACTTTACCGAAGTTCGCGGTACTGCCGGCATCAAAGAAGCAACCTATAATGTTGCAGGTATGGATGTTAATGTGGCGGTTGCTTCCGGTCTTGCCAATGCCCGTGAGCTGCTTGAGAAAGTACGTTCCGGTGAAAAGAATTACCACTTCATCGAGATCATGGCTTGCCCGGGTGGCTGTGTAAACGGCGGCGGTCAGCCAATTCAGCCTGCTGGTGTGCGTAACTTTGTGGATCTGCGTGCTGAACGTGCGAAAGCGATTTATGAAGAGGATAAGAACCTGCCGATTCGTAAATCCCACGAAAATCCGATGATCAAAACCATTTACGATGAGTTCTTCGGTGAGCCGGGCAGCGTGAAAGCCCATCACATTTTGCATACTCAGTATGTGGACCGCAGCAACGTAAAATAAGGTTTAAAAAGCTCCTCCAAAACGGAGGAGCTTTTTTGTTGCGTTCTGCCGAAAAGTGCGTTTTTGTATTTACAATTCGTTCATAATACAGTAAAATAAAGGACAAAGTTTAAATCTATGCCCGCTCCTGCCGGTCGCGGCCGGTGGGATTTTTTACGGCGTCTTTTGCCGTTTTCGGGCGGTCAAACAAATCTGGAGGGCTTGGGTATGAATCCATCCAAAAAAGCTGTATTGGGCGTTCAGCACCTGTTTGCCATGTTCGGTTCCACGGTATTGGTGCCGACACTGACAGGTCTTAACGTCTCCGTCGCACTCATCTGCGCGGGCATTGGCACACTGATCTTTCACTTTATTACCAGCCACAAGGTTCCTGTTTTTCTGGGTTCGAGCTTTGCTTACATCCCAGCGGTGCAGGCGGTTTGCATCAACGGCAATCCCGAACTGCTCGAAAAACTGGAAACGCAGGGGATTTCCGCTGTGATTGCGGACCCGCTTTACTATGAACGCTTACCGTATGCGCTCGGCGGCATCTGCTGCGCAGGTGTTGTTTATGTAATTCTTTCCTTTGTCGTGCGCCTGGTTGGAGCGGACCGTGTCCGTTCGTTTTTCCCGCCTGTTGTTACCGGGCCGGTCATTGTAGTTATTGGTTTGACGCTGGCTCCCACTGGTATTTCCATGGCGTCCAGCAACTGGGGAATTGCGCTGATCGTGCTTGTTGCCATCATTCTGGTGTCGGTCTTCTGCAAGGGGTTCTTTAAGCTGGTGCCAATCCTAATTGGTCTGGTGCTTGGTTACGGTGTTTCTCTGCTGTGCGATGGTTTCCATCTGTTTGAAACCCCGCTTGTAAACTTTGATCTGATTGCGAACGCTTCCTGGATCAATCCATTTTGGAGCGTAAACGGCGATTTCTTCCTCTTCCCGAAGCTGGATCTGCAGTCGGTGCTGCTTATCGCTCCGGTCGCTTTTGTTACATTCATGGAGCATATCGGCGACATCACCACCAACGGTTCGGTCGTTGGCAAAGACTTTTTCAAAGACCCCGGCTTGCATCGGACTTTGCTCGGCGATGGCGTTGCAACCTTAATCGCCGGTCTGCTTGGCGGTCCTGCTAATACGACCTATTCCGAGAACACTGGTGTTCTGGCAGTAACCAAAGTATATGATACCGTTGTTATCAAAATTGCGGCTGTCTTTGCCATTGCGCTTGGTCTGTTTGGAAAGTTCGGCGGTGTTTTGCAGGCGATTCCGGACGCGGTTAAGGGCGGTATGTCCATTGTGCTGTTTGGTATGATCGCAGCGATTGGTATGCGCACGCTGGCGGAAGCACAGCTTGATTTTACCCACAGCCGTAATTTGATGATTGTTGCGGTTATTTTGGTGTTCGGTCTTGGTTTAAGTAACGGCGTGACCACACCGGCGTTTAATCTGTTCGGGCTGGCGATTCCTGAAATCACCATTTCCGGTTTGTTCATTGCGGTATTTGCCGGAGCGCTTGCCAATAAAGTACTGCCCAAAAATGTGTAGCGTTTCGCATATCATGCTGTCTGTTTACATAAAATGAATATTGTGTAAGAAAACGTGGACAAGGTTGACACGACAGGTCGATCTGTGGCATAATGAAACCAGAGCCTTGGTGCGAATATTCATTTGGTATTGGAGGAGTAGTTATGAAAAAAGAGGATCAGAAAAAGACAATCAGCGTTGTTTCCATTCTGCTGGGCATAGCTGCGGTGGCCTCCACATTGGCTTATCTGCTCTATCGCGCGCATGCCAAAAAAGTGTATGAAGAAAAATGGCGCGATTATGAGGACTGCGGTATTTAAGTAGGAATGAAACGTGAAAGGCTTATGCGGTATCAATCCGTATAAGCCTTTTTTGGTGCCGAATACAGACAAAAATGCCGCCCTGATATGGGGCGGCATTTTTATGGTTAATAAAATCAGATGGTGCAGCGGATGGCTACCCAGCCGTTATCCTCGTTGATTGCAACAATGCGGATTCCCGCTTTTTCAATGGCGGCGACAACGTCTTCCTTGCGGGTGTCAATGATTCCAGAGGTAATAAAGACTCCGCCGGGTTTCAAAAATTGAGGAATGTCCGGGCAAAGGCGGATGATTACATCTGCTACGATGTTTGCACAGATGACATCGTATGTTCCGGTTATTTTGTCGGTCAGGTCGCCGACATAGGTGGTCAGGCGGTCTTCCACATGGTTGAGCGCCGCGTTTTCCAAGGCAATTTTTGCGGCCAGTTCATCAATATCAACTCCGACCGCTCGTTTGGCGCCCAACAGAAGAGAGGCAACTGCCAGAATGCCGCTTCCGCAGCCGACATCCAGCATCTCATCGTCCGGTTTTACAGCTTGCTCCAGCAGTTCCAGACAGAGGCGGGTGCTGGCATGAGTGCCGGTTCCAAACGCCATACCGGGGTCGAGTACCAGTTTGACCCGCTCATCATTCGCTACCTCATCCAGCTCCCAGGAAGGAACCACCAGAAGTTTTTCTCCAATGGGGGTGGGGTGATAATACTGCTTCCAAACGGTTGCCCAATCTTCTTCGTGGACGGTTGCGCGGTTTAAACGCAGAGAACCAAGTTCTACACCATCGCAAAGAGAAGGAAGGGTTTTCAGCCCGCCCTGGATGGAAAGAAACATATCCTGCCCCTGCGCGTTATCCGGCAGGTAAAAGGTGATCACCGTTTGAGCGTCTTTGAGCTTCATCAGTTCCTCATCCACATAGTCCCAGTGGATTTCGGTGTCGCCCAGAAAATGTTCAAAATCCTGCGCGTCCTGGATTTCCACACCGCCTACGCCGTGTTCAATGAGAAACGCACTTACGATTTCAATGCCTTCGGTGGTTGTGTCCAGCGTCACCTTGGTCCAGCTATCCGCAGTCTGCATACAGGCTCCTCCTTATACATTAAAGCGGAAGAGAACAATGTCCCCGTCCTGCATTACATAGTCTTTGCCTTCCAAGCGGACCAGCCCTTTTTCTTTTGCTGCCGCCATGGAACCGCACGCCATAAGATCGTCGAAGGAGATGACTTCGGCGCGGATGAATCCACGCTCAAAATCGGTGTGGATTTTTCCGGCTGCCTGCGGTGCTTTTGTTCCTTTGGTGATGGTCCATGCCCGCACTTCCGGTTTGCCCGCGGTCAGGTAGGAGATCAACCCCAGAAGGGAATATCCCTCGGTGATGATACGGTCGAGACCGGATTGGGTAAGGTGCAGTTCTTCCAAAAACATCGCTTTGTCCTCAGCGGACATATCGGCGATCTCTTCTTCGATTTTGGCACAGATGGGGAGAACAGCGGAGTGCTCCGCGTCCGCCAGCTCTTTTACCTCTTTATAAAAGGGGTTTTCGTCAATGCCGTTGATAAAATCATCCTCACACATATTAGCGGCGTAGATGACCGGCATGTTGGAAAGCAGAGCGACGTTCTTGACCATTTCACGCTGTTCAGGTGTATAGTCAAACGAGCGGGCACTGTTTCCGGCTTCCAGATGAGCATGCAGCGCTTCCAGAAATTCCAGCTCTGTCTGATATTTTTTATCCGCCTTTACCATTTTGCGGACCTTGTCAATTCTTCGGTCGAGGATTTCCAGGTCGGAAAAGACCAGTTCCAGGTTGATGGTCTCAATGTCCCTTTTGGGGCCGATGCTGCCGTCTACATGGATGATATCCGGGTCCTCAAAACAGCGGACAACGTGCACAATGGCGTCTACCTCACGGATGTTGGAAAGGAACTTGTTGCCCAATCCTTCACCTTTGGACGCGCCTTTGACAAGCCCCGCGATGTCAACAAATTCCAGTGTAGCCGGTGTGAATTTATCCGGATGATACATTTCCGCCAGTGCATCCAGCCGCTTGTCCGGAACGGAAACAACGCCCACGTTCGGCTCAATGGTGCAGAACGGGTAGTTTGCGGATTCCGCCCCCGCGTTTGTCAAGGCATTAAACAATGTACTTTTTCCAACGTTTGGAAGACCTACCATACCAAGTTTCATATTGAACGCTCCTGTATTCCGCCAAAAAGCGGCTTTATTTTAAACGAATTGTATAATTAAACAAAATAATACAAATATCAATAAACAACGGCGCCGTATTTCCGGGCGATCTCTTGCAGAAAGTCGTGATCCAGAGCGCTGCGCGTGTCTACAACCGCACGCCCGCTGTATAAAAGCAGTGCGGTTTTTAAGGCGAGCTCATTGTCTGAAAGCAGACTGACTGGCAGTTTTGCCATGTGGTCATTTTCCGCGAAGGCGATGGCCTCGTCCATAGTATCAATTTGGATGGAGATAATGTCGTAACTTTCGTCTTCCATCTCCATCAATTGGTCGGACATATCCGAAGACGGGCGAAGAATGGGTGAAAATTCCACCATATCCAAGTCATAACAGAAGGTATCGTGCACGCTGGTGAGTACCAGTTCACGAGAGTGATGTTCCCGTTTGACCGATGAGAAATCAAACCCATCCATCTCCTGCCGCACAGCCGTGAGGTGTTCGGGAGTAGTGCCGCAGCATCCACCCGCAATGGTGACGCCGGCCCGGAACAGAGCGGAAAACCCTTTTGCAAACTCCTGCGGAGAAAGCGAGAACGCCGGTGCGTCATGTGTTTGTGGGCAGCTTGCCGCCGGTTTCGCGAAAAGAGGGATCTTCGCAAAAGCGGAAAGCTCTTCAAACAAAGGAGCCATTTGTTCCGGAGAAAGGGAACAGTTGAGACCGAACGCGCAGATGCCCAGTTCCTGCAGCACAACAAGGCAGGTGAGCGCTGTTGTGCCCGAAGCGGTCTTTCCTTCGTCATCTACTGTAATGCTGGCCATGACCGGCAGATCAAACCGACGGCAGGCAAGCACGGCAGCGCGGACATCGGTAAGAGAGGTCATCGTTTCAATGACGAAAAGGTCCACGCCCGCCTGCTTGAGCGCATAAGCCTGTTCGGCGTATATACTGACAAGCTTTGAAAAGGTGCCTTCCTCTTCCGGGCCGATGGGCAGCCCCGCTGAAGAAAGGTCGCCTGCAAGCAGGATTGATTTTTCTGCTCCTGCTTGTTCAATGGCCCGGCGGCTCAGTGACACCAGGCGGTGATTCAGTTCCGTCACCTGATGCCCCATTCCATAAGCGGAAAGCCGCGCGCGGTTTCCGCCGAAGGTTGGAGTATATAACAAATCGGCTCCGGAACGGATAAAATCGGACTGCAGGCGGATGAGCTCATCCGGATGGTCCAACGCGAATTGTTCAGTACAGTGTGTTGGTTCCAGCCCAATGTGTTTTAAGCTGGTCCCGGTTGCACCGTCTAAAAGCCAGTGCCCCCGTTGGGGAAAATCCATAACATCCTCCAATCAAAAACAGTTTAGCCGGATCACATGGTGACCGGAGCGGAAATATGCAGCATGCCAAGCAGGTTGGAAAGGACCGTTTTGGTTGCAAGGCAGAGCGCAAGCCGTGCCTGCATCAGATCCTCTTCACCGCATTTTACACGGCATGCATTGTAGAATTTGTGGAACAGGGAAGCGAGTTCGCTCGCGTACCGTGTCATACGGGACGGATCGTAATTCTTCGCGGCTTCAATGATCTCATTCGGGTAGGATGCAATGAAGCGGATGAGTTCGATTTCTTCCGGCGCGGTGAGAAGAGAAAGTTCCTTGCCGGTCACCGCTTTCGGCGAAATCCCTTCCGCGGCAAGATTGGAAAGGATGCTGCAGATGCGCGCGTGCGCGTACTGCACATAATAGACCGGATTCTGGGAGGACTGCTCTACCGCGAGGCCAAGGTCAAAATCAAAGTGAGAGCTTGCTTCCCGGAGGTTAAAGAAGAAACGCGCCGCATCCACCGGAACTTCATCCAGAAGATCGGTAAGGGTCAGCGACTTTCCGGTGCGCTTGCTCACACGCACGGTCTCACCGTTTCGCATGAGGCGAACCAGCTGCATCAGTACAACGTCCAGCTTGTTTCCATCCAGGCCGATAGCGTCCATGGCGCCTTTTAAGCGGGCAACATGTCCATGATGGTCAGCGCCCCAAATGTTAATGACCCGGTCGAATCCGCGCACCGCGAATTTATTGTAGTGGTAGGCAATGTCCGCCGCGAAGTAGGTCGGCGTTCCGTTTGCGCGGATGAGAACATCGTCTTTCAGTTCAAGCTTTGCGATTTCCTCTTCGCTCTTGCCCTGCGCCAGCAGATTTTTGTGCAGGATCTCCGCGTTTTTGTACCAGACGGCGCCGTCCTTTTCGTAGGTGTAGCCACGCTCGGTCAGTTTGTTGATCGCGTCCATGACAGCACCGCTTTCATGCAGGCTGCTCTCACGGAACCATACGTCGTATTCGATTCCGTAGCGGGAAAGGTCGCGCTTGAGGCCGGCGATGTTGAGCGGGAGCGCGTAATCGACCAACGCCTTGCGCCGCTCCTCTTCCGGCTTGTCCAGGTAAGAGTCACCGTGCAGCTCGGCGAATTTGCGTGCGTGTTCGGTAATATCCGCGCCGTGGTAAGCGTCTTCCGGCAGCGGAACTGCTTCTTCCCCTTTGAAGATCTGCTGATAACGCACATCCAGAGAAAGAGCAAACTTGTTGATCTGATTTCCAGCATCGTTGACGTAGAATTCCTTGGTTACGTCAAATCCCGCGTGCTCCAGCACCGAAGCAAGGCTGTCACCGATTACGCCGCCGCGCGCGTTGCCAATGTGCATGGGCCCGGTGGGATTGGCGGAAACGAACTCCACCATATATTTTTTGCCTTTTCCGTAATCGGAGCGGCCGTAATTTTCACCTTCTTCGCTGACTGCGAGGACGGTATCCTCAAACCAGCGGTGCGAAAGGAAGAAATTCAAAAAGCCTGCCCCCGCGATTTCTACCCGTTCAAAGCAGCTTCCGTCCAGCACGATGTGCTTGGCGATTGCTTCCGCGATTTTGCGGGGAGCCATCCGGAACGCCTTGGCGGAAACCATGGCGATATTTGCGGCAAAATCCCCGTGTGACTTATCCGCTGGGATCTGGATGGTGTAAGCCGGGATGGGCTCTGCGGGAAGTTCGCCTTCACCAATGGCCTGTCCCAGTGCGTTCATGAGCAGATCGCTTAACTGCTCGTTGGCGGATTTAACCAGATTTTTCATTCGCTTTATACCCTCCGTAATGTTCTACTCGCTTTTTACATTAATGGTCACTTCATTTTCACTCAGAAAGACCGAGTTAACATCCAATTGGTACTTAAAATAGATCTGCCCACCCTCGTCGGTCAGGCGGTTTTGGATTTCTTCGGCAAAAACGCCGATTTGAAGATCACCGGCAACGGTTCCGTAGAACCCCACATTGCGCACACCGCGTTCAATGGTGAGCTCAGACCGGCTGGCGCCTGTTCTGCGCATGGAGATCTTTCGCTCATCCTCCAGCTTGAGGGTGGTGCGGCAGCCTTCATAACCGGTCGCTTCCGATTCGTCGTAGATGAGATAATATTTGCCGTTCTGACGGCAGAGAAGTCCTTCGGTCAGCAGCTCGGTCACATCGGTGCCCTCGTCGTTCTGCTGACGGCCGCGGATCTCAATAAAAACATCCTTTTTCATGATTCACCTCTAAAGGCTGTCAACGTCTACCAGATTCACCTCAGCGGAGACCTGCTCCTGCAAAAAGATGGAAGCCACCTCGCTGAAGGATTCCGGATCGTCACTTACAAAATATTCGGTATGCCCGGGAAGGGATTCGTCGCCGAGCAGATCGTTCTTCATTAAAATGCGCTCAGTCTGCCTTGCGGTCTCCACTGCTGGATTTACCAGTGTGACCTCTTCGCCCACAACATCGCCGATCAGTTCGCTGATGATCGGATAATGGGTGCAGCCGAGGATGAGAGTATCCACCTTGCCGTGCAAAAACGGCTGGAGATACTGTTCGGCGACCAGACGGGTGACCGGATTGCTTCGTTCGATATAACCGTTTTCCACAAGGGGAACAAAAAGCGGACATGCTTTTCCGATGACAATGGTGTTGGGCCGGATTCCGCGCATGGCTTTTCCATACGCTCCGCTTTTAATGGAGGCCGGGGTGGCGATCACGCCGATATGCCCGGTGTGGGAAACGCTGCATGCGGCCTGAGCGGCAGGAAGCAGAATGTTACAGTAAGGCACATCAAGGTGACTGGTTTGTTCCTTTGTCAGATTGGCGCTTACCGTTCCGCAGGCCGCAATAATCATTTTGACATTTTTGGAAAGCAGAAACCGAATGTCCTGCATGGCGTATTTAATAATGGTCTGCCGGCTGCGGGTACCATAAGGGACACGGCCGGTGTCGCCGAAATATACAATATTTTCGTGGGGAAGCTGTTTGTGCAGTTCCTTGACAACGGTAATTCCGCCAAGGCCGGAGTCGAATACACCAATTGGGCGGTTATCCAATCTTCTCTTCCTTCCTTTCGAACGCGAGAGCGATGAGGCGGTCAATCAGTTCGCTGTAAGAAACGCCTTCTGCTTCCCACATTTTGGAATACATGCTGATGTTTGTAAAGCCCGGCAGGGTGTTGATCTCGTTTAAAATAACCGATCCGTCTTCTTTCACAAAGAAGTCAACACGGGAAAGTCCGCTGCAACCCAGCGCACGGTAGGCTTTGATCGCCGTCGCGCGAACCAGGTCGGTCTCCATAGGGCTGATTTTTGCGGGGATATCGAGCCGGGTGGTGCCGGACACATACTTGGCGTCAAAATCGTAAAACTCGCTTAACGGAGTGATTTGCCCGGGGACGGAGGCCTTCGGCTCGCGGTTGCCGAGCACAGCGCACTCCACCTCGGCGCCGATGATGGTCTCTTCAACGATCGCTTTGCTGTCCACCGTCAATGCGAGATCCAGCGCGGCGGCGAGTTCGTCGCGGTCATGCGCTTTGCTGATGCCCACGGAGGACCCTGCGTTTGCCGGTTTGACAAACATGGGGTAGCCAAGCGCCTGTTCATATTCCGAAACAAAATCGTCCAGATTCGGCCGTTGGTCGGCTGTCACGATCCGCCACTTCGCGGTGCGGACACCAGCTGCGTCCAGGATCGTATGAGTGAACTGTTTATCCATGCAGTTGGCGGAAGCAATGGTAGAGCAGCCAACGTAAGGAATGCCGCTGAGTTCAAACAGCCCTTGAATGGTGCCGTCTTCTCCGTTCTGCCCATGCAGGACAGGGAAAACGCAGTCAATCGGAACCGTTTCTGTTTTTCCGTTTTCAATTTTCAGGATACCGTGATGCGAACGGTCCGGGCTGAGAACAGCGGTTGGTAAAGACGCGTCGCTTTCCCAGGACTGATCGGTGATGTCCCGCTCGCCGTCGCCAAGATAAAGCCAGCGGCCGTCTTTGGTGATCCCAACACAGACGACATTGTACTTTTCTCTGGATATATTGTTTAAAACCGAAGTGGCAGATAACAGGGAAATATCATGCTCGCTGGATACACCGCCGAATAATACAGCCACGGTTGTTTTTGACATGACAAAGCCTCCAAACAAAAATGATTCATTCTCACACACATATACATGATTTATCATACCATATTTTAAATGGTTGTGCAAACCCGATTTTGCGGTTTGTAAACACGGGAAAAGATGTGCTATAATTATATAGTATAAAACAAAGAAAAAGAACCATTTAGAATTACTGCGCTTTCCCGCAAAAAACACTTGACGGGGAGGATGTTTTATGCTATCATTATTATTACCTCTAAAAGGGTTTATTTTTTTGCGGTTTTTCGCGCCCTTTTACGAGGGAGGCTAACAAAAACCGTTATCGGGAGGTGCCGAAATGAGAGTAAAAATTACATTGGCTTGTTCTGAGTGCAAACAGAGAAACTACAACACCATGAAGAACAAGAAAAACGATCCGGACAGACTTGAAATGAACAAGTACTGCCGTTTCTGCCGCAAACACACACTTCACAAAGAAACCAAGTAAAACGGGAAGGGTGAAACGAATGGCCAAAAAAGATGTTGCTGAAAAGGCTGCGGCAAAAACGAAAAAGCCGGAAAAGAAAAACGGCTTTTTCAAACGGATGATCCGTTTCTTCAAGGACCTGAAAGGCGAGTTCAAGAAGATCGTTTGGCCAAGCAAAAAACAGGTGGTCAACAATACGCTTGTTGTACTTGCGGTAGTAATCGTATTGGGCGTGTTTGTGGCTGCGCTGGACACTGTTTTGAGTCTGATCGTTCATTTCGTCCTGCAGCAGGCATAACCATTCCGTCTGCCGTCGGGTCTGTGGAGGTGCGCTATGTCGGAAACTGCGAGATGGTATGTTGTGCACACCTATTCCGGTTATGAGAACAAGGTTGCGCAGAACATTGAAAAAGTTGTTGAAAACCATCAGCTTCATGATTTGATCCATGAAGTACGGGTCCCGACCGAGACCGTTGTTGAGGTCAAGGACAACAAAAAGCGCGAGGTTGAGCGCAAGATCTTTCCGGGCTATGTGCTTGTAAAGATGATTTTAACCGATGATTCCTGGTATGTCGTTCGGAACATCCGCGGTGTAACAGGTTTCGTGGGTCCGGCTTCCAAGCCCATTCCGCTTACGGAAAAAGAGGTTGAGGCGCTTGGTGTGGAGACACATCAGGTCAATGTCGACTATGCCGTTGGCGACAATGTGAAGATTGTTTCCGGACCGTTGGAAGGCTTTATTGGTCTTGTAGACGAGCTTGATCCTGACCAGAATAAGGTCAAGCTGACCGTTTCCATGTTTGGGCGTGAAACGCCGGTTGAACTGGAACTGGAACAGGTCGTTGCCGTCAAGGATTAAAGGCTTCCGCCGGGGGTACCCGGCATTCAGCATGGGACGGTTCCTGTGCTGGTGGGAGGAACAGTAAGAGGCTGTTCCGCCATGAACCACGTAATTTTGGAGGTGCAAAAAAATGGCTCAGAAGGTAACAGGCTATATTAAGCTTCAGATCCCTGCAGGTAAGGCAACTCCTGCACCGCCGGTTGGTCCTGCTTTAGGTCAGCACGGCGTAAACATCGTGTCATTTACAAAGGAATTCAACGAGCGTACGAAAAACGACGTCGGTCTTATCATCCCGGTCGTCATCACTGTTTACGCAGACCGCTCCTTTACCTTTGTAACCAAGACTCCGCCGGCTTCTGTTCTGATCAAGAAAGCTTGCGGCATTGAAAGCGGCTCTGGTGTGCCGAACAAAACAAAGGTTGCAAAAATTACCAAGGAGCAGGTTAAGAAGATCGCTGAAACCAAAATGCCGGATCTCAACGCGGCGAACATTGACACCGCAATGAGCATGATTGCTGGAACCGCTCGTTCCATGGGCATTGAAGTTGTCGATTAACTGCCCGCTGGTGGGAGGAAATTTCCGTTATTAACCACTCATGAGGGAGGATATGATAAGTATGAAACATGGTAAGAAATATAATGAAAGCACCAAGCTTGTCGACCGTACCAAACTGTACGATCCGACCGAAGCGATGGATTTGACCATCAAAACCGCGAAAGCGAAATTTGATGAAACCGTAGAGGCTCACATCCGTTTGGGTGTTGACTCCCGTCACGCTGACCAGCAGGTCCGCGGCGCGGTTGTTCTGCCGAATGGTACCGGTAAAAGCGTGCGCGTTTGCGTATTTGCGAAAGGCGACAATGCGAAGGCTGCTGAAGAAGCAGGTGCAGAGTTTGTCGGCGCAGAAGACCTGGTTGCTAAGATTCAGGGCGAAGGCTGGATGGACTTTGACGTTGTCATTGCTACCCCGGACATGATGGGTCTTGTTGGCCGTCTGGGCCGTGTGCTTGGTCCTCGTGGCTTGATGCCGAACCCGAAAGCCGGAACAGTTACTCCGGATGTTGCTCGTGCAGTTACCGAAGCGAAAGCTGGTAAAATTGAGTACCGTCTGGACAAAACCAACATCATCCACTGCCCGATCGGCAAAGCTTCTTTCGGCGTGGAGAAACTGGAAGAGAACTTTAACACTCTGATGAACGCGATTGTTGCAGCGAAACCGGCTGCTGCAAAAGGCCAGTACATCCGTTCCTGCGTAGTTACTTCTACTATGGGCCCGGGCGTTAAAGTCAACGCAACAAAATTTGGCAACTAATTTTTGTTGACATCAATTTGTTGTTGTGATATAATTTAAAAGCTGTTTATTCTAAGACAGCAGGTGCTTTATGCGTAAAAGGCGTTCGCCGTCCTGCCGAGAAGAAACGCGCTTTCCAGCATTGGAAGTATTCTTGTGCTTGTTTGCCCTTTCTTCACGGTGAGTGGAGAAAGGGCTTTTTGCATAGACCGAACATGTGTTACCAGGAGGTGAATTGTTTTGCCTAGCGAAAAAATTCTTGAGAGCAAAAAAGCTTTGGTCGTTGAGTTGACTGAAAAGCTGAAAAACGCTCCGGCTGGTGTTGTGGTCGATTACAAAGGAATTGACGTTGCGACCGATACCAAACTGAGAAAAGAGCTGCGTGAAGCAGGTGTTGATTACTTTGTTGTTAAAAACACCATGCTGCGTTTTGCGACCAAAGAAGTTGGTTATGACTTCGACGAAGTCCTCAACGGTACTACCGCGATTGCGCTCAGCAATGAGGACCCGATGGCCGCTGCAAGAATCCTCGTAAAATACAACGAGGAACTCAAAGGCGCTACTTTGAACGTAAAAGCAGGTTTTATGGATGGCGAAGCGATCGATGTCGCTACCGTTACCGCGATTGCGAAAATCCCGTCCAAAGAAGTGCTTGTTTCTCATATGCTCAGCAGCCTGAATGCGCCGATTGCGAACCTCGCAGTTGTGCTTGATCAGATTGCGAAAAAATCCGCATAATCCGGAATCTTTGAAAAATTACATTTTTATGGAGGTAAAATTATTATGGCTTCTGAAAAGATTTTAGCTATGATTGAAGAAGTAAAAGCTCTTACCGTATTAGAGCTCAACGAGCTTGTAAAAGCTCTGGAAGAAGAATTTGGCGTTTCTGCTGCTGCTGTTGCAGTTGCTGCTGCTCCGGCTGCTGGTGCTGCTGCTGAAGAGAAGAGCGAGTTTGACGTTATTCTCGTTGACGCTGGCGCAAGCAAAATGGGCGTTATCAAAGCTGTTAAAGAGATCACCGGTCTTGGCCTGAAAGAGGCAAAAGAGCTGGTTGACAACGCTCCGAAGCCGATCAAAGAGGGTGCTTCCAAAGCTGACGCTGAAGAGATTCAGAAGAAACTCGAAGACGCTGGCGCGAAAGTTGAACTCAAATAAGTTTGCTTTTCAAAAAGGCTGTGGAATTTATTCCACAGCCTTTTTTGCGCTTTGAACCGTGTTGTTAAAAATGAATTTCTATTTCAGTTAAAATACGTCAACGCATCAGCCAAAGATTTTAGCCGGTAAAAAATGAAGGCCCATTATAGATGGGCCTTTATTTTTTCATCGTTATTCGGTAAATTTTTTTCGTTTCCGGTTTCGTTGTTTTCCTCAGGATTTAAAGTTTCTGTTTCCTCAGGAGAAAGATGTAACTGTTCAACCGAGATGCCGCTTATAAGGCTTTTATCGTTACTGTTGTTAGGGGGCTGCTCCAATTCATCAGGCGAGAGTGTAATTGGTTCAATGGGAACGTCTCCGGAGATGAGTAGCCCGGCCGACGGGATTTGCCCTTCTTCATCCACCAACATGACTAAATCGTCACCTTTTGTTTCCCACGCGGCCAGAATCTGTTTTTTGGTGCGATGGGTAAGGATGAGGTAACTAATTAGGCAAAGGAAAAAGACAGCCAGGCATCCGACAAATAAAATAAGGGAAAGGGAGAAGCTTCCTTCTGAATTGCGGAAAAAGGAAAGAATGGTTCCAAGCAGCTGGGAAGAGAAAATACATTTTCCGATAACATCGTCCCGGTTGACGGTTAAAATTTCAGAATCCCCCAGAGTTTCAACGGTAATGCTTAATGGGGAATTCTCGTCAAATTCAGAGAACAACCGGGTCACGGGATAGTACTGTCCGTCGGTTCCCAGCTCCATGCAAACGACCAGATCGCCGGCAGTTAGCTGTTCGTGCGCAACACGTTGTACTACAACTGCCGCTCCGGGCGGAAAAGCACCGGAAAAGCCGCTTTCGTCGGCTAAAAAAACAGAATACCCTAACGTTTGAAGGCTTTTTCCGTTTTGAGAATTAGCAGTGCCGACCCATAGAAGCACCGAAAAAGCGCAGGCAGAAAGGGTAAGCAAAATAAGAACAGCTGCGAGAATCCCTGCAAAACATTGCTTCACTCGTTTGAACTTCATGCGTGGACCTCCGTAGCCGTGATTTTCTCCATTATACAGCAAATTTTGCGGAATGACAACTTAATGCAGAAAAATCCGTACCGCTGCCGCGCTCATAATCATGCCGGCAAAGTCGGAAGCCAAGGCGCAGGGGACAGTATAACGGGTTCGGCTGATCTGCACCGCGCCGCAATACACAGCTACGGTATAAAAGGTTGTTTCGGTGGAACCTTGCAAAACACTGGCGATTTGGCCGGTCAGGCTGTCAGGACCATAATCGTTTAAAACCTGTGAAAGAATGGCGAGCGAGCCGCTGCCGGAGATCGGCCGTATGATTGCGAGCGGCGTTAATTCGGCCGGAAATCCCACCAGTTGGCAAACAGGGGAAAGAAGCTGAATGAGCAGGTCCATAGCGCCGGAGGCCTTGAGCATTCCCACTGCGGTGAGAATAGCGATGATCGCTGGCATGATCTGAAATGTCGTTACAGCGCCCTCCTTTGCCCCTTCCAGAAAGGCTTCGAATACATCAACTTTTTTAATCAATCCAAACACGAGAATGAACACCATAACAGCAGGAATGGCGTAACTGCCGATTTGTGCAAGCATGGTCTTATACCCCCTCTGTTGCTGCGCTGTGAGGAAACCGGCAGAATTGTTTGCAGCATTGCGCGAGTATCAGCCCAACACAGACCGAAACCAGGGAACTGAGCAGGATGGCGGGAAGTATGTCAAGCGGGTTTTGTGCCCCCGTTTGAAAGCGCATGGTGGCAATGGTTGTGGGCAGAAGCTGAATCGACGCTGTATTAAGAAGGATAAAAAGGGTCATGGAGTGGCTGATGGTATCCGGCGAAAGCCCGGGCGGAGCATATTGTTTCAGTTCTTTCATTGCTGTAATGCCAAGCGGTGTTGCGGCGTTTCCAAGCCCCAGCAGGTTTGCGGTAATGTTCATGGAAATTGCCTGCATAGCTTTTGATTCTTTGGGAATTGACGGAAACAGGAGGCGGGTCAGCGGTGAGAGCGCTTTGGCCAGAAGCTTGGTTAAACCGGAACGTTCGGCGATTTTCATAAATCCGCTCCACAGGCAGATGCTGCCCAGCAGGGTGAGCATAAATTCGACTGCTTGCTGGCATTCATTCAGTGCGGCGTTGGAAACCTCTTCCATTGTGCGGTTAAATATTGCAAAAATGGTGGAAAGAATAACGATTCCGCCAAACAGCCATTTCATCATATCGGTTATCACCCCGAATCTTTAAATGAAAGAAAACAAAGTTCGACAAAATAGCAAACATTTCGTGTTTTCTTGCGAATTTCTACCATTTGTATATTCCATATTTTTACAAAACGAATGAAATTTACAATTTTTTCATCTTTATCTTCCGAAAAATGATTGACAAAACCTTCCAAAAAATGGTATCATAGCATTGTTGAAACAATGGTTAATCTTGTTGAAAAAGTTGGAGGTTTGTCGTATGAAATCAACGGGAATTATCCGCCCGGTGGATAGCCTTGGCAGAGTTGTTCTGCCCATCGAGCTCCGCCGTTCGTTTGATATTGCAGCAGAGGATTCATTGGAAATTTATGTGGAAGATGACCGTATTATTCTGAAAAAATACGCACCGGCCTGTATGTTTTGCGGTGCGCGTGAGAATACGGTGGAATACAAGGGCAAAATTTTGTGTAAAGACTGCATTCGGGAACTTTCAGAAAAGCTGGACTGATTGTTGAAAGTTGTATCGGGCTTTTCTGCTGTTTGTAATCATGAAGGCAGGCTTTTGCTGAAAACTGCGGATTTGCCAATAAACGAGAATAATGTTATTACGTTTTGTATATTTTCCTTTTATAATAAATGATATTTCTCAAGAAAAAAGCCGCCTGTTTTTTAACAGGCGGCTTTTTGTTTTACCATTATTCGTTCGGAATACTGGGGATCCATACGGCGGGGTCGGTATCTTTCGAATAATCAACATTATCAAACCCAAAGCCGAACATCTGATAAAAATCGTCCCAGTAACCTTTGATGTCACAGATCTCGTTAACTGTTTCGCCGGAAACCTTATCCCAGAGCTCAGAAACGGTAAGCTGTACATCCGGACGCATTTCATAATCGTCAATGCGGATGTAGCCGCTTTCGTCTACCGGAACACCACCCGCGGCATAAAGGCGGTCATGATACAGCCGGTAGATCTGTTCGATGCAGCCTTCGTGCAGGCCTTTTTCCTTCATCACCTTGTAGAGGATGGAGATGTACAGCGGAACGATTGGAATTGCCGCGCTCGCCTGCGTTACCAGAGCCTTGTTGACCGAAACATAAGCGTTTACATCAGGATAGATCTCGTGGATTTTTTTAGAGGAAGCAAACAGGTGCTGCTTCGCGCGGCCGATTGAGCCGTCCGCATAGATGGCGTGGGTCACTTTCGGCCCGATGTAGGAGTAAGCAACCGTCACAGCGCCTTTTGCAAGCACCCCTGCGGCACGCAAAGCGTCCATCCAGTCCATCCAGTCCTCACCACCCATGACCTGAATCGTGTGAGTGATCTCCTCTTCAGTTGCCGGGGAAACAGTGATTTCAGAAACACTGTTGTTTTTTAAGTCGATGGTTTTGTTGGTGTATTCCGCACCGACTGTTTTCAGCACCGAACTGACAGTTGTACCATCCGGAAGGGTGCGGCGCGGAGCAGCAAGGCTGTAAATCACAAGATCGACCTCTCCCAGATCCTGTTTGATCAGGGCAATGGTCTGCTCTTTGACCTCTTTGGAAAACGCGTCTCCGTTAATGGTTTTGGCATACAGTCCTTCCTCTGCGGCAAACGCCTCAAAAGCGGCGGTGTTGTACCAGCCAGCGGAAGCGGTGCGGTTGCCGGAAGCGGGCTTATCAAAGATGATACCAATGGTCGCGGCACCACTGCCCCATGCGGCAGAGATGCGGGAAGCCAGACCGTACCCTGTTGATGCGCCGATGATGAGCGCTTTTTTGGGCCCGTTTTCCACTCTGGGCTGTTTTTTGACATAGTCAATCTGACGGCGGACCGCTTCACGGCAGCCGTCCGGGTGCGCGGTCGTACAGATAAATCCACGGGTTTTGGGTTCGATTACCATATTATATTTCCTCCTATTGTTCATCTAACGTCAGGGCAAAGCTCGGGATGTATTCGCGCAGAAATTCATCCACCTCCGGCAGATGCATCTCCCGCAGGGCGGTAAGCTGTGCCTCTTTGGCCCTTTTAAATTCGCCGTTGCCGGCGTTTTCCTCTTCAATGCATTTGATGAGCGCGGAAAGTTTATCCGCCGCTTTTACCACCCGGTAGATCTCCGGGTCGTGCTCCTCATCGAGCACGGCGGCATACTCCTGCTGTAAGTCATCGGGCAGCAGAGAAAGCAGGCGCTCTCTGGCCAGCCCCTCAATCTGCTTGTAGGCGTCTTTCAGTTCCGGATTGTGGTACTTGACCGGGGTGGGCAGATCACCGGTGATGATTTCGCCGGCGTCGTGAAACAGGGCGGTCACAGCCGCTTGATCGGGATTTAAGTTTCCGCCGTAATGCCGGTTTTTGAGGATGCACAGCGCGTGCGCCAGGATGGCGACGTCCAAACTGTGTTCGGAAAGGGATTCGTTTCGGGTGTTGCGCATCAATCCCCAGCGGTTGATGTATTTCATCCGCATGATCATTGCAAAAAAGCTGCTCAAACTCATCCTCCTTTTTGCCGGGGTGTGCCGATGTTCCCGGCTATGATTATCCTTATTATAACAAAAAGCGGCGGTTTCGTCTAATTCTTTTTGCGGGTGCGCTGAATCGACAAAATGCCGTTGCAATCAGGTGGGTTTATGGTAAAATAAATAAAGAATGCCCCATGGTTTTTGTAGAAAAACAGGCAAGTATAAAGGTGCGGAGGTCGAGCATGAAGATCCGGTTGGGGGAAGAATCCAAAAATTACGGAAAGGTATTCGGCATTGGGCTGATTATCGCGGTTTTGTTTTTTCTGCCGTATATCATTATGGATAAAGGGCTGTTTATCTATTACGGCGATTTCAATGTTCAGCAGATTCCATTTTATAAACTGGCGCACGAGGCGGTTCGCAGCGGAAATTTTGGCTGGAACTGGCTGACCGATCTGGGCGCGAATTTCATCGGTTCCTATTCGTTTTATCTGCTCGGAAACCCGTTTTTCTGGCTGACGATCCCATTCCCCAACGACTGGGTTCCGTACCTGATTGCCCCGCTCATGATGATCAAGCTCGCTTGCTGTGGAGTCACCGGGTACGCGTTTATCCGCCGGTTTACCAAAACCGCGCAGTTTGCCATGATCGGCGGGCTGTTGTACGCGTTTTCCGGCTTTAACATCTACAACATCTTTTTTAACCACTTTTTAGAGGTGGCGGTCTTTTTCCCGCTTCTGCTCATCGCGTTGGAGGAGTTTGTCGTCAATCGCCGGCGCGGTGTGTTTGCGCTGACAGTCTGCCTGTGCGCGGTAGTGAACTATTACTTCTTTGTGGCAGAAGCCATTTTTACCGCCATTTATTTCCTGGTGCGGCTCATGTCACCCGAATTTCGCCGCGGTGTTACGCTCAAGTCGTTTCTGCTTCTCGCTTTGGAGACGGTTTTGGGCTTTCTCGGCTCCTGCTTCCTGCTCTTGCCGTCTGTTCTGGCGATCCTCGGCAACTACCGGGTTGGAGAGCACCTGACCGGATTTAATATGCTGTTATACGACCGGGTACAACGCTACGGGCTTATTTTGGAAAGCTTTTTCTTTCCTCCGGATATGCCAGCCCGCCCCAATTTCTTTCCGGATTCCCAGTCGAAGTGGGCGTCTGTTTCCGCATATCTGCCGCTCATTAGCCTGTCCGGCGTCATTGCCTATTGCCGGAGTAAAAAGGCGAAATGGATTAAAGTACTGCTGCTTACCTGCTGCATCATGGCGTTTATACCGATTTTGAACAGCATGTTCCAGTTGTTTAATTCACAGTACTACGCCCGTTGGTTTTTTATGCCGATTCTTATCATGGCGCTTGCCAGCGTTTTGGCGCTGGAGGATACCCGCGTCAATTTCGGGTATGGCGTACGCGTGACAGCAGTGTTTATGGCGACTTTTGCCTGCATTGGCATCCTGCCGAAAATGGAAGACGGCAAGCTGGTGTTTTTCCAGATGCCCGCTTATCCGGATCGGTTCTGGGCTTATGTTTTGTTTGGCTTTATCGGTATATTTATCGCGTGGCTGATTTGGAAGGTATTCCGGAAAGAACCGGGGTATGGGCGTAAACTGATGGTTGCGGTCTGCCTGATGTCGGTCATCTATTCGGCTATGCTGCTCGGCCTTGGAAAAGGGAATGCCGAAGAGGTCCACAATATTGTTGACCTGGGAATTAACGGGGAGGAAAACATCTCACTTCCGGAAGAGGAAGATGAGTTTTACCGGATTGACCTTTACGAGGCGCCGATGGACAACTACGGAATGTTCTGGCACATGCCCAGCATGCGTGCGTTTCACAGCATCGTTCCGGCGTCTATCATTAACTTTTATCAGTCGGTCGGTGTGGACCGGGGAGTCGGTTCCCGCGCGCCGATTGAGCGGGTCGCAATTCGGGAACTGTTTTCGGTGAAATACATTTTTGTTTCGCCTACGCAGAAAAATTTTACCCTGACCGGTTTTACCTATTATGACACGCAGAATGAGTTTGATATTTATGAAAACGAAAACTTTATTCCTATGGGATTCACCTATGACTATTATGTCGGGGAGCAGGCGTATGAGAACTGCGCGGAGTCGCTCCGTGACCGGCTGATGCTGCGTGCGCTTGTGCTTTCCGATGAGCAGACGGAAAAATACGGCGACCTGTTGACGGAATTGCCTTTGTCCGATTATCCCATGAGCACGGAACAGGATTTGGAGAAAGACTGCGCCGACCGGCGTGAGACCGCGGGCGATTCGTTTACTTATGACAATGCCGGTTTTACTTCACACATCACATTAGAGCGGGAAAATCTGGTGTTTTTCAGCGTTCCATATGACGATGGCTGGACGGCGACCGTAAATGGGGAACCGGTTGAAGTGGAGCAGGTCAACGTAGGGTTCATGGCGGTCAAAGCGTCGGCTGGTGAGAATGTCATCCGGTTTGAGTACCATACGCCGGGGCTTACAGAGGGTTCGGTTATTTCCGGTGTCGCTTTGATTGGCTTTGCCGGATATGTGTTAGCAGTGTATCTTTACCGAAAAAAACATCCGCAAAACCGTGTGCGTTCGGGGCGTCACCGGCTGTTCTCGCAGGGTGATATGAAGGTGGATGCGTCTGACGCGTACATCAAACATCTTGTTCGTTCTGCTGAACGGGAAACCTTAAAATCAGAGGCGCCCTCATCGGATTCGCAGGATGCCTGATAATGCCTTGAAGCTTCAACTGCTTTATGTTATAATAAAGTGCGATTAATTTGCCTGCTATAAAGCTGTTTTTCAGGGACCTTATCGTCTGCGAAACGATTGGCGGAAGATGAATTGGTCTGTTGTTTAATATAGAAACGGCTGAAGCTGCTCTGCAACCGTATCACCGGCAATTTTCTGCCGTTGGGGGAGTTTTATGCTGAAGTTTTTGAAAATGTTTAATAAAACGACTGTTGTGGCAGTTAAGGTCGCGCTTTTTTTGGCGCTGTTTGTCACCTTTTACGGTTTGTTTTCTTTGATCGCTCCGCAGCTTCTGCGCCCGACGAGAACCATGTTCGTTACCATTACGACCTACATGCTGGCTGCCTTTATCTTTTTGCGGATTTATGATGGGATTGCCATCGGGGTGAAAAAGAGTAAGGATATTATCGCGTCGACCGCGCTCGCTACCTTGTTTACCGATATTGTGGCGTTTATTGAGCTGATGGTCATGATTCGTTTTGAGATCATCGGTGAAATTTATATGCTGTTCATTGCGTTTTTTGTTCAGCTCATGCTTATTATCGTGTTTGTTTACTTTGGCAACTGGCTGTATTTTAAGCTCAATGACCCGGAAAAAAGCATCCTGGTTTATGGTAATGAGGAAGAAGCCAAAGAGTTTATCCGAAAGGTCGGGCGTTATAAGAAGCAGTGGACGGTTGATTTTTCTCTTCCGTATGATACGGAGAACCTGTTTAAGCGCCTTTACCCGTACCGCACGGTTTTTCTTGTGGGGCTTCCGTCGGAACTTCAGCGGGAAACAGTGGAGTTTTGTTATAAATACACCAAGAATGTGTATGTGGTACCAAAACTGTTTGAAGTGATTTTAAAAAACAGCCGTACCATGGTTGTGGATGATCGAACGGTTTACGCTTCCTGTGTTTCTTCACTTTCTACCGAGCAGCGGATGGCAAAACGCGCCATGGATATTTTGGTTTCGCTCATTGGCGTTGTTGTTACCAGCCCAATCATGCTTGCTTGTGCGCTTGCGGTCAAGCTTTGCGACCATGGGCCGGTTTTTTACAAACAAAAGCGAATTACAGAAAACGGCAGGGAATTTTCCGTGTTAAAGTTCCGCACCATGATTGTAGATGCTGAAAAAGAAAGCGGTTCGGTGTGGGCTGCTCAGAATGATAACCGTATTACATCTGCGGGAAGAGTGCTGCGCAAACTGCGGCTGGATGAACTGCCGCAGCTGCTCAACGTGCTGCATGGTGAGATGAGCCTAGTTGGCCCTCGACCGGAGCGGGAAGAGCTCATTCGCGAATTTGAAAAGCAGTATCCGGAATTCCGTTACCGGCTGAAGGTAAAGGCTGGTTTGACAGGGCTGGCGCAAATTATGGGAAAATACAACACGACGCCGCTTGATAAGCTGATGATGGATTTGGAATATATTGAAAATTATTCGGTCTGGCTGGATTTCAAATTGCTGTTCCAGACGTTTAAGGTCTTTTTCAAGTCGGATAGCACGGAAGGCGTTATTCAAGAAGATGAGAATGAGAATGACGACGAAATCGTTATAAAATGACCGGCTTATAGCCTTAATTCAATGTAAAAGCACTCTGTACCATGTAACAGAGTGCTTTTTATTTGGATGACAATTAATTTCCAAAAAGTATATTATCTCAAATATAATACAAATAGTTAATATTACAAGAACAATTTTTAGAAACGTTTGGGGAAATAATAAAACCTGAAAGCGTTGAAAGCTTCTGTTTTAATGAAAGAAAAAAGCGGGCCGTTCATCAGTCCGCTTTCAAGCATTGCCTATGAATGGTATGGTAACACTACATCCATTCCAGTTCGGTTCGAACAGCGTCGTCCTCACAAGGCTTTTCAGGAAAAACCCGGTTTTTGTTTTCCAGTTTTTGAAATGCCCGATAATAGCGCACGCCGAATTCACGCAGCGACTGCGCGTTAAAATGCAGCTGATCGGGATTGGATGTTAATCCATCCGCCGGTACAAAACCAGCCGTGGAAAATTCTTCTGTCACCTGTTTTATCGCTTGGTTGATGATCGTGTAATTTGCAAGAGAAGCGTTAAGAGGGCAGTGGGCGAGGAAGTCGCCCAATCCACCGGCAAGAAAAGGAACGTCGTTTAGGTTCAGGTCCTGTATAAGATCGGTCAAAAAGGCACGGAACCGTTCCTTGTAAAGAGGATAAAGCGTTTTTTCGCAGTCGGATTCGCCTTGGTGCCACAAAACACCGCACAGGGTTGAAGTCCGCTGAGCGAGTTCTGCCTGATACAGGGCGTGGTCATACAAAAGGCTTCCTTTTTTCCATTGTGAAATGGTGGTTCCTCCATCGGCACAGGGGATGAGTCCAACGTCAACTCCGTGCTCTTTCTGGTAACAGTCGGCAAAGCTTTCCGCCAGATTGATTCCAGAAAACGGCCGGTCACAGTTGACGGGAACGTACATGGGCTGCCACCGCCCGTTTCGCAGCACCTTGATGTGCGGGTTTTGAATGGGCTCCGCCTCATGAACAAAACCGCGGCCAGCCATGTTGGACTGGCCGATCAGCAGGAATGAGTGGATCAATGGTATCATCCTTTCTTCGTTGGATGTGTAAAAACAGCGGCACAGGTTTGCGCCGCCGTTTCTTTGCAGCGGTTCTTTTGCGTTTAGCAAACCGCCTGTTATAAATGCTTCTGTGACAGCCTTTCGCCGCGGATTATTTCGCGACAAAGCCGACCTTGCGGTAAACCTTACTGAGGGTACGGTTTGCAATCCGGCCTGCTTTTTCGGCACCTTCGGTATAAATCTGCTGAAGATATGCTTTGTCCGCCATCAGGCGTTTGTGTTCTTCACGAACCGGTTTTAAGTGGTCGCTTACTACTTCGCCTACTGCCAGCTTAAAGTCACCATAGCCTTTTCCATCGAACTCCCGCTCAATTTCTTCCAGCGTTTTGCCGGTGATGATGGAGTAGATGGTCATGAGGTTGTTGATGCCGTCTTTTCCGTCCGCATAACGAACACAAGCGTCAGAATCGGTTACAGCGCGCTTGAATTTGCGGATAATTGCATCCGGTTCATCCAAAATAGTAATGAAACCATTCGGGTTTTCATCCGATTTGGACATTTTTTTGGTCGGGTCCGCAAGAGACATGATCTTCGCGCCCATTTTCGGAATATACGGTTCCGGAAGGGTAAAGGTGTTGCCGTAAATACCGTTGAAGCGGGTGGCAATGTCACGGGTGATTTCCAGATGCTGTTTCTGGTCAACACCGACCGGGACCAGATCAGCCTGATACAACAGAATATCCGCCGCCATCAAAGAAGGGTAGGTGAACAGTCCGGCATTGACATTGTCAGCGTGTTTCGCACTTTTATCCTTAAACTGGGTCATTCGGGAAAGTTCGCCAAACTGGGTGTAACAGGACAGTACCCAGGAAAGCTCTGCATGCTGGTGTACATGGCTTTGAATGAAGGTTAAGCTCTTTTGCGGGTCAATGCCGCATGCAAGCAGAGTGGCAAAAGCCGAAAGGATCTGCTGACGGAGTTTTGCGGGCTCCTGCCGCACTGTAATCGAGTGCAGGTCCGCGATCATGTAAGCGCAGTCATATTCCTCCTGCAGGACGACCCAGTTTTTAATGGCGCCCAGGTAGTTGCCCAGCGTAAAAACGCCGGTTGGTTGAATGCCGCTTAAAATTACTTTTTTACGTTCGGTTGTTTGCTGTTCCACGATGAATATCTCCTTGTGTTATCGATTAAAGACGATGGGTCATTTCACCAAGCAGGCGGATGCCGGTTTCAATCTGCTCATTGCTCGGCATGGAGAAGTTGAGCCGGAACGAGTGGGAAACCATGGTTTCCTCGTGAGGCAGGAATGCGCTTCCCGGCACTACGGCAACCTTCTGCGCGACTGCGTCGCGGCAGAACTGCATCATGTCAACCTCTTCCGGCAGGGTCGCCCAGATGAACAGACCGCCCTGCGGACGGGTAAAGGTCACCCGCGGGTCAAAATATTTGTCCATCTGTTCCAGCATGAACCCGCATTTTTCCCGGTAAAGGTCACGAAGCCGTTCCAGATGCGCGGCAAAATCATATTCAGTCACAAAATGATGGCAGATCATCTGTGCGAGAATGTTGGTGTGAACATCGTTGACCTGTTTTGCGACGACCACTTTTGCGCAGATAGCTTTCGGAAGGCTCAAGAAGCCCACACGCAGACCCGGGGAGAGCACCTTGGAAAAGCTTCCTGCGTAAATAACGATGCCGTCTTCGTCCAGCGATTTGATGGTTGGTACATCCTCGCCGGCAAACCGGAGCGCGCCGTACGGGTTGTCCTCCAGAATAAGCACACCGTACTTTTTGCAGAGCTCGTAAACAGCTTTGCGTTTTTCCAGAGAGGCGGTGAGTCCGGTCGGATTCTGGAAATTCGGGATAATGTACAGCAGTTTTACATTTTTTTCGGTTTTGAGCGCGTGTTCCAGCTGCTCGATGTTGATCCCGTCGCTGTCAAGATCAATGCCGACCAGGTTGGTGTTGTAGGATTTGATCGCGTTGAGCGCACCTACAAAGCTGGGGTTTTCGCACAAAACGGTGTCGCCTTCGTTGCAAAGCGCTTTGCAGCACAGGTCGATTCCCTGCTGACCGCCTGTCACGGCAATGACCTCGTCCATCTCAGGACGGTAACTGTTAATTTCCGGAAGGAGAGTTTCTTTCAGGTAGCTGCGCAAAGCAGGGTAACCTTCGGTGATGCTGTACTGAAGCGCCATGACCGGCTCTTTTTCAAAAATCTCCGCGGTGATCTGTTTGACAGCGTCAATCGGAAACGCGTCCGGAGAAGGGTTTCCGGCTGCGAAGGAGATGACCGAAGGGTCAGCGGTCAGTTTAAGGATTTCACGGATGGCAGACGCCTTGATGGTGCTGATCCGGTCTGAAAATGTGTATTCCATAACAATGCCTCCTGATGAAAATGAAATTCGGTATAGTTTGTAATTTATTGTTCCGCATGGCGTTTCACATTGCTGTCATGCTGTGCAATCTTTTTTCGGTCGGTTACCTGATATTTTAAAATGGCGTTGTACACCTTTTCCACGTCGACCTTATTGTCCGCTTCATACGCGTTCGATTTGAGAAGCTTTTTAAACTGTTTGAGCTTCATGGCCTTTACTTTGCGCGGGCAGTAAAGGTTGCAGCGGCGGTCGGCAAACACTACAACGCCTTCCACATTGGTACGGTAGATGTTTTCCTTTTTAAAAATATGACGGATGTTGTCAATATGCGTTTTGTTCTGGAAAAGCGGGTTGTAGTGGTAATTGCGCGCTTCGCCCAGTTCCTGAAGCCATTTTTCTTCGTTCGGGTCGCCGTAAACGCTGCCGGCCCAGTTTTTGGTCTCAATGACCATAACGCCGAACGGGGCAATAAGAATGTGGTCAATTTCAGTGGTTTCGTCATAAAGTGGCAGATAGATGCCGTTGATGACTTTTGCTTCACGGAACCGCGCGTATTTCGCGAGCACTTTAGCTACGCGTTTTTCGCCTTTTTTTCCGCGAATCTGGTTATGTATTTTTTTGTAACGCTTTACGAGGAAAAAAACAGCGGCTGCTGCAAGGATCAGGGCGGATACGCTCAGCGTGATCCAGAGAAGGTTCATATCCATAAAAACGGGCACTCCTTTAAACTGTAAAATCAAACCGCCTGCGGACCGAAACGACCGGCACCGGACGGTAAAAAGTGGATACTTGTTTATTTTATCACACAACGGTATAAAAGTACAAGAAAAGTTCCATACTATTGCTGAGGAATCTTTCGTCCGTTTTTTGGCGCGGGATTCCGCATTTAATCTAAACAGGTTGCGGCGATGAACCGATCGGCCGCACTGGATTAAAAGGAGCTATGGCTATGTTGGACCGTATTGCATTGGCGCTGGTGATTATTGGCGCCATCAACTGGGGCTCCATTGGGCTGTTCCAGTTTGACATCGTCGCGTGGATTGGCGGAGGCCAGGGCGGCATCATCAGCCGTGTGATTTATACGCTGGTGGCAATTGCCGGTTTGTGGTGCATTTCGCTGTTTTTCCGCCACAATGAGATGCTCAAGTCCTCGGGCGAGTAGACCGCGCGTCACCGCGGCAAAAACAGGGCGGCAGAAACAATGCCGCCCTGCTTTGTTCTGCTTGCCTTTCTGTTAAAGGACTGCGTGCGGCGTATATTTTCGGGCAGGAATGGAAAATGACGGCCCGCTTGAGAATAACAGCAAAGCCTGTACAGAATGTCCGCATTTGGAAAGCTTTGAGACGAACTCGATTTACCGCTTGACAAGAGATTTTGTTCATGCTAGAATGAAAAAAAATAAACGCAGTGAGAAAGACACGGGTTTTATGTTCCTGTTTTTCAGAGAGCCGCCGGGTGGTGTGAGGCGGCAGCAGCCATAACGCCTATCCCTTTTGAGCGGAACAGCTGAACGATTTTTAAGCTGTTACGGCATGCACCGTTATCGGCATAGGGCTTACAGGAGCCTGAAAAAGCGGGTGCGCATTCGGCGCATCAATTTGGGTGGTACCGCGGGAATCAGCTCTCGTCCCATAGTGGACGAGGGCTTTTTATATTTTGTGAAAACAAATGTGAAGGAGGATTTTGAGTATGGATAATCAGGTTTTACAAATCGCGGAACGAATTCGCGGCATGCGGCTCAATCTGGAGCTTTCGGTGGAGGAGATGGCGCGAATTACCGATACGACGGTGGAAGAATATACAGCCGCGGAAAACGGTGAGACTGATTTTTCGTTTACCTTTCTTTATAAATGCGCCAAGGCGTTTGACTTGGAACTGGCAGAGCTGCTGACCGGCGACACGCCGCATCTTTCTCAGTATTCCATTGTACGCAAAGGGCACGGGCTTCCGTTGGAACGCCGCAAAGGGTTTAAGTACCAGCATCTTGCTTCCTTCTTTAAAGATAAGGTTGCTGAGCCGTTTTTTGTCACGGCAAAGTATGATTCGGAGCAGGATACCAACAACATTGAGCTTTCTACTCATGAGGGTGAGGAATTTGATTACATACTGAAAGGAACCCTGATCTTCCGGTATGAGGATCATATTGAAGTGCTCCATGAAGGGGATGCGGTTTATTACAATTCCGGCCGCGGTCATGGTATGATTGCGGGAGACAGCGCGGATTGCGAATTTTTGGCAATCATCCTGGAGAAAAAGGAGGAGAAATAAGGACGATGGAACGGATCTACGAAAAATTTGTCACCCCGAAAGAGGACGAAAACGGGCATCTTGTCGGGCTTGACTTTCATGCACCGGATAACTTCAACTTCGCGTTTGATGTAATGGACGCGCTGGCGGAGAAGTGCCCGGATAAAAAAGCGCTCGTATGGGTGAGCAACGATAAAAAGAATGTGAATTTTACCTTCCAGCAGTTAAAAGAGTATTCTTCCCGGGCGGCGAATCTGTTTGCCTCCAAGGGAATCAAAAAAGGCGACCGGGTCATGCTGGTGCTCAAACGGCATTATCAGTTCTGGTTTAGCATCCTTGGTCTGCACAAACTGGGCGCTGTGGCGATCCCGGCGACCAATCAGCTGATGAAAAAGGATTTCGTTTATCGTTTTAACGCTGCTGGTGTTTCTGCGGTTGTCGCAACACAGGATGATGGAGTACCGGATCATATTGAAGCTGCTCTGCCGGAAAGCGAAACGCTTCATACGAAATTTATTGTCAACGGCGGCCGGGAAGGCTGGGAGGATTTTGACAAGCTTCTCATGGAGCAGTCTCCTGTTTTTGAACGCCCCACTGGGGAAAATGAAACCAAGATCAGCGACCCAATGCTCATGTACTTTACCTCCGGAACGACCGGGTACCCCAAAATCGCCGTGCAGAGCTTTGATTATGCGCTGGGCCATTTCGTGACCGGCCATTACTGGCACAACGTCGATCCGGACGGGATTCATTTCACCATCTCCGACACCGGCTGGGGCAAAGCGGCGTGGGGCAAGCTCTACGGCCAGTGGCTGAGCGAGACCGCGGTGTTCGTTTATGACTTTGACCGGTTCCATGCGGAGGATATTCTTCCCATGTTCGCGCAGTACAACATTACCACCTTCTGCGCGCCGCCGACCATGTTCCGTTTCTTCATTCAGGAAGACCTTGGAAAATATGACCTTTCTTCTCTTAAATACTGCACCATTGCAGGTGAGGCGCTGAATCCGGAAGTGTTCAACAAGTTCTACCAGTACACCGGCATCAAGCTGATGGAAGGATTCGGCCAGACCGAAACCACTCTGGTTATCGCGAACCTTCCGGGCACCGAGCCGAAACCGGGTTCCATGGGCAAACCGAACCCGCAGTACGATGTTGACCTCGTCAACTCAGACGGCGAGACAGTTCCTCCGGGTGAGGTAGGCGAAATCGTTATCCGTACCGACAAAGGCAAGCCGTATGGTTTGTTCTCCGGTTATTACCGCGATGAAGAGAAAACCAAAGAAGCATGGCACGATGGGCTTTATCACACCGGCGATATGGCATGGCGGGATGAGGACGGCTATTTCTGGTACATGAGCCGTACGGACGACGTCATCAAGAGTTCCGGTTACCGCATTGGGCCGTTCGAGATTGAAAGCGTTCTGATGGAGCATCCGTCTGTTGTGGAATGTGCGGTCACCGGTGTGCCGGACCCGCTGCGCGGATTCGCGGTCAAGGCAACCATTGTCCTTGCGAAGGGCTACACTCCTTCGGAAGAACTGAAAAAAGAGCTTCAGAAGTTTGTAAAAGACGCGACCGCGCCGTATAAATATCCGCGTGTGGTTGAGTTTGTCGATGAACTTCCGAAAACCATCAGCGGAAAGATCAAACGCGCGGAGATCCGCAGCGCCGATCTGGAAAACAAGTAAATTTGTCTGGCAGATGTTGTGATTTGCAGACTGTGAGAAAAGCAGGCATTCGGTATTTGACCGGATGCCTGCTTTTTGCATATAAAATCACACTTTAAAACTTTTACAAATTTACTTGTCACTTTTCTGTTTGCGATGGTATGATGAGTTAAACTTTTTTAAAAAACTTCTTCCGGCTGTAACAAAACCGATTTTTTTGGAACAGATAAATAGAAAGAGAAAAGGAGGGAGACGGATGGAATCGTTTGAAGAGCTTTACCTTGAACATCGTCAGGCGGTTTACGCTTATCTGCTGCGGCTGACACGGGATACGGACCGTGCGGAAGATCTTCTGTCTGAGACTTTTTTACAGGCCATCCGTTCGGCGCCTTCCTTTCGGGGAGAATCTTCAGTGCGTACTTGGCTTTGCGGTATCGCGCGGAACTTATGGCTCAAAAACTGCCGGGACGGTACAAATTATCTTGCGCTTGACACAGCGCTTTTTGTAAGCGGGGGACAGAGCCCTCCGGATGAGGCGAGCGCGCGTTTGCTGGAAGAACGGGTAAGGCAGCTGCTTGTCGGGAAAAGTCCGCGTGACCGCGCCGTTATCCTTCTGCGCATGGAGTTTTATTCTTACAGTGAGATCGCTGAGCGGCTGGGCATTTCGGAAAATTCGGCACGAGTAATTGAATTTCGCATCCGGCGCTGGCTGAGAAGTGTATTGGAAGAGGAGGGGATGATTGAACATGAAACCAGATGAAACCATTTCATGTGAAGTCTGCATGGATCTGATCCCGTTGATTCAGGATGGGGTCGCGAGTGCAGACAGCGTTCAGCTGGTGGAAGAACACGCAAACAGCTGTGAAAACTGCGCGGCTCTGCTGCGGGAACAACCGCCTGTACAGCTGAGAGAGACAGAGGACCAAAGAGTGCTCAGGCGAATTCGGGCAACTTTATTTTGGGCGGGTTTTTGCGTGTTTGCGGCGATTAGTTTAATCGGTGTGGCATTTACCCCACAGTCTTTTTATGACATTCTGTTGTTTCCGCTTGTGGGGGCGTTGGGTGTTTTGTTGTTTCGCCGCCGCTGGTACATTGCCCCGTTTGAAATCACTCTGCTTGTTTTCTTCTGGAATGTCATTGATTGCTTCTTATCCGGCTGGCGGGATATTTCAATGGTGTGGGCCAATATTTCCGCGGGTTTGTTTGCCGGAGCGGTTACACTGCTTGGGGCAGCTGCCGCAGCTTTGCTTTGTTATGCGTTTCGGAGGGAGAGAAAATGACGGTAAAAAAACGGCTGCTTAAAATTGGAGCGGCATTGCTTGGAAGTGCCATTGTTGTGTTCCTTCTGTTGATGGCATCTTCGGTTTTGGGTGACCCTGTTTCCAAATACATTGCCCAAAAAGAAATTGAGCGGTATGTGGAAGAAACTTACCCTGAACAGCAGCTTTCGGTCAGCGAGGTCAGGTATAATTTTAAACTTGGCGGCTATTATGCGGAAGCGGCCAGTGACACCAGCATCGACACGCGTTTTTCGGTTTATTGGCGGTTTGGCGAGGGTTGTAGCGACGGATATGCTGCGGTCACAGAAGGAGCCAACACCTTTTCCCGCATGGAAGCGGAGTACACAAAACGTCTTTGCGCCTGTATTCAGGACATACCGCAGGCGAATGAACTGAGCCGGGCATATCTCACGGAAAACGAATGGAATAAGCTGCCGCCCATTCCGCTGGACACCCCGTTTTCGCTCGACCTGCCGCTGGAATATACGGCGTTTTTGCAGTTTTATGAAGAGGAAGACGAAATCACACTCGCTCGTGCTGCTCAGTTGACCGAACAGGCGTATGAGCGCATCAACCGGAAAGGATATGTGTTTTCTTCTTACAGCATCTCACTTCAGCTGGAACATTCACGTGCAGGTGACTGCTATATCATGCTTGACGGTGTGACCGCCCAACAGATTGAAAGCGGTAACCTTGAGAATCTGCTTGAGGAAGCCTGGGATTCACCGGAACACAACAAGAATGGGGTGTGGGTGCAGATTTATTATCCGGATGAAAATGAAAGCCGGTAAGTGGTTGGATTTTGAATAGAAACGAAAAAAGAATGGCAGACTATCTTCTGAAAGCCGGATGTTCCGGTCAATCATATGAACCTGAGGAGGATAACAGCCATGAAACCACTGAGCGGAAGCAAAACCGAAGCAAACTTGATGGCGGCATTTGCCGGTGAGAGCCAGGCGCGCAACAAGTATACCTACTATGCGGCAAAGGCAAAACAGGAAGGATATGAACAAATCGCGGCGATTTTTACCCAGACCGCGGACAACGAGAAGGAACACGCTGAAATCTGGTTCAAACTGCTCAACGACGGCATTGCCGGCACGCAGCAGAACCTGGAAGCAGGCGCGGCAGGGGAACATTACGAGTGGACCGAGATGTATAAAACCTTCGCCCAAGAGGCAAGGGAAGAGGGGTTTGACCGGATCGCCGCGCTGTTTGAGTTGGTGGGAGGCATTGAAAAAGAACACGAGGAGCGTTACCGAAAACTCATTGAAAACATCAATAACAGTGAAGTCTTCCGCCGAGCAGGAAAACAGGTTTGGATCTGCCGCAACTGCGGGCACATTCATTATGGAGACGCGGCACCCGAAATTTGCCCGGTCTGTTCGCATCCGCAGGCTTATTTTGAGCTGCGTGCGCAGAATTATTGATTGCTGCAATCGGCCGTTCGCTTTGGCGGACGGCTTTTTGCCTGTTTTGATGCGAATACTTGTTTGTCGAAGCCGGTCTGTCTGCTTTTTACACTCCGTCAAATGCTTCAAAATGATGAGGAGAACGAGAAAAATCACGAAGAATCTTGTTTTTTTACAAAAAATTTCAAAAAAGACTGGAATTTTAAAAATGACTGTGCTATAATAATATAGCACTTGGGGGCGTAGCTCAGCTGGGAGAGCGTACGGTTCGCATCCGTAAGGTCGAGAGTTCGATCCTCTTCGTCTCCACCATAACTGGACACCAATTTCGATATGATTGGTGTCCAGTTTTATATTATAATTAAAGGAGGTCATCGTATGATTCCAAGCAAATTGAAACCCGGCGACGAAGTTAGAGTTATTGCACCGTCCAGAAGTCAAGCCATAGTGTGGCAGGATGCGCACCATCATGCGATTGACTTCTGGCAAAATGAGGGTTTTAATCTCACATATTCCAAGAATTGTCGTGAACTTGATCAATATCACTCTTCAAGCATTGCATCACGCGTTGAAGATTTACACGAAGCTTTTCTCGACCCGAATGTAAAAATGGTAATCACCAGTTTGGGAGGCTTCAATTCTAATCAGCTTCTTCGCCATCTTGATTTTGAACTGATCGCAAAGAATCCGAAAATTCTTTGCGGGTATTCGGATATTACGGCGTTGCTCAATGCTATTTATGCAAAAACGGGTCTTGTGACTTATCACGGTCCGCACTATAGCACATTTGGATTTGATGGTGAGCCTGACTATACAAGACAAGCGTTTTTTGATTGCCTAATGAAGGACGCACCTATCAAAGTTACGCCCTCCAAAGTTGCGTCACAATACTTTATCATTCAAGAGGGGGTCTGCGAAGGAACGATTATCGGTGGTAATCTCTGTACGCTGAATCTATTGCAGGGCACTCCCTATATGCCGGACATCCGTAATAAAGTGCTGTTTCTGGAAGATGACAATATTATGGGTGAATATTTCAGTTATGAGTTTGATCGCAATTTGGAGTCGCTTTTGCAGGTCGAGGGAGCAGATACGATCAAAGGTATCGTTTTTGGTCGATTTGAGAAAAGTTGCGGTCTAACCTTGGAGAGAATCACAGATATTGTTCGGGACAAGGTTCCATCGAATATTCCAGTGGTGTTTGGTGCAGATTTCGGCCACGTTTTTCCAATCATTACATTCCCAATCGGCGGTACTGTAAGCGTTCAAGCAAATAAAAATTTGGCTGAGATTATTATTTTAAACCATTAAGCACTGTGGTTAAAAGCACCATTGACATCTGAACTCCTTGGCTTTAGACATCCATGATATTTTTGCTATAAACAAAGTATTTATGCGGGTTTGCGGGCTTTATGTTTTTCCGTTCAAACCGGACATTAAATCCGAAAATGTTCAAACCGAGGGCCGAAAAGATAAAGCGGGGTGATTTGAACCCATGGGTCTAATTTTGTATAGGCGATAAGAGTGTGTATTTACTGATAGTTTTCTCTTTGTCGTTTTCCAATGTCCTGTTCAATATGATAGATCAAATTCCACTGCTGAAATGCTGAAAATATCTTTTTCATGTGGCTTAGACAAATAAAAACGCTGATTTTGATGCGGTTTGTGTCAAAGTCAGCGTTTTTGTTTTTTACTGTAAAACAAGGCTTTGTGTGAGTGGTTGTACACGACCGCTTATCGTTGAAAAATGACCGTTTATTGAAAAACGGTGGAAATTGCTTCCCCATATTTTATACTGTAATTGTAAAGATGAGAGGTGAGGAAATGCAAGTTGAAATCAAAATTGATGTAAGTTGTAAAGAACCTAAAATTGTTGTTGTTACAGACAGGATGACAGATGAGATAAACAGTATTGTCCAAAAGCTGTCGGCTGAACACCAAACCACCATAATTGGATTTAAAGACGATGTCGCGGAAATTCTGGAACCGTCCGATGTTTACCGTGTTTTTGCTTTCAACGGTAAAGTGCTTGCTGACACCAACCGCGGTGAATACTCGCTGCGGTTGCGGTTATACGAAATCGAGCAGAGACTTGATAACCATGTTTTTGTTCGTATATCAAATTCCGAAATCATCAATTTAAAAAATGTAAAAAGCTTTGACTTGAGTTTTGCAGGAACCATTTGTGTCACGCTGTCCAACGGGATGGTTACCTACGTTTCAAGGCGATATGTCGCGAAAATAAAACAAGTGTTAGGAATATGAGGTGATAATATGAAAAAGCAAATCATTTATCGCGGGCTTTTGGGACTCCCTCTCGGTATTGCTGTTGGCTTTATAATTGCTTTGGTTATTTCTATGTGTATTAACGACGGAAGGTTCTACCCGGTTCAGCCGGAATTGATGGAAAGAATGGGAAGTGAACTGAATGCCGTGATTTTCCAAACGGTTAGCTGCGGTGTTTTGGGAGCAGGTTTTGCTATGGCTTCTGTGATTTGGCAAATTGATTCATGGAGTCTTGTTAAACAAAGCGGGGTTTATTTTGCGGTTGCTTGCGCAATCATGTTCCCAATCGCGTACTTTTCCAATTGGATGGGAAATTCTATCGGCGGCATTTTTTCCTACATTGGAATATTTGTTTTGATTTTTGTTTTGATTTGGATCACACAATATCTGCTGTGGAAAAACAGAATCAAAAAAATAAATGCGGGCATAAGAGATGCTGTGCCGAAAAACAAATAAGATATGCTGATTGAGTATCTGTAATTCTTGGTTTAACCGGAAGTTTGCTCGATAAAAATATTTCTTTGACGTAAACAGCATATCATAATTAGGCACGGTCGTTTGTGTTGGACTGAACCCGGACGCGATTCGCGTTTCGGGTTCACCTTTTTGTTTCGCCTTTCGTTTGTGTTTGCAGTGAATGGTTATTTTTCCAATATTTTCAAAAGCCCGAAGCGTATATTGCTTCGGGCTTTTTTTATTAAAAGACAGAAAACAACGCTTTGCTGTTCTCCCCGGTAAGGTATTGACTTGCGGTGTTAACGTCTGTTTGAATTGCGCCGCGCATATCGGCGGTTGAGACGCCTGACGAGCCAAACGAAGCAGCATATCCATTAAACAGGAACAACAGATAACATGTACAATAAAAAAGTATTTTATTGCACTCCCTTCTTGATTTATGGATGCATTTTGGCCGGAAGCCTGCCTTCGTTTTGATAGACCTGAAGCGCCAGTGAGATAAACGATTCCGTTACTTCAAAGTACTCCGCAAGTTCCCATACTTCAATCACGCCTTCGTCCAGCGCTTCCATTAGGTCCGAAAATGGGATGAGCTTGTGCACTGCTTTTTTATTGGCTTTGTACTCGTTTTTGCTCACCAGTTGGAGAGGGCTGTAAACAGAGTGGGTCGTACCGGTTTGCGCATGAGAAATTTCGTGTGCAAGGCAAACGACTTCTTCGCTTAACGTGTGAATGCAGTTCAAATCCAGAAAGATACCATACTGCTGCTGCTCTTCGATGATTACCGAAGGTGTACCTACATCGTAGTAAAACAGCTCAATGTCGTTTGACTGTTCAACTTCTTCATACAGGTCGTAAATGTGGTTCATCCATTTCCTTTCCTGCGATTTTCATTGAAGAACCGCGCAAGCTCCAGCAGTTTTTGTTTTTCTTCTTCTGTCAGTTTATGCGCTTCTTTGTTCATCGCATAAGTAAAATCATCAAATGTCAGTTCGTCTCCGCTTTCTGGCGGAGACATTTTTTCTGATTCTTTGCCAAGAAGGTAATCGGTTGAAACATTAAAGTAGTCAGAAATTAGCTTGATTTTTTCTTCATTCGGCTTTGTTTTTCCGGTGAGCCAGTTTTTGATAGTTGTTTGATGAACGTGAATTTCTTTTGCGAGTTTGTATGCTGTAACACTGTGCTGATTCATCAGTATTGCAAGAGTTTGTGAAAAATCCATAAAAACACCGCCAAATATTAGTGCAATATTTTAGACTGTCTCCGGTTGACTAATCTAATAAAATAGATTAATATACAGATACAGGCTAATTAATTAGACTATTTTTCCAAAACATAATCTTTATTTTTAGATTATCATTTTACGCGGAGATTGTCAATGTAAATCAGAAAAAAGAATCGTATTTTGGCGGCTTTTGTTTTACAGGATAAATCGGCGGTGTTCATGGTCACGTTACTTTTAATGGTAACCGAAATACCATATGGCAAGCCTTTGTACAGGATTAGCATAGCGAATATGCTGTCCGATAAACAGGACAGCAATTTGGCTGCGTGTCAAAACAAAGGATTAAGGGGGAAGGAAAATGAAACGCAAACTCTATGCTGCCGTAAGCCTCTTTTCGTTGGGGGCATTGATTGGTACTGCAGGTGCTTCCGATTTTGAAAATCTGTCGGTGCTTGTTACGTTTATTGCGGCAGTTGTATGGACTGGCTTGTTTACGGGATTTGGCGCATTGGCAATGAAGACGCCGGCAAAGAAGAAAGCAGCCCGCAGATTGGCTGTTCCAATAAAGCAACAAAACAAGAGTGAAATTTACAATACATCGGAAAGGAATACAACATGCAGATAAACGATTCGCGCTATTATTATCCGCCTTTACAGAACGACTATTTAAATGGTGTTTTACTCCGTTACCGCGAGCACGCGCAGCGGATTTCCCGATTATCGGAGGTGTTGGAAGGCCTGGGAGAACTGATGGAAAACAATCCGGTGTTGTTTCACACATCGGTCATGGATGCGCTTGAACTGGCGCAACGGCTGCTGGAGGAAAAAATCGAGCCGCTTAGTGAAAAAGCAGAAGAGGAACGGGGAATCCTGACCCAGAACGGGATTGTGCTTTAGTGTTTTTGAAACAAAATACCGCTTTTCGGTTTGTTTGATGTTTCAGTTTTTTGTATCCAAAGAGCCAACAAAAATAAAAAAACAGGGGATTGATAAAATGACAACTCAGGAAAAGAAACAGTATTTAAGCCGTTATCTGGATTCTAAGAAACGGTTTGACTGCATTTCAGACAGAATGCTTCACATCCGGCAGATGGCGGAACGGATCCGTTCCATGATCAGCGAGGGGTCGGACGGCAGTTTGCGACTTGCCGTGCAGGTAGAGCGGACGATATCACAGCTGGAATTGTGCGCTGAGGAACTGGAACAGGAAGCGGTGCGAATGCGCCGCACCATGAAAGAGATTCGTTCTGTCATAGACACGGTGCCGGATGAATCCCTTCGGCTGCTGCTGGAATTAAGGTATTTGAGCGGGTATACGCTGGAGGAAACAGCGGAACGAATGAATTACAGCTGCCGTCATGTTTCAAGGCTGCATGAGGCAGCGCTTCAAAAAATTGACGTGGTTTGTCCGCCGGAAAAACAGTAAACTAAGTTGATGGAAATGAGACAGGGGAAAATATGGCGGTGCGTTTTTTGGCGGCAAGCGGATGAAAGGGTACATGCGCTCAAGGGGGAGGCGTATGGTGCATCTGTAAAAACAGAAGTGTACGTGAAACGCGACCGTTCAAACGGGGGTGAGATAAATGAGTGAATGGGGGGTCGTGGGCGTGTTGGTGACGCTCGCCGGGCTTATTGCGGCAGTAGTCGGACCAATCATTAAATTAAACAGCACCATCACAAGGCTTTCGACCATCATTGATTATGCCATGAAAAAGCTGGACGAGCTGGAAAAAAAGGATGAGAAATTTTTAAGCGAACGAAAAACAGCACATGAGAAAATCCATAATCGAATCGATGAGCATGGCGAGGTCTTAAACGACCACGAAAACCGAATCAGCTATTTGGAAAGGAGAGAAAAACAATGAACATCAACTGGAAAGTAAGGATCAAAAACCCGGTGTTCTGGGCACAGGCGGCAGTCGCTATCGTAGCGCCTATCCTCGCCGGGCTTGGGCTTCAGTGGGAGGATATGACCACATGGGCGGCGTTCGGCGACGCGCTTGTCAAAGCAGTCATGAACCCGGTCATTGTCGTGTCGGTCATCGTTTCCCTTTGGGGGATCATCAATGACCCGACTACAAAAGGCCTCAGCGACAGCGCGCAGGCCATGACCTATACTGAACCGAAACAGGAGGAAAGTAAATGAGTGTAAAGGGAATCGACGTTTCCAAATACCAGGGGAACATTGACTGGAACAAGGTAAAAGCAGATGGGGTGGAATTTGCTGTTATTCGTGCGGGATATGGCAGGGAGATCAGCCAGAAAGACCCATATTTTGAAGAAAACTACAAGGGTGCAAAAGCGGCAGGGCTGCGGGTCGGTACATACTGGTACTCCTACGCGGAAAGCGCGGAAGACGCGAAAACCGAAGCAAAAGCCTTTCTGGAAGCGGTCAAAGGAAAGACGTTTGACCTGCCGGTTTACTACGATGTAGAGGAAAACGCGCAGGCGCAGAAAGGAAAAGAGTTTGTCACTGGCGTCATCCTTGCGTTTGCCGAAGAGGTGGAAAAAGCGGGTTACAAGGTCGGTGTGTACGCAAACACCAACTGGCTTACCAATTACATTGCGCTGGACAAGCTTGGCGGCAGAAGCATCTGGAAAGCGGACTGGAGCGAACAGCCGGACGAAAGCATTTGCTGTGACATCCACCAGTACACCTCAAACGGAAGTGTGAGCGGCATTTCCGGCCGGTGCGATATGAACACCGGGTATGCGGAGTTTTGTAAAATCCCGGACGAACCGGCTCCCACACCGGAACCGGAGCCGACCCCGGCGCCGGCGTTCACCTGCGACGTGTTTTACCGTGTGCGTACCAAAGCGCACGGCTGGCTGTCGGAAGTGAAAAACCTCACCGATTACGCGGGCTGGAAAGAAAGCCCGGTGACCGATGTTGCGGTGAAGGTATCCGCGGGTTCAGTCAAATACCGGGCACACGTCAAAGGTGGCAACTGGCTGCCGTATGTGACTGGGTATGATGTGAACGACAGCAAGAACGGCTACGCTGGCAACGGAAAACCAATCGACGCGGTGGAAATTTACTACTACACACCGAACGAAATCAAGCCGGCGAAGAAGGCGAAGTATCGTGTGGCGCCGACCGGAAAAGATTATTACAGCTGGCAGCTTGACGACGAGAAGACAAACGGGCAGGACGGATATGCCGGACTGTTCGGGAAAGAGATCGGCAAAGTACAGGTCGTGATCGAATAAAACGAAGAAAACCCCGGCTGCTCAAACGAGCGGTCGGGGCTATTTTTATAAGATTCAAAAACCACTTTGCGAATGCAGCGGTTGGTGGTAAAATGAAGAAAAGCTAATATACAGGCGGCGCGTAAAAGGAGGAATCAAATTGCGAATGCTTCGAACAAGATGGACCCTGAAGGTTGGCATAGGAGGCCTTTTTTATCTGCTTGCGGCGTTGCTTTACCCATTCGAAATGGTCTTTCGTTATCAACTTTCATTTATGCCTGCTGAAACTCCGCAATTCTCAATCGAAATGTTTGAGAAAATGTTCAACCGGTTTCATTACACGACGCTTTTTGGCATAGGCTTGTTTTTGACGCTTTTGGCAATAAGTTTTCTTCTCTTTGCGCGTCAGCACAACGTTGGACTGGTAGTCGTGACCGGGTTTCAGGCGTTGCAGTGCCTGCTTCTTTACGGCGACGTTCTGATTAATTATCTGATGCGGCCGCATACCTATTATTTTTCATGGTATGAGATGGTGTACAGCTTTCTTGGGATTGCGGCGCATCTGTTGATCGTGGTGTTTGCGGCTGTTTCGGTCTTTAGAGGGCGGCACGCCTCTGTTCGTGCTTTGAAACAGGTGTGGTATCTTCCCGGCGCATTGTTTTTGCTTGGTTTGATGGTGCTGATTGCGTCCTGGCTGGATATGTATCTTGGGAACCCTCTTTTGTTGGCCGCCTCTTATATGGAATGCGTGGCAATATTTGTGTTCGGCTGGTGGTTGGCAAACCCGTATCAATCGGGAAACGCCGCTTACGTGGTACCGACTCAACCGAATATTGCGCCGAATACGGTGATAGTTCAACCGAACCTTGTTGCTGCCTTCTGCCCCAATTGCGGTCGTCGGTTGACTAAACAGGAAAAATTCTGCAGCGAATGCGGGTGCCCTCGCCCTGTAATTTTCCGGCGGTAAGCGGATTTTGACAGGCTTTAAAAACCCTTTCCGCTGTTTCTGGCGGCGGAAAGGGTTTTTGTGTTTGACGGGAATGTTGGTTACAGCCGGGCGGGCAGACCGTAAGATTACAGAGTATGATTGAATGGGAAAAGCTGGGTTTAAACGTTCTGGCACGGGATTGTATTTTTGCGGTTTGCGCCTTATAATTGGGTTGCCGAATGCTGTGGCTGACAGGGCCGCGCAAGGGATCAGGTGTTAAAAAGGGGGTATTTCTGTGAATGATTACGTTTTGTTTAATCAAAACCGATGGAATAAAGTCGCCGAAAAAGGAATTCGTTATACCGTACCGCTGACACACGAACAGTTTGAGGCGGCGAAGACACAACCGCTCCAGGTTGCTCTCACAGTAGGAAGATCGGTGCCCTGTGAATGGTTTGATCGTGCAGTAGGAAACCGGTTGCTTGGTTTAGCCTGTGGAGGCGGGCAGCAAGGGCCGCTGTTTGCCGCAAAAGGGTTTGACACGACCATCATGGATTTTTCCGAAAACCAGCTGGCGTCCGACCGGATGGTCGCCAAGCGGGAGGGGTTGACCATCAAAACCATCCAAGCGGATATGACGGAGCGTTTTCCGTTTGAGGATGCTTCGTTTGACATTGTTTTCTGCCCGGTTTCCAATGTTTATATCGAATCGCTGGATCATTTATGGGCTGAGTGCTACCGGGTGCTTGCTAAGGGCGGTCTGCTTATGGTAGGGTATGTGAATCCGTGGATTTACATGTATAACGCGGATGATGTGTGGGACCATCCCGAAAAGGAACTGATGCTCAAATACGAGCTTCCGTTTAATTCCAGACAGTTGGAGCAGCAGGGCGTGATAAAAATCGACCCGGAATACAGCTATGAATTTAGCCATACGTTGGAAGAACAGATTCGCGGGCAGCTCCGGTGTGGGTTTGCCATGATTGATTTTTATGAGTCCAAAGACCCCAGAAATCGTCTGAGCCGTTTCGGCAGCAACTATCTTGCCAATCTGTGTGTGAAATGGTGAAAACAATTTGTGATGATAACGTTTGTGCGGATGGATTATTTGGGTGAAACAAACCCCCGGCGCTCAATTG